>Ga0307515_10005694_pt1 | contig 25157 bp, 23 predicted proteins | sample 17_EM_MG_FD_194513 | JGI IMG/M metagenome (GOLD analysis project Ga0307515, IMG submission 194513) | Populus trichocarpa ectomycorrhiza microbial communities from riparian zone in the Pacific Northwest, United States - 17_EM | ecosystem: Host-associated > Plants > Roots > Unclassified | place... | reverse complement strand
CCGCGAAGGACTCCTGGTCGGGCCGCCCGTCGAGCACGGTCGTGGCCAGCATGATCATGCCGGCACAGGAGCCGTACACGGGCATCCCGCGCTCGATCCGCTTGCGGATCGGGTCGAGCAGGCCGAACGCGATCGCCAGGTTGCTCATGGTCGTCGACTCGCCGCCGGGGATGACCAGGGCGTCGACCGCCTCCAGCTCTTCCGGGCGGCGGACTGGGCGGCTCTGCGCACCGGACGCCTCAAGCGCGCGCAAGTGCTCGCGGACGTCGCCCTGCAGGGCGAGCACACCGATGGTCGTCAAAGGATCACCTCCGCACGAAGCGGTGGGGCCCGGCTCGGCCGGACCCCACGAGTGAAAGATCGATTACCAGCCGCGCTCGGCGAGCCGGTGCGGCTGCGGAACGTCCTCGACGTTGATGCCGACCATCGCCTCGCCCAGCCCACGGGACACCTTGGCGATCACATCGGGATCGTCGTGGAACGTGGTCGCCTTGACGATCGCGGCCGCGCGCTGGGCCGGGTTGCCCGACTTGAAGATCCCGGAGCCGACGAAGACGCCCTCGGCACCGAGCTGCATCATCATCGCCGCGTCGGCCGGCGTCGCGATGCCGCCCGCGGTGAACATCACAACGGGCAGCTTGCCGGCCGCGGCAACCTCCCGCACCAGCTCATAAGGTGCCTGCAGCTCCTTGGCCGCGACGAACAACTCGTCGGTCGGCAAGGAGGTGAGGCGCCGGATCTCGGCCCGAATCGTACGCATATGGGTGGTGGCATTGGAAACATCGCCCGTGCCGGCCTCACCCTTCGAACGGATCATGGCCGCCCCCTCGGTGATCCGCCGCAACGCCTCACCCAGGTTGGTCGCGCCACACACGAACGGCACCGTGAAGGCCCATTTGTCGATGTGGTTGGCATAGTCGGCCGGGGTGAGCACCTCAGACTCGTCCACGTAGTCGACGCCAAGCGACTGCAACACCTGCGCCTCGACAAAATGCCCGATCCGAGCCTTGGCCATCACCGGAATCGACACAGCGCCGATGATCCCGTCAATCATGTCCGGGTCACTCATCCGCGAAACGCCACCCTGGGCCCGAATATCCGCAGGCACCCGCTCAAGCGCCATAACCGCAACGGCCCCGGCATCCTCAGCGATCTTCGCCTGCTCGGCGTTGACCACATCCATGATCACGCCACCCTTGAGCATCTCCGCCATCCCCCGCTTCACCCGCGCGGTTCCGGTGACGCTCGTGCTGGTCGGTTGCTGACTCTCGGACACGTGAATTCGCTCCTCATCGGCGTGATTTGTTAAGAAATTCTACGTCCGGCCAAGGTCGAGACAGAGGTCCAATCGCCCCCCAGGTGGCCTGCACGGCACTCCTTACACCCCCCAAAATCAAGATCATGCGGTCGTGCGCCCGTGCCTGGTTGCGCGCCGCAGCTCACGCCGAGTCCGGGCGCGGCCGCTCGCTGCGCATCGCGTCCTGAGCGCCCTGCCAGCCGACTGCAGACAAACCCCAGTCCCAGCAACCAACCCGTCCCCGACCCACCCCAACCGCTCGTCACAGACGGCCGGACTTGATAGACCAGCGGCTTGCCGACGCCACACCACCCCCAGAACCTCGCAAAAACACCATTCCGCCGCAGGTTCGCGACGCCGAGGGTGTCGTTGTGGGGCTTGGCCGCCGTCGCGTAGCTAGATGCCCGAAATATTGTTTCGACGAGTCGGCGGCCGGCGGATCGGGGCATTTCGATGAAGGTGCGTCCTAACCGCGGCCCAGAGGGCGAATCTTCCTTGAAACCGCTGTGGCTGTGCTGGCCGTCCCGGAGGCCTGTTTTCGAGGCAGCAGCCGATCCCGCGAGAGATCAAGGAAAGCCGGTTTCCCGGAAGTCGCGGTGATCGAGGCCGGTTCCGGAGCGCGGGTCAGACCGCCTCGGCCGGGACCACTGTTTCCACTGCGGGGATTGGGGCCGGGCGTACCCCGACGACGGTCGGCTCGGGTAGGGCTGGCTCGACTATGTCGAAGTAGCGGGGCAGGGCGTACCGGCGGGACATGCCCAGCACCCGGACCAATGGGCGGCCGCGGGCCGTCAGCGCGTCGCGGACCAGGTCGGTGTGCACCTGGCGGGCCAGCGCCACCCGGCGGCTTGTCACGATCAGGGTGTGGATCGCCGGGTCCGGGCCGGTCAGGGGGATGGACTGCAGTTGGCGGGTCAGGTCGTTCTCGGCGGCCTCGCGCTCGCCGTCCTCGGCGTCCAGGGCCAGGCGGGCCGCCGCGTACAGCTCGGCCGCCTCGGCGTGCTCCGCCACCACTGCGGCAGCCGCGGCCCGGCGCAGCAGGTGGGCGTCCAGGGCTCGTTCGGCGGACTGGGCTCGTACGTGCACTCGTTCGACCCGGTGGGCGGTCCAGCCCAGGTATGCCGCCAATAGCGCGGCCACCACGACTGCCCCCGAGACCCACCACATGTCGGGCATCGTAGTGCCGGAATGTGTCGCAGAGTTATGACCCAGGCCGCCCTTCGGTCCACTCTTCGTCGAATACTCGACCGTCGGTGGCCTCGATCGCCGTGGCGTATACCTCGAGTACCCGACCGGCTACGCTCCGCCAGTCGAATGCGGCTACGGCCGTGGCGGCCCGGGTGGACAGCTCCGCCCGGCGGGCCGGGTTGTCGAGCAGTTCGCCGAGCACTTCGGTCAGGGCGGCGGCGTCGCCGGTCGGGAAGAGCGCGCCGGCCCGGCCGCCGTCCAGCACCCGGCGGAAAGCGTCCAGGTCGCTCGCCGCGACCGTCGTGCCGGCCGCCATCGCCTCGGTGAGGATCATGCCGAACGACTCACCGCCCGTGTTCGGCGCGACGTAGACGTCTACGCTACGCAACATCCGGGCCTTGTCCGCCTCGCTGACCAGGCCCAGGAAGGTGACCTGGCCGTGCAACTCTGCCGGGAATTCGTCGTACAGATCATCGGCGTCGCCCGGACCGGCCACCAGCAGTCGCAGGCCGGGACGCGAGCGGGCCAGCGTCGCGAACGCCGTGGACAGGATGTCGAAGCCCTTGCGCGACTCGGTGAACCGGCCCAGGAAACCCAGCGTGCCGCCGTCGCCCGGCCAGCCTGGCAATGGCTCGGCGGTCGCGAACTTCGCGACGGCCACCCCGTTCGGGATCTCGACCGCGCCCCCGCCGAGGTGCTCGACCTGGGTCTTGCGGGCCAGCTCGCTGACCGCGATCCGGGCGGTGACCTTCTCGGCGACCAGTTGCCACAGCCCCTGGGCCGCGGCCAGCGCACGGGACCGGGTCATCGCGGTGTGGAACGTGGCGACCACCGGCCCGCGCGCCGAGAGCACGGCCAGCAACGACAGGCTCAGCACCATCGGCTCGTGTACGTGCAGCACGTCGAACTTGCCCCGGGCCAGCCAGCGCCGCACCCGCGCGGTGGAGACCGGTCCGAAGGCGATCCGGGCGACCGAGCCGTTGTACGGAAACGGCACCGCCCGGCCGGCCGGCACCACGTACGCCGGAAGATCGGCCTCGTCATCGGCGGGGGCGAGCACGCTCACGTAATGGCCCAGCCCGATCAGCGCCTCGGCGAGGTCGACGATGTGATTCTGCACGCCGCCCGGGACATCGAAGGAGTACGGCGAGACGATCCCGATCCGCACGGCCGGCCGCCCCTCAGACCCGGGCCGGTTGATCGAGCCACATTTTCTGCAGCATGTGCCAGTCCTGGGGATGGGCGGCGATGCTGACCTCGAACGCGTCGGCGAGCCGCTGGGTGACCAGCTTGACCCGGACGTCGAGGGCGCCCTCGGACTCCGCGGGCATCTCGATGCGGCGCATCGTGCACACGCTCTGGGTGGGCGTGTACCAAATGTCGGCGGCGTAGAGCGGGGCGCCCGTGCGCAGGGCGAGGATCGCGGGGCCGGCCGGCATCCGGGTCCGGCCGCCGAAGAACCGCACCTCGATGCCGCGCGCGGAAAGGTCGCGGTCGGCGAGCAGCGCCACCGCATAGCCCTGGGTCGCCTTCTCGGCCAGCACGTCCAGCGGCGGGCGCTGGCCGCCGGTAAGCGGCAGCACTTCCATTCCGAGCTTTTCCCGGTACGCCACGAACTGCTCGAACAGGCCCTCGGGCTTGAGCCGTTCGGCGACGGTGACCAGCGGCCAGTCGTTGGCAGCCACGTACGCGGCCGCGGCGTCCCAGTTGCCGACGTGCGGCAGCGCCAGGATCACGCCCTTGCCGGCGGTCATGCACGCGGCGAGATCGTCGTGGCTCACCAGCCGGAAGTCGGTAAGGAACTGCTGGCGGGTCCGCGACGGCAGGCGGAACGCCTCCATCCAGTACCGCGCGTAGGAGCGCAGCCCGGCCCGGACCACCTCCTCGAGATCGGCCGCCCCGGGACCGAGCACCATGCTCAGGTTGCGCCGCAGCCGCTGGGTGCCGGGCCCGTTGCCCCGGTATGCCCGATCCGCGGCGGCGTTGAAGATCGCCCGCGCGACCGGCAACGGCAGCGCGCGGACCAGCCGCCAGCCCGCGGCGTAACCGAACTCGATCAAGCGGTCCTTGCCGCCGCTCACGAAGCGTCCCGATCGACACCCGTCGCGGGCGGGGCCTCAACCGGGGCGGAGCCGGCCGGGGCGGGTGGGGCGGCGTCCGGCGGCTCGGTGCGGGCCGCGTGGATCAGCCGCTGGAAGACCGTGAAGATCGAGAGCACGGCGAGCAACCAGAGCATCACCGGCAGCCCCCACTCCAGGCCCGCGCTGCCCAGCAGCCCGCCGACACCCACGATGACCAGGCGTTCGAAGCGCTCGGCGAGACCGACGTCGGCGTTCAGGCCGAGACTCTGGGCGCGGGCCTTCACGTACGAGATCACCTGGCCCGCCGCGAGGCAGATCAGGGCGGCGACCATCCCCCCGTACGGATTGCCCTTGCCGGCCAGGTAGTAGACGACCGCGCCGAAGACGGCCGCGTCGGCGATCCGGTCCATCGACGAGTCGAGCAGGCCGCCGAACTTGCCCGACGACCCGCGCATCCGGGCCATCGTGCCGTCGAGCACGTCGGTGAGCGCCGAGGCGGTCACCACCCACGTGCCCCAGAACAGATGGCCCATCGCCCCCAGGTAGGAGCCGATGAGCACGCCCACGGTGCCGGCGATGGTGACGGCGTTGGGGGTCACACCGGCCCGCAGCAGGAATCGGGCGGTGGGATTGACGACGTATGAGACGAGGGCCCTAGCGGGCACACTGACGATCTTTGCCATGGCCGTCCCACCATATCGGCGGTTGGGTACCGGCGGTACGTCCCAGGTCACGCCGGGCCGTATCGTCATGCACCCGACGTTTGGTGACTACCGGGGGTTGCCAGTCCGACACCGGCGGGTGTGGGATCTGAGAACAGCGTCGTAATGCCTGCGAAACGGAGGTGCGCTAGCCATGGCACAGAAGTCTTCGGAGAAAGGGCTCTCCGGCGCCGCAGCGCCGGTGGTGACAGAGCCCGGCAGAGTTCGCAACGTGGTGCTCGTGGGCCACTCCGGTTCGGGAAAGACGACGTTGGTCGAGGCGCTGCTCGCCGCGACCGGCACGATTCCCCGGGCGGGCAGCGTGGCGGAGGGCACCACGGTCTCGGATCACGATCCGGCGGCCGTACGCCAGCAGCGGTCTGTGTCTTTGTCTTGTGCCCCGCTCGTGCATGACGGCGTGAAGATCAATCTGCTGGACACGCCCGGGTATGCCGACTTCGTCGGGGAGCTGCGCGCCGGCCTGCGGGCCGCGGACGCCGCGCTCTTCGTCGTCTCCGCCGAGGGGGGCATCGACGAGGCGACCGTCGCCCTGTGGGAGGAGTGCGCCTCCGTCGGGATGCCACGGGCGGTCGCGATCACCCGGCTCGATCATCCGCGCGCCGACTACGACGGGACGCTCGAGGACTGTCAGGAGGCGTTCGGCGAGAACGTCATGCCCATCTACCAGCCCATGCTCGGCGACGACGGCCAGTCGGTGGCCGGGCTGATCGGCCTGGTCACGCTGCGCGTGCTGGACTATTCCGCGGGCTACCCGCCGGTCGCGACCGAGGCCGAGCCCGAGCACCTCAATCCGATCGACGAGGCCCGCAACCAGCTGATCGAGGGGATCATCGCCGAGAGCGAGGACGAGACCCTGATGGACCGCTACCTCGGTGGCGAGCCGGTCGGCCCCGACGTGCTGGTCCCCGACTTGGAAAAGGCCGTCGCCCGCGGGCACTTCTATCCGGTGATCCCGGTCTGCGCCGAGACCGGCGTGGGCCTGGACGCGCTGCTCGACGGCCTGGCCACCGGCGCGCCGTCGCCGCTGGAGCACGACCTGCCGGTGGTCACCGGCGTGGACGGCTCGCCGCGGCCGCCGCTGATCTGCGACCCGAACGGCCCGCTGGTGGCCGAGGTGGTCAAGACGACGATCGACCGGCATGTCGGCCGGGTGTCGCTGGTCCGGGTCTTCTCCGGCACGCTGCGTCCCGAGTTGATCCTGCACGTCTCGGGCCACGGCATGGCCGAGCGCGGCCACCCCGACCACGACGCCGACGAACGCGTGGCGCACATCTACGCCCCGCTCGGCGCCAACCTGCGGGAGGTGGCGAGCTGCGTCGCCGGCGACATCTGCGCGATCACCAAGTCGGGCAGCGCCGAGACCGGCGACACGCTCTCCAGCCGGGACCTGCCGCTGCTGATGGAGCCCTGGCGGATGCCCGAGCCGCTGCTGCCGATCGCGGTGGTCGCCAAGTCCCGCGCCGACGAGGACAACCTGGCCAAGAATCTGGCCCGGCTGGTCGCCGGCGACCCGACGCTGCGGCTGGAGCGCAACCCGGACACCCACCAGCTGGTGCTCTGGTGCATGGGCGAGTCGCACGCCGACGTGGTGCTGGACCGGCTCCGCTCGGGCGGCGTCGAGCTGGACACCGAGCCGGTCAAGGTGGCGCTGCGCGAGACGTTCTCGAATTCGTCGCGCGGCCACGGCCGGCACGTCAAGCAGTCCGGCGGCCACGGCCAGTACGCGGTCTGCGACATCGAGGTGGAGCCGCTGCCGCGCGGTTCGGGTTTCGAGTTCCACGACAAGGTGGTCGGCGGCGCGGTGCCGCACAACTACATCCCGTCGGTGGAGAAGGGCGTCCGGGCCCAGCTCGAGCGCGGGATCGTGGCCGGTTATCCGGTGGTCGACCTCAAGGTCACCCTGGTCGACGGCAAGGCGCACAGCGTGGACTCGTCGGACGCCGCGTTCCAGACCGCCGGGGCGCTGGCTTTGCGCGAGGCGGCCGAGGCGGGCCAGGTGACGCTGCTCGAGCCGGTCGACGAGATCGTGGTGCGGGTGCCGGACACCTACGTCGGGGCGGTGATCAGCGATCTCTCCGGGCGGCGGGGCCGGCCGATGGGCACCGAGGCCGACGACGACGGGGAGCACAGCCTGGTCCGGGCCGAGGTGCCGGCCACCGAGCTGGTCCGCTACGCGGTCGAGCTGCGCGCGATCTCCTCGGGGGCGGGGACCTTCTCCCGGACGTACGCCCGGCACGAGCCCATGCCGCCGCACCTCGCCGACGCGGTGCGCAAGGAGCACGCCACTAGATAGTGATCGCGTTCGCCGCCTCGTGCAGGGGTCGCAGCACGCGCTCGATCACCCGCTCCTTGCGCGGGTGGAACTTCAGCGTGCGCATGCCGTAGTTCCGCACGGCGATCTGCAAGCGGCCGCCGGGGACCATGTCTTTTGCCATTTTGCGGCCAAAAGCCAGATTCTTCTCGACGTACGGGCGCGTCGCCGCCTCGTACGCGGCAAAGGGCTCCGCGCTGGTCGCCAGCGCGTCGGCCAGCACGTAGGCGCCGACTAGCGCCAGGCTCGTGCCCTGGCCCGCGGCCGGCGACGGGCAGTACGCGGCGTCGCCGATCAGCGCGACCCGCCCGGCCGACCAGCGCGGCAGCTCGACCTGGCTGATCGAGTCGAAGTACAGGTCGTCGGCGGCGTCGACCGCGTCGAGCAACTGCGGCACCTCCCAGCCCAGACCCGCGAAGGCAGTCCTGATCAGCCGCTTCTGAGCGGCCACGTCCCGCCGGTCATAGGACAGCTCGGGCGACGCGAACGCCAATCCGACCTTGGCCGGGGCGTCCGGCCCGGTGCTGTAGGCGAACGCCAGCCGCCCGGGCTCGAAGTACATGTACTCCTCTCGGTCGATCCGGAGCCGGTTCGGCACCGTGCAGATCGACATGTACGCACCCAGGTGAGTCAGCGGGGTCTCCCCCAGCGCCAGTCGGCGGGTCGCCGAGTGCAGCCCGTCCGCGCCGACGACCAGGGCGAACCGGCGCGGCGCGCCCTTCTCGAAGGTCACCTCCACCCCGTCCGGCGTGTCGGTCATGCTCGCGATCGCGTCGCCGAACACGTACTCGACGTCGGCCGCGGTGGCGTCGTACAGGATCCGGGTCAGGTCCGTACGCATGATCTCGATGTCGTCGCCGCGCCGGCCCATCAACAGATTCGCGTCCAGGACCGCCAGCGGGCGGCCGTCGCGCCGGACGTAGGTGACCGTCCGCATGCCGGTGTCCAGGGCCCGAGCGGACTCGTAGACACCCATCCGTTTCAGCACCTCGATCGCCGAGCCGCGAACGTCCACCTTGTATCCACCCGAGCGCAGCGCGGGGGCCCGCTCGACCACCGTCGGGTGAAAGCCGTGCCGGTGCAGCCAGTAGGCCAGGGCGGGACCGGCCAGGCCGGCGCCGGCGATGAGGATCTCTCGATTCGTCATGGCTCGACTATACAAACGTCTTATACGTTTGTATAGAACTTAGGATGCCAACCATGGGTCATCGCGAGGATCTGCTCGACGGCGCGAAGCGCTGCCTGCTGACGAAGGGGTATGCCCGCACCACGGCCCGCGACGTCGTGGCCGCGTCCGGCACCAATCTCGGGTCGATCGGCTACCACTACGGCTCGATGGAGGCGCTGATGACCGCGGCGATGCTCGCGGCCATGGAGGAGTGGGGCGAGACCGTCGCCAAGGCGCTGGCCGGCAGCCCGGAGGATCCGGAGCCGGATCCGTTGCTGCGCTACTGGCGCGGGGTGCTGGCCACCATCGAGACCGACCGGGATCTCTGGGTGGCCAGCATCGAGGCCATGGTCCAGGGCGAGCACTCCGCGCAGCTGCGCGCGCAGATGGCCGGCGGCATCGAGCAGGGCCGCTGGGGCCTGGCCGCGCTGCTCACCGGCACGGCCGAGGACCAGCTCGACGAGGCCACCGTACGCAGCCTTGGCTCGGTGCAGATGGCGCTGATGTCCGGGGTGATCATCCAGTGGCTGGCCGACCCCGCGACCGCCCCCGGGCCGGAGCAGATCGTCGCCGGCCTGCGCGCACTGGCCTCGATCAGCGGCTAAGCGACCTCGGGCCAGGCCTTCGCGATCAGCGCGCGGCTGTCCGCGAGCAATTGGGGCAGCACCTTGGTGCGGCCGACCACCGCCATGAAGTTGGCGTCGCCGCCCCACCGGGGCACCACGTGCTGGTGCAGGTGCGCGGCGATCCCGGCGCCCGCGACCGAGCCCTGATTCATCCCGATGTTGAAACCGTGCGGGGTGCTGGTGTGCCGGACGACCCGCATCGCCTTGCGGGTGAACGTGGCCAGCTCGACGGTCTCCGCGTCGTCCAGCTCGGTGTAGTCGCTCACGTGCCGGTACGGGCAGATCAGCAGGTGCCCCGGGTTGTACGGATACAGATTCAGCACCGCGTAGACCAGCTCACCGCGGGCCACCACCAGGGTGTCCGCCTCGCTCAGCCCCGGCGCGAGGCAGAACGGGCAGCCGGCCGGCTTCTCGTAGCCGCCCGCCGGCCGGTCCTCCCCGGTGATGTAGGGCATCCGGTGCGGCGTCCACAGCCGTTCCAGCCCGTCCGGCTCCCCTGTCTCGGTCACGGCTCGAGCCTAGGCCAGCGCCGCTCTACAGTCTTGACGGACCTCGCGACGAAAGCGAGCCGCAACAAGATCCCGTGCAGCAAATCCGGTCGTGCCGGCGTTTCCTTCGCGACACCACCTGCGGGGAGGGGACGGGATGCGGTTCGAGGACTTCGCGGCGGCGCGATTGCCCGCGTTGTTGCGGTACGCGGTGCTGCTCACCGGCGACCGGGAACAGGCGCGCGACATCGTGCAGGAGGTGCTGACCCGGGCGCTGGTCAAGTGGGACCGGATCGGCAAGCTCGAGGAGCCGTACGCGTACGTGCGCCGGATGGTCACCAACGAGCACCTGTCCTGGCGGCGGCGCCGGCGAGTGCGGACCGTGCCGCTGGACGCCGAGCCGGTGGCCGAGCCGGTCGAGCCGCCCGGCGACGAGATGTGGCATCTGCTCGGCACGCTGCCCCGCCAGCAACGCGCCGTCCTGGTGCTGCGGTTCTACGAAGGACTGTCCGATCCGGAGATCGCCGACGTGCTCGGCTGCCGGCCGGGCACCGTACGCAGCAACGCCAGCCGAGCGCTGGCGGCGCTGCGGATCGAGCTGACGACGATGACCGAGGGAGTGCTGCCGTGAACACCGTCGACGATCTCCTGCGCACTCTGGAGCGGCACACCAGCCTGGCGCCGGACAGCATCGGCATGATCGAGCAGGCCACGGCGGGTGCCATCCGGATCCGCCGGCGCCGGCGCCTGGCGACCACTGTGGCTGCCGCCGTCGCGGCGCTACTGCTCGCGATCGGCATCCCGTTCGCGACGCGCCACCGGACGCCGCCCGCCAACCCGGTCCCGGTCCGCTCCTCGGCCGAGATGACGATCGGGCTGGCCCCGGACAGCGGCTTCGTCCTGGAGCAGCGGGCCGCCGACGGCGCCCGGCAGCTGCTTGTGGTCCACGAGCAGGGCAGCAAGTTCCTGGGCGGAATCGGGGACGCGGTGTTCGCCTACGATCCGGACGCGTTCGATCCGGCCGTGCTGCCGCCCGGCGAGACGGTCCGCGTCGGCGGGCACGACGCGCTGCTGGTGCCCGCGCTGAGCCAGGAGCGCTTCGACCTGCTCAAGAGCATGGGCGGCTTCCCGGCCGGCCCGCAGCCAAGCGAGCCGGTCCCCGGAGGCGTCGACACCACCGGCGAGGCCGCCGTGGTCTGGCAGGACCCGTCGGGCATCTGGGTGACGGTGACGAAGGCGAAGAGCCGCGCCGAACTGCTGCGACTGGCGGGCGCGGTCCAGGTGGGCCCGGCGAGCCCGCCGCGCGGCCCGGTGGGGCTGTCCTGGCTGCCGGAGCGGCTCGCGGTGACGCACGCGGAGACCATGGAGACCTTCCCCGGGATGTACGCCAAGATCACGCTCACCGTGCCGGAGCCCGACACGAACGCCGTCCCGGCCGCGTCGGCGGCCAGCCAGGGCCCGGGCCTCGCCCGCGTGCAGATCAACGTCGAGCCGCGCACCTTCGTCACCTGGAACGACGGGCTCAAGCTGCCGCCGTCGACGTTCAAGATCGCGGGGTACCCGGCGTGGTACCTCGAGGGCGCGGTCGACGGCTACAGCTACGGCCCGACCGAGGCCCGGCTGTTCATCGAGACCGATTCCTGCGGGATCCAGGTGGTGACCGACGACTTCACCAAGGTCACCGGCGCGGAGCTGAAACAGATGATGAACCAGGCCCGGTACGGCAGCTGCACGGACATGACGAACTGGACCCCGGTGGTTGATTGAGCCGCACAATGAATGCGGCCCTTCCCGCGTTCTGATTACGGAAGTAGTCGATGGGGAGGGGCCGGATGCGGTTCGAGGAGTTCACGGCGGCGCGATTACCAGCGCTGCTGCGGTACGCGATGCTACTCAGCGGCGATCGCGAGCAGGCCCGCGATCTCGTGCAGGATGTGCTGGCCCGCGCCCTGGTGAAGTGGGGCCGGATCGGCGGGCTCGAGGAGCCGTACGCGTACGTGCGCCGGATGGTGACCAACGAGTTCCTGTCCTGGCGCCGGCGCCGCCGGGTGCCGACCGTGCCGCTCGAGGAGGCCTCGATCCCGGGCCTCGAGCCGGTCGTGCCGGACCACGAGGACCGCGACGACCTGCGCGGAATGCTCGCCCGGCTGCCCGGCCAGCAGCGCGCGGTGCTAGTGCTGCGCTACTACGAGGACCTCTCCGACGACGAGATCGCGACAGCGCTCGGCTGCCGGGTGGGGACGGTGCGCGGGTACGCCAGCCGGGCGCTGGCCACGTTGCGCATCGAACTGGCGACGATCGCGAACGAGGAGGCGAACCGATGAACACGCTCGACGACCTGCGCCGGATCTTCGACGAGGACGCGTCCGCCGCGCCCGACCCGGTCGGGGTCATGGCCGCCGTGGAACAGGGCGCGACCCGGATCCGCCGGCGCCGCCGGGCCGCGGTGGCCACCTGTGCGGCCGTGCTGGTGGCGGCCGTCGCGGTGGCGGTGCCCGTGATCACCCAGCGGCATCGCGCCGACGGGCCGGCACCCGCCACCGTCCAGATCGAGCGCGGGCCGCACCAGGTCACGCTCGGCGTCGACGGCCAGTCCGGATACGCCGTGACAAGCCAGGCCAGCTACGAGAACCTGCAGCGAATCTTGTTCCGGAACGCAACGGAGTCGAAGCGCTTCATCGCCAGCGCGATCGCCTACGACCCCAGCTCGGGCTTCGACCCCAGCCTGTTGCGGCGCGGCGAACGGATCGACTTGTCCGGTCACGAGGCCTGGTACGTCGGCAACTATCCGTTCGGCGGCTACATGATGGAAGGGCACCGCAACTCGCTCGACATACCGGCAGTCGGCTGGCGGGACCCCACCGGCACCTGGATTCTCGTCTTCGAAATGCCCAACTTCGACTATCGCGAGGACCCCGAGGACCCCGATCGGGCGCGGCTCCTGCGGGACGCGCAGGCCGTCCGGATCGAAGCGATGCACGAGATGACCGCGCCGATCAGCCTCGGGCCGCTGCCGACCGGCATTCCGCCGGTGAGTACGGCGTCGTCCGACCGCCGGACCCAGGCGACGGTGCTGCTGGGCGGGAAGCCGTCGCCGCTGGACGCCGCGTGGGCGTGGGGGCCGACGAAGGGCACCGCAGTCATGATCGAGGCGAGACCGGACGGGCCGAACACGAAGATCCCGGCCAAGGCGACCCGGGTCGCACCCGTCGCCGGCTATCCGGCCTGGTTCACCAAGGAGACCAGCGGCACCGCCCTCGGTAACGGCTCGCTCTGGGTCCGGGCGCACGGCTGCACCATCACGTTCAGCGCGTGGGACCGCGACCTGGCCACGGCAAAGCAGGTGCGCGAGATCGCGGAGGCCACGACCTACGCCGACTGCGACAACACGGCGACCTGGGGGCCGATCATCCGCCCCTAATCTCGCGTGTCCGGGATCAATGCCGGCGAGACCCCAACCATCCGGTACCGCCCCCGCGTTGCTAAGGGATGAGGGGGTGGCGGATGGTCGAGGTCGACGGCTTCCGGGAGTTCGTCCGGGACAGTTCGCCGGCGTTGTCGCGCCACGCGTATCTCCTGACCGGGGATCATCAGCTCGCTGAGGATCTGCTGCAGAGCGCGCTGGCGAACACCTATCGGCACTGGCGGCGGATTCGGGGGGCCAACCCCGCGGGTTACGTGCGGCGCGCCATGTATCACCAGCACATCAGCTGGTGGCGGCGGCGACGCGTACCGGAGGAGTTGTCCGCGGCGCCGCGGGAGACCGCCCAGGCCGACCCCGCGGACGCGACGGCCCTGCGCATGACCCTGGCGCAGGCGCTGTCGCGGCTGAGCGCCAAGCAACGGGCGGTGGTCGTGTTGCGCTTCTATGCCGATCTCACCGAAGCGCAGGCGGCAGACGTGCTGGGCATCCGCGTGGGCACCGTCAAGCGGCACGCGCACGATGCCCTCCGGCGCCTGCGCGAGATCGCCCCCGAACTGATCGCCGGCGGCGAGAGGAGTCCGCGATGAGCGCCGGATTGCGCGAGGAGCTGCGGCGCGAGGCCACTGCGGCCAGGACCTATGACGCGTACGCCGGGAGCCTGCTCAAGGCTCGGCGGGGTCGGCGCCATGCCGTCCTGGCCTGGGTGCTGCTCGTGGCGGCGGTCGCGCTGGCCATACCGCTGCTCTCGCGGTCCCAGCCGCCGGCACCGCCCGCCGACGGCGCCGCCGTCGCGTTGCCGGATCGGCTGGGCCTGCCGGCCTTCGGGTCGCGCGGTGTCGCCGGGCTCGGCGCGGCCTCGGTGGTCTTCTCGGGCGACGGCGGGCGCTTCGGCCCGTTCTTCGACGACGCCGATACGTGCGCGCTGGTCGGCGCGACCGCGGAGGACTACCGCACGTTGCACACCGGCCTGGCCTACGACCATGTGCTGCTGTCCCCGGATGGGACCATGGTGGCGGTGCCGGACCGGCTGATCCACCTGTCGACCGGCGCCGAGCAGCCGATACCGGGCGCGCCGCTCGCCTGGTCACCGGACGGCCACCGGCTCGTGGCCGCGGACAGCCGGGTGCGGATCATCGACCTCGCGACCGGCGCGACGAATGATCTGGGTCCGGTGGACCGGTGGTCGTCGGCTGCGTGGTCACCCGACGGCACCCGGCTGGCGTACGAAATGGACCACCGGATCATCGTCAGCGATGCCACCGGCCGGACCCTCGGATCGTTTGCGCCGGCCTACGGCTCGGTGCTGGCCGGCAAGGGTGCCTGGACGCCGGACGGCCGCGCGGTGGCCGTGCTGCGAGCCGAGGCGCGGTCGTGGCAGCCGAGTTGGTTCGACCCGGCCAGCGGCCGCGAGGTGAGCGGACCGATCCTGCCCGCGATCGGCGGCGAGATCTTCGCCGGCAGCCTGCTCGGGTGGCGGCCGGACGGCGCGGCGCTCGCCTTCGTTTCCGGCGAGCATCCGCGACTGCTGGCGCTGGCACCGGGCGCGGCGCAACCGGTGAGCGCGATGGTTCTGCCGTCCGAGGTGACCTACCTCGACCTCGCGGACCGGGCGATCGAGTCCGGCCAGGTGCGTACGGGCGAACCACCGTTCGTCATCGGCCCGCGGCTGTGGACCCGGCTGGCCACGGGCGCGCTCGGCGTACTCCTGCTGGGGTTGTTGATCCGGCGGCTGCGCGAGCGTGCCCGGATGCGACGGATCGTCGCGACACCATGGGAGACGACACACGGACCGCTGGTGTGAAGGCGCCGCGCGTCAGGCGGCCGACGGGCCCACGTTGACCCGGGACCGGACGACCTCGACGACGTGCGCCACGGCCTCGTCGACCGGGACCGCGTTGCGCTGCGAGCCGTCCCGGTAGCGGAAGGACACCGTGCCGCCGTTGACGTCGTCGTCGCCGGCGATCGCCATGAACGGGATCTTCTGCTGCTGGGCGGTCCGGATCTTCTTCTGCATCCGGTCGTCGGAGTAGTCCACCTCGGCCCGGATGCCCTGCGCCCGGAGTTTGGTCACGAACTCGGTCAGGTAGTCGGCGTGCTCGTCGCGGATCGGGATGCCGACCACCTGCACCGGCGCCAGCCAGGCCGGGAAGGCACCGGCGTAGTGCTCCACCAGCACGCCGAAGAACCGCTCGATCGACCCGAACTTCGCCGAGTGGATCATGACTGGTTCCTGCCGGGTGCCGTCGGCCGCCTGGTACTCCAGGCCGAAGCGGGCCGGCTGGTTGAAGTCGTACTGGATGGTCGACATCTGCCAGGTGCGGCCGATCGCGTCGCGCGCCTGCACCGAGACCTTCGGACCGTAGAACGCGGCGCCGCCCGGGTCGGGCACCAGCTCGAGGCCGGTCTCCTTGGCGACCTGCTCGAGCACGCTGGTGGCCACCGCCCACTGCTCGTCGGAGCCGATGAACTTGTCGCTCTTCGGGTCGCGGGTGGACAGCTCGAGGTAGAACTCGTCCAGCCCGAAGTCGCGCAGCAGCGACAACACGAAGTTCAGCAGGTGCTTGATCTCGCCGGGGGCCTGCTCGGCGGTGACATAGGAGTGCGAGTCGTCCTGGGTCAGCCCGCGGACCCGCGTCAAACCGTGCACAACACCGGATTTCTCGTACCGGTAGACCGACCCGAACTCGAACAGTCGCAGCGGCAGCTCACGATAGGAGCGCCCGCGCGCCGAGTAGATCAGGTTGTGCATCGGGCAGTTCATGGCCTTGAGGTAGTAGTCGCTCCCCTCCATGTGCATCGGGGGGAACATCGTCTCTTTGTAGTACGGCAGGTGGCCCGAGGTGTGGAACAGGCCTTCCTTGGTGATGTGCGGGGTGCCGACGTACTGGAAGCCCTCCTCGATGTGCCGGCGGCGGACATAGTCCTCCATCTCCCGCTTGATCACCCCACCCTTGGGGTGGAAGACGGCCAGCCCGCTGCCGATCTCGTCCGGGAACGAGAACAGGTCCAGCTCGGCGCCGAGCCGGCGGTGGTCGCGCCGCTCCGCCTCGGCCAGCCGGGTCAGATACGCCTTCAGCTCGTCCCGGCTCGCCCACGCGGTGCCGTAGATCCGCTGCAGCTGCGGATTCTTCTCGCTGCCCCGCCAGTACGCCGCCGCCGAGCGCATCAGCTTGAACGCCGGGATCAGCCGGGTGGACGGCAGGTGCGGGCCGCGGCACAGGTCGCCCCAGACCCGGTGCCCTTCCTTGTCGAGGTTGTCGTACGCGGTCAGCTCGCCGGCGCCGACCTCCATCACCTCGTCGGCGTCCACCTCACCCTTGAGGTCGACCAACTCGAGCTTGAACGGCTCACTAGCCAGCTCGACCTTGGCCGCGTCGAGCGAGTCGTACTGCCGGCGCCGGAACCGCTGCCCCTGCTTGACGATCTCCTGCATCCGCTTCTCGAGCTTGGCCAGGTCGTCGGGCTGGAACGGCTTGGTGACGTCGAAGTCGTAGTAGAAGCCGTTCTCGATCGGCGGGCCGATGCCGAGCTTGGCCTCGGGAAAGACGTCCTGCACCGCCTGGGCCAGCACGTGCGCGGTCGAGTGACGCAGCACGTTCAACCCGTCGGCGGAGTCGAGCGCGACCGGGCTGACCTCGGTCTCCAGCTCGGGCACCCAGTCCAGGTCGCGCAGCCGGCCGCCGGGATCGCGGACCACCACGATCGCCTTGGGCCCGGCGGCCGGGAGGCCGGCGGCGGCCACCGCGTCGCCCGCCGTCGTCCCGGCCGGGACGACGAGAGAGTCGGCCACAGCATGGGTACGGGGTGCAGACACGGTGGTTCTCCTTAGGTTTCGAGCGAGTGATTGTCGAACGGCTCGCCCACCGATGCTAGTAGGTGACCCGGAGCCACTCCGGCAGCGGTTCCCGGGCGGCGAGCCAGCGCTGCGGTATCCCGTCCGCCCCCGTGTACGCCGCCACCACCCCGCCGGCGACCGCGCAGGTGGTGTCGACGTCCCCGCCGGCGTCGAGGCAGGCCGCGACGGCGCTGGGATAGTCGTCGAGATACCGCGCGGCCACCCAGAGCGCGAACGGGACGGTGTCCTGCGCCATCGCCCGCGCCCCGCACCCCAGCTCGTACGCCGCCAGGCCCCGGCTTTTGATCTTGATCGCCTCGCGCGGGCCGTCCTGGACGTGCCCCGGCTGCACGTGCTGCGCGACCGCGGCCAGCAGCTGGCCCGGCTCCGGCCGGTGACCGTCGAGCCGCGCCGCCCCGGCCATCGACGCGGCGACCGCCACCGCGACCCCGCCCGCGATGCCCTCGAGATGCGCGTGGGTGACCTCTGCGGCCCGCGCGCCCGAGGGCGCCGCGGGAATCGGGAAAAAGCGTGAAAGACATCGGCTCAGAGATCATATCCTGGTCACTCTGAGTCATCGGGAGATGTCCCTCCATCACCGTTTGGCGACTTGCTTGCCAGTGGCAGTACGGTCTTCGCATGGCCACGGTGTTGCTCGTCGAAGACGATCACGTCGTGCGCGGCGCCATGCTCCGGTCGCTGGCCGACCGGGGGCACGCCGTGCACGCGGTGGGCACCGCGTTGGACGCGCTGCGCCGCGTCGCCGCAGAGACCCCTGACCTGGTGGTTCTCGACCTCGGCCTGCCCGACCTCGACGGTTCGGACGCGCTGCGGATGCTGCGCGGGATCACCGATGTGCCGATCATCATCGCCACCGCCCGCGACGACGAGCAGACCGTCGTGCGGCTGCTGCGCGCCGGCGCCGACGACTACATGGTCAAACCGTTCACCGGCGCCCACCTGGACGCGCGGATCACCACGGTGTTACGCCGGGTGGGCCGGGCCAGCCGGACGGCCCAGCCCGCCGTGCACGAGGTCGGCGAGCTGCGCGTCGACGTGGGCGAGCGAAGCGCCAGCCTGGGCGAGACGCCGCTGGCCCTGACCCGCAAGGAATTCGACCTGCTGGCTTACCTGGCCGCCCGCCCGGGCCGGGTCGTCTCGCGTCGTGAGCTGTTGGAGGAGGTATGGCGACAGCCGTCAGTCGGCGAGGACCAGACGATCGACGTGCATCTGTACTGGCTCCGTCGGAAACTGGGCGAATCCGCGGCGAAGCCTCGCTACCTGCGCACCGTGCGGGGGGTCGGATTCCGGTTGGTGGCGCCGGACTGAGGGCGCGGCTGGCCTATGTCAGCGCCGCCACCACCTCGATCGCCGCGCTCGCGTTCCTCATCCCGCTGGGCTTCGAGTTGCGAGCCGATCACCGCGACAGCGTGCTGTCCACGGCCGAGCAGCGGACCGCCACCGTGGCCGGCGCGATCGCGGCCAGCTCCAGCAAGAAGGGTCTCGACGCGGCCATCGCCAGCGTGGGCGGCGGCGCCGTCGTGCACGTTCCGGGCACCACGCTGCTGGCCAAGGCCAGCGCCGCGGACGTGGGCCGGGCCGTGTCGAGCGGCGAGGCGTTGCTGCTGGATGTCGACGGTGGCGTCGTGCGCCTGCAGCCGGTGACGGTCGACGACAAGACCTCGGTCGTCGAGGTGTTCGTGCCGGCGGCGGATCTCAACGCGGGCGGTGCCCGGGACTGGTGGATCCTGTTCGGCATCGCGCTGGCCCTGGTCATCGGCTCGGTCATCGTGGTGGACCGGCTGACCCGCGGTGCCGTGGCGTCGGCCCGCAACCTGGTCCAGGCGGCCCTCGCGGTCGGCGGCGGCGACCTCGGCGTGCGCATCCAGCCGTCCGGGCCGCGCGAGCTGGCCGAGGCCGGCTACGCGTTCAACCGGATGGCGGACCGGCTGGTCACCTCCCGGACCAGCGAACGCGAGCTGGTCGCCGACCTGTCGCACCGGCTGCGCACCCCCCTGACCGTGCTGCGCCTGGACGCCGAGGCGCTGGATCCGGACGACACCCACATCGGCGAATTCTCGGCCGCCGAGCTGGACCGCCGCCGCGGCATCCGGCGCATCCGGCAGGCCATCGTCACCCTGGAGGGCGAGGTGGACCAGCTGATCAACACCACCCGGCAGGCCGTCGCGGCCCAGGTCGCGGCGCCGGAGGAGGGGGTCTGCGACGCCAGCGAGGTGGTCCGCGACCGGATGGTGTTCTGGTCCGCGCTGGCCGGCGACCAAAACAGGCAATACCGGGTGGTGGGCGCGCACGTACGCATCCCGGTCCCGGTGGCGCGGGTGGAGCTGGCCGCCGCCCTCGACGCCGTGCTCGGCAACGTGTTCCGGTACACCCCGCAGGGCACCGCGTTCGAGGTCGGCATCTCCCGGCGGGACGGCTGGGTGGCGGTCCGGGTCGACGACGCGGGCCCCGGCATCGACGACCCGGAGAAGGCGCTGCGCCGCGGCGAGAGCGAGCAGGGCTCGACCGGGCTGGGGCTGGACATCGCGCTGCGGGCGGCCCAGGCCACCGGCGGCTCGGTGAGCATCGACCGGGCCGCACTGGGCGGGGCCAGCGTGGTGATGCTGCTGGCTGATGCCGAGGCGATACCGAAACAGGCGAGCCGGTTCGGCCTGGTCGGCCGGCTGGCTCGGGAACGCGACCCGAACCGGAGGAGATGGCCCCGCCAACGAGCCGACGGAGCCTGACGACGACCCGCGAAGCGCCCGACATGGGCGGATTACCCCGGACGGTACAACTCTTGCTTAGATCTGCATTAAGGGCGTTCCCCTGGCGTTCCAGGGCTGGCACTCTCTCATCGGATCCCACCCGGCTTCCCGGTTCGAAGCCCGCAGTTCCTCCCCAACCGAAGAACCGGAGGAGTCGTCGCACGGTGGGAGGTGGTCACCCCATAACCCCCTCCCACCGTGCCCCCGCACCAGGAGGAGAGTCTTTGTCCGCGCACCGACAGCTCGCGCTGCGCGGAGAGACGCCGCCGCTGCAGCGTCGCGTGGCCGGGCTGCGGGGCCGCCGGCGGGCGTACACCCGCCCGCACCGCCTCTTTCCGCTGGTCCTCGGGATCGCCCTGCTCGGCATCGGCGCGATGGCCGGGCCGCGGGTGCTCGGCAGCCTGGGCGGCGGCGACAGCCCGGACCGGGAACGGATCAACCTCAGCGCCCTGCCCGCGGACACCCCCGAGGAGGGCCTCGTCTACGCCGGGCTGCATCCGGCGGCGGCGGGCTCGCTCTGCGCCGGCTCCTACGACCTGGACGAGCAGACCTGCACGCACGGCCCCAACCCGGCGCCGGACGGCCTGCAGGTGCAGCGCGACGTCGCGCCGGTGACGGCCAAGGCGCCCGATCCGGTCGCGCCCGACCGCGAGTCGGACGCGGTGCCGTCGGACGCCGAGGTCGTCCGCGACGAGGGCGGCAGCTCGCTCACCCCGGGCGCGCCCGCGCTGATCCCCGACGCGGCCCCCGGCGACGCCGACTTCGTGCTGGGCAGCCACGGCGTGGCCTGCGAGGGCGACGGCCGCACCGGCAGCCGGGTGCAGGTGCTCTACCTGCACGAGTTCGGCACCCCGAGCCGGTACACGGACTTCCTCGGCTCGATCCGCACCTGGTCGGCGGGCGTGGACCAGATCTTCGACGAGAGCGCGGGCGAGACCGGCGGCTCCCGGCACGTGCGGTACGTGACCACCCCCGAGTGCCGGGTGGACGTCACCGAGGTGCAGGTGCCCGAGGGCGCGCTCGAAACGTTCACCAACAACATCAACGCGCTGCAGACGCTGGGCTACAACCGCACCGACCGCAAGTACATGATCTTCGCCGACGCCAACGTGTACTGCGGCATCGGCACCTACGTCGCCGACGAGCGGACCGGGCAGGGCAACCGCAACAACGGCGGCCCGTCGTACGCCCGGGTGGACGCCGGCTGCTGGAGCGCGGCGATGGCGGCGCGCGAGCTGACCTACTCGCTCGGCGCGGTGCTGCAGGGCTCGCCCAACTCGACCGGCGCCGGCGGCTGCCTGGACGATTACGACCTGCTCTGCGGCAAGGACCGTTCCGGCCAGGCGCCCCGCGACGTGTGCCCGAAGAAGCACGAGAACCGGCTCGACTGCGGCCACGACGACTACTTCAACACCGCCCCGCAGCCGGACAACTACCTGGCCACCCATTGGAACGTCGCGGACAGCGGCTACCTGCTGCGCAGCGACGGCGGCGACGACGTGCCCGACGCCGGCGGTCCGGTCGCGACCACCGCGGCGGCGCCCGACGCCGGCACCGCGTCCGGCTCGGCGACCCCGGTCGACCCCGCCGCCGGGACGACACCGACCGACGTCCCGACCGCCCAGACCGCCCAGCAGCAGCCGCAGGCCGTGCTGGAGGTCCGCGACCCGAGCAGCACCGCCGTACGGCTGACCTGGAGCGCGGCCGCCGACAAGGCGACCTACCAGATCTCCGTCGACGGGGCGCCGGTGGCCACCACGGTGGCGACCCGGGCCCAGCTGATCGGCTTGAAGCCCGACACGTCGTACCAGGTCACGGTGAGCGACCCGGCGCACAAGTACACCGCCAAGGGCACCGCGCGCAGCGCGCCCGCGGCCCGTCCGGCGCAGAACTCGTGGTTCGTGCTGACCAACTCGCTGACCGGCGGCGCGGCCGATCTCTACGCGGCCCGCACCGCCAACGGCACGCCGATCACCCTGGGCGGCAACGACGGCGGCGCCCAGCAGCAGTGGAAGCTGGTGCCGGCCGGCGGCGGCTCGTACTCATTGCAGTCGAACGCGACCGGCAAGTGTGTCGTGCCGCTGGGCGGCAACGAGGTCGCCGGCACGCCGCTGGTGCAGGGCGACTGCACCACCGACAACGGCGCCCGCTGGTCGCTGCAGGCCTCCGACCACGGCTTCACGCTGCGCTCGACGATCGGCGACCTGGTCGTCGGCGTGGGCAGCCAGCGGTTCGGCGAGCAACGGGTGCTCACGCTGCAGAACGGCAACGGGGCCCGGCACCAGAGCTGGACGGCCGTGCCGGGCTGACCCGGCCCGGACTTGACATGAACATGCCCTGAGCACGTCGACGAGAGGAGCAGACGATGGCGGAGACCGACGTGATCACGAAGCCCGAGCTGGAACCCGACGAGGGCCCGGCCCGGTTCAACCGCCGGCGCCTGGTGCGCTGGGTGACGATCCTGACGATCGGCATCCTGGTGGTGCTGGCGCTCTGGCAGGAGCCGCTCTACGCCGGCCGGCTGTAGGAAGCCGCGTAGGCGTCGATCTCGGCGTGTAGCGCCGCCTTGCCGGCGGACGACTGGAACGACGCGCTGACGGCCGCGCGGGCCAGGTCGGCGACCCCGGCCTGGTCCAGGTCGAGCAGCCGGGCGGCGACCGCGTACTCCTCCTCGAGCGTGGTGCCGAACATCGGCGGGTCGTCGGAGTTGATCGTCACCGGGACACCCGCCGCGACCAGCCGGGCCAGCGGGTGCTCCTCGATGTCGGCGACCGCCCGGGTCCGGACGTTCGAGGTCGGGCAGACCTCGAGCGTGATCGCGTTGTCAGCCAGATAAGCCATCAGCTGCGGGTCCTCGGCGCTGGCGATGCCGTGCCCGATCCGCTCGGCGCCCAGCTCGCGCAGCGCGTGCCAGACGGTCTGCGGCCCGGTCGTCTCCCCCGCGTGCGGCACGCTGTGCAGGCCGGCCGCGCGGGCCTTGTCGAAATACGGCCGGAACTGCGGGCGCGGCACGCCCACCTCGGGGCCGCCGAGCCCGAAGCTGACCAGCCCGTCCGGCCGGTCCTCGAGGGCGATCCGCAGCGTCTCCTCGGCCGCGGGCAGCCCCGCCTCGCCGGGGATGTCGAAGCACCAGCGCAACTCCACCCCGAAGTCGGCGGCCGCACCGATCCGGGCGTCCTCGATCGCCGCGCAGATCTCCGGCCCGGGGATGCCCCGCCGCACGTGCGAATACGGCGTGACCGTCAGCTCCGCGTATCGGACCTGCTGGCGGCCCAGCTCACGGGCCACCTCGTAAGTCAGCGTCCGGAGGTCCTCGGGGTCCCGGATCAGGTCGACGACGCTCAGGTAGACGTCGATGAAGTGCCGGAAGTCGCGGAAGGCGAAGTAGTCGGCGAGCGCCGCCGGGTCGGCCGGCACCGGCGTGTTGCCCTCGTGCCGGGCGGCCAGCTCGGCCACGATCCGCGGCGAGGCCGAGCCGACGTGGTGCACATGCAGCTCGGCCTTGGGCAGCCCGGCGATGAACGAGGCCAACTCACTGCTTGCCACTGATGACTCCTTACAAAGCTGTTCGTGCGACGACGAAGATCCGGCGGAACGGGAACGCCACGAAGCCGTTGCGGGCCGGGTAGGCGACCGTCAGCCGCTCGGCGAGGGCGGTGCGGAACCGCTGCCACGCGTCGGGATCGAGGGCCGCCTTGACGGGGCGCAGGGCGGTGCCCTCCATCCAGCGCAGCACCGGGTGCTCCGCGCCGGACTCGGGGAGCAGATGCACGTAGGTAGTCTCCCAGGCGTCCACCGTGGCGGCCACGCCGGTCAGCAGCGCCGCGTAGTCCGCCGGGTCGTCGACCGGCTCGTCGCGGACGACGTCGCCGGTGGCCGCGGCGAACGGGGCGCTGCGGGCCACCTCGCGCAGCGCGCGGTGCGAGGCGGCACCGAAGTTGCCGGGCACCTGCATCGCCAGCCAGGCCCCGGGCGGCAGCTCCCGCGCCCAGCGGGTGAGCAGCTCCTGGTGGCCCGGCACCCACTGCAGCACGGCGTTGGTGACCAGGACGTCGGTGTCCGGCCCCGGAGCCCAGTCGCGCACGTCGCCGACCCGGAAGTCCACCGGCGCGTCGAGCGTCGCCGCTTTCTGGATCATCTCGGGCGACGAGTCGACGCCCGTCACGCGCGCTTGCGGCCAGCGCTCGGCGAGCGTCCCGGTCAGCTCGCCCGGGCCGCAGCCGAGGTCGACCACGGCCCGCGGTTTGTCGGCGTCGATCCGCGCGACCAGGTCGAAGAACGGACGGGACCGCTCGGAGCCGAACCGGCGGTAAACAGCAGGATCCCACATGGCGTTATCCCCAAACCGTACGTACGTTTTGTTGGACGATATCAGAGCGACGGTAGGGTTCTCCACGTGGAGAATCGCAGTTTTCGGAGGATGGGCCGCGACGTCGGCGTGATCGGGCTGGGCGCCTGGCAGCTGGGCGCCGACTGGGGCAGCGTCAGCGAGCAGGACGCACATGCGACCCTGCGGGCCGCAGCCGACGCGGGGGTGACGTTCTTCGACACCGCCGACGTCTACGGCGACGGCCGCAGCGAAAAGGTGATCGGGGCGTTCCTGCGCGAGCGCCCGGGCATCACCGTCGCCACCAAGATGGGCCGCCGGGTGCCCCAGGAGCCGTCCGCCTACTCGCTGGACAACTTCCGCGCCTGGACCGACCGCTCCCGGGCCAACCTGGGCGTCGAAACGCTCGATCTGGTCCAGCTGCACTGCCCGCCGACGCCGGTGTTCAGCACCGATGCCGTCTACGACGCGCTCGACACCCTGGTGCAGGAGAAGCGGATCGCGGCGTACGGGGTGAGCGTCGAGACGGTCGACGAGGCGCTCACCGCGATCGCGCGGCCCGGCACCGCCAGCGTGCAGATCATCCTGAACGCGTTCCGGCTCAAGCCGCTGGAACGGGTGCTGCCGGCCGCCGCCGCGGCGGGCGTCGGCATCATCGCCCGGGTCCCGCTCGCCAGCGGCCTGCTCTCCGGCCGCTACGACGAGCACACCACGTTCGCGGCCGACGACCACCGCAACTTCAATCGGCACGGCGAGTCGTTCGACGTCGGCGAGACGTTCTCGGGCGTCGACTTCGCGACCGGCCTCGAGGCCGTGCGCCGGCTCCGGCCGCTGGTTGCGGCGGGCGCGACGATGGCGCAGTTCGCGCTGCGCTGGGTCGTCGACCAGCCGAGCGTCACGGTGGTCATCCCCGGTGCGCGCA
>Ga0307515_10005692_pt1 | contig 25158 bp, 17 predicted proteins | sample 17_EM_MG_FD_194513 | JGI IMG/M metagenome (GOLD analysis project Ga0307515, IMG submission 194513) | Populus trichocarpa ectomycorrhiza microbial communities from riparian zone in the Pacific Northwest, United States - 17_EM | ecosystem: Host-associated > Plants > Roots > Unclassified | place... | reverse complement strand
GTTTTACATACTATATCTTCATATAAGTTTCATCTATGCCTTCCAACTATTATAGCATAAAGCATACATATGAAAAGTTATATTTGTCTCAAGATCTGTAAATCATAATGAGCTGCTCCTAACATTTTTTTTCATAAAGTAAGCTATACAAAGTACAAACAAAGTAATAAAGAAGTAGGTGGAGTATTTATTCACAATTATATATCTACAAATAATTTTTTATATTTTCCTTATAAAAACAACATTTTTCAAACACTACATTAATTTAGCCATCAAAATATTATTTTACAAATAACACTCATGTCTCAAGCCCAATATTATTCGCAAAGAGAACCCAAATTGATGAGTATTTTTGAGCTTTTAGTGTGTCTGGCTTGGAAGTATGGTGATTTTTTTTCAAAATTACAATACCTTTTAAATATAAACCACACCTCTAAAAGCTAAAAAAACATGTATTTTATAAAATAAAATAAAAACACAAGCTACCTCCCATCATCTCGAATGAAGCAGTGCTTGTGTTTTTTTATACTAAAATTTCCATGATCTTTTTTTAAGTTACAGTTTTAAACACTTCTACTATTTTTTTTTTCATGCATAACTTTGATTGCCATGTGCCACTGCCCAATATGTCTATAAAGTATAAACCCCGGTACAATTATATATATAACAATAATAAAGCAAAATAAAAGAGTTCAATGATTGAGTTTGAATTGAATTTGAATAATATCAAATTCGAATTCAGCGTATGAAGCTCCAGAAGTTTCGTAGTATTTGGTAGAGAAAAAAAGATCAAACTGCAACAAGTGAAACTGGTTATGTCGGCTTCTCCGACCCTAAGTTTAACTATATAAATTTAGTTAAGAAGAAAAATCTTGTTCTGCTCAAAATATTTCGAAAATAGCAGCAGGTCTTGGATGCTGTCATTCTAGCATCCTCTCAACCCAGTTTCAGTTCATAAACAAGCTTGAGCCAGTGTACTCGTCATGAGTTTACACATATATTGTGGTGCTGGATTCCGATTAAGGAATTCCAGAAAGCTTTGTCATAGTGGGCCTGGCTACTGTAATTTTCTCCCCATGTAGAGCATCCAATCAGCGCAACTATTCTTCCCAGGTGAAACAAAGCTTCAATGATAATGATCAGTCGTTCAATATGCTGCATTCTCCTTCTGTCATGTGATTAATTTGATTTTCTTTGTTTTGTCAGTTGTGTCGAACGTTGACATCATAGAAACCTGTTGGCCTGTTGCGGCTGCTAATGAACTGAACAAGAGGCAGCTCAAATCCCAATTTTTATGCAATGGCTTTAAAATTTCTTCGCCAATTGAGCATCTAAGGACTTGAAAGGGCCTGAAGTTTAATTTTAAATAAGAAAATTGTCAAATATACGAGGATTACGTCCGTCCTATTTATATGACCCAGAATATACTTGATCACTTCTCTCCTATAGGTCATGATTTGGCTACAAAATTGTTTCTTGTATGTTTGTCACGGAATCGCAAGCAATGTTCAATGCATGAACTATTTTTTTTAGCTAAGGAATCTGCGGTAAAAATGATGCTCCGGGAGGACTAATTTCTGTTAACGAAAAGAATAACGCAAGGCACCCACATGTGCTGAGCAATTATACCGACTAGCAAAAAACATCTAACTATGCTCTTAAAGCTTGGCTTGAGTGATAAATGAGCTTCCTCTCAATATATTCATCTTAAATTTTGAATTCAAGAAGATGTCAAGAGAAAGTATATGACTCGCCGGAAAGCAATTAAAGAAGTACATTATCTCCACAGGTGAAGAAATAGTCCAAAAACAACCGTTATACAAAGTAAGAAACACCTAATCGCCTGAAACCTTAAATTCAGGGAGCTACAAAATCCAACAAGGCAAACCCTTCGGGAATGGAGGACAGAGGAGAGCCGCACAAGGTTGTTTACAACTTTCTTTCTCCTGTAGCCCCACATTCTCCCCTTCTCATGCATCCCTCGATTAAAAAAATAATGGAGACAAAAGGCAATGCTGGTGGGGTTAACGATCTAGGTTCTTGTTTCAATTTTTGTTGGTTAGCAATAGTGACACTGCTCGCACTATAGAAGGAGCCAAGTTAAGACAAAAGGCGATTCTTTTTTTAACCGTGTTCTTCCGTTAATATTTTTAACTTGTGCTCTTTTTTATTTTATAAAAAAAAAAACAGTAGAAGTGGGCTACGAGCGGCATGCAATGATGGGCAGAGAGCGGCTAGGGATGCGACAAGAGACACATCCCGGCCTAGCGGCGCTTTTCTTGGTCCTGGCATAGCGGGGGAGCCATGAACACCGTTTCTTGATAATTTGTGGTCTTCAATCCCATGAATTTGAAATTTAAATTGCGACATGATCCATCATCAGAAGACATCATATCTTTTTTATTATTTCATAATACTAAAATGGAGCGGAAGCAAACAAAGTCACCAAGATTAGATGCATGCCGAGTGTATATTATCGGTCCAAAGTTCAAGATTTTCTTGAACGCTATATATATATATATAGTATATGAATTTTAAAATTCTTAGCTTGATCGCAAGATGGATCATCGGCAACATATCTGTATTTCATTTTTTTATATACTGGCACTGGCACTGGCACTGGCACTGGCACATATATAGATGCTCATCCTTATTCTTTCAAGCTGTGTTCGAAGAATTATGCTAGAAATAACACGCTTAAATTGATCGATTCGTACAAATTCCTGCTGAATCGGATTAAAAAAAAAAACAATGTGAATAATAAATGAATCCTCAACTCTGCCTAAAACAACAAATCCGAGTTTCTTCCTATAGTTTTGTTGACTATAAGAACTATAAGATAATAGCAGCTCCCGAATGTGCTATGACGAGGTGCTTGTTGAGTTAGGGGAGACGCCCACCATTAATCACAGCTAATAACACCACCTAACATAAAGAGACCTCGTAACTTCATTAATGACAACTTAAGTAATCAAGTACATAAAAAAGGTTCGAGGGCTTGATTAGGTGAGTTGCGTTGCGAGAAATTTATGTTGCTCGGAAAATAGTTTCGGGTTTTTTATTACTTATTCCCTACATTTACTTAAGAAAAAAAAATTAAAATAGGATAGAGAAATATAATAAAGAATTTAAAAGGTGTAGGTAAATTAAAACTGGCGTGAAGGGTTTTCTTTTTCTTTGCTTTTCATTATTTTATATATATATATATATATATATATATATATATATATATATTTGTTACGATTGGGTTAATTCCGAAATAATTTGATATTTAATTAAATATAAAAAATAAAAATAAAAAGGTATAAGCTTGTGTGATACACTCTTCAGTGCGTGGGTGACATCTATGCTTTTCGGGTAGTTAGAGTAGCGCCTCTCGGTATCTAAAACATACCATTCTCTCATGTTGTTTGAAGCTCTATCGAGATTTTTTTTATTTGGTTTATATATTGTTGTTCTCTATTTTTTATCATCTAATTAAAATAAAACCAACTTATTTGATCTAGTTGAATTCATAACCTGAGTTGCAAAATATTTTTTTTAAAATACTTTTGGAGTATCTAAATATCATTTTTTATGTAAAACAAATTAAGTCCGTAACATAACGGGGTCCACAACTAGTTGGTTGCTATTTATTGGATAATAAATAAATAAAAAAGTAAAGAAAAACAGTAGTGGTAAATAAAAAAAATAAACAAAAATAACCCCCACAGATGGCATTCTATTATGAAGGTTAAACTATATTTTAGCTCCAGCTAAAGATTCAATAAAGCTTCACTTTGGTTCCTCATAATTAAATTTCTCAATATCAATCCTACAATTTTCCAAAATTTCAAAAGGCATTTGCTCACTCCATGCCTTCCCTAACTTTTTTTTCTCCCAAAACCTCACATACCTAATAGTATTTCAAAAAAAATCCTTAAAGGTAAAATAATTAAGAAAAAAAATAAAAAATTATTAATGTCATTAGTCGTTGTAAAAGAAAATAACTCTGAAGTCTGAACCCTTTAAAATCTACAAGTTTAATAATAATAAACTTGATTGAAGTAGAATTCTTAAGAATAAAAGGGAATTATAATCTAGATTGACATAATGATACACACCTATGTATATAAAAATTACACATAAAATGTCAAGTGGTAAGAGTTTGGGATCAAAAGGTTTACTTCCCCTGTAATCTGAGGTTCGAGCCCTGAGGTTGCTAATATTGATGACCACTAGAAACTTACATGATTGTTAACTTCAGGGTACATGAGAATTAGTCGAGGTGCGCGTAAGATGGACCGAACACCCCACGTGAATAAAAAAAAATTATACATGAAAAATAAAAAAGTATAAACAACATAAGGTGCTATAAAATATATTCACTCTATAAAAACTCTAATTCAAAAAATACTCTGGGATCTATTTTGAAAAGGAAAAGAATCATAATTAATAATTATTTATAAATTACATAAAAAATAAAATTATCAATTTAAATATTTGATTTTAAATAGAAAACACAAATGAAAATATTTTTAAAAATTAAATACAAATAAAAAATAAAAAAATTTCCCTAGAAATCAAATCCTTGCCTAACACACCGCTTATTGTCAATTAATGTTGGTGTTGTCGAAATCAGGGGATGGTAGTCGTAGGAAATTGCAATTTACAGGTCCCACTTATCTTCAATCAATCAATGAAGGACGCGTCTGGTCACTGGAGGAAGGAAAGGAGCTGCCTGGCTGCAGTGCAAAACTGCAGAGTAAAAAGTAGCCCTTTCTACCCCCTCCCCCTTTCTCCCCCCCTCTCGTTACTATTTAATTGAATGCTTCAGTCTCCATTGTTCCTTACCATTTCCTCTCTCTACAAGAGAGTCCTGCCCTGGTTTTGAAGTCAAGAGTCACATAGTGATAGCTGCATGCCCAACTGTTCTGGATTGGGGTCTTACAAATACTAGCATGTGCAACATCCTTGGTGGGTGCATATTTTAAGTGAAGTTACTCTCATATTACTGTAATGCTACTCATATTTTCAAGAAAGAAGCCTCCCGTGGAACAAGCTCTGAAGAATTGCTTCTAGCTGCTCTCTTCCACAAGAATATTGCTCTTGAAACCTTCACGGAGGTACGTTTCTCTACCAACCCTTCACTTCTCTTTCATCTTCTCCTTTTCAAAGCCATTCGTTTTTGTGGTGGTAAAATCTTTAAGAATTCTTTTTTAATCCTTTTATATATCTACCTCGTCCTGTATTTTGTGGTGGCTTATCTTCTTGTTTCATCTAAGGCATTGTTTGGTTCACAATCTGGGATTTTGAAGGAAACCCTTTTTGCTCTTCTCTGGAGTTGGTTTTATATGTAAGAGCCAGAGGTATATAAAAAGTGCGTCCCAGATGGTAATCTGAAGATTTGAACTGAACCTTGATTTGGATTTGGATTTGGATTTGGTGTTGGGTCTTTCGGTTTGCTATGCCCGTATACTTTTGGGACACTTTCTGTTTAAGATGCAACTGGTAACAGTGCAAGGAATCTATCTTAAGTCATACATGGCAGTTTGTCTTATTTTCTTCGACTTGTTGACTGCCAAACCAAAAAAGATTACATAATCATCGCTACTTTACTCTTCAAGCTCTATTGCATCCAGGATTCATTTAAAAGTTGAAACTTTTTATTTTTCTCCCTTTCCTTCTTTTGTTTTGTTTTTTTTTTTTTTTTAAAAAAAACCTCACCATCCATTTTACTCTCTACCTAACAGTCCAAACACAACAACTGAGGCTTCGTTTTGTTTCTTGTGAAATAAAAGGAAGAAACAAAGAAGAAGAGAAAAAAAGGGGATCTTTGCTTTCTCTTCTCTTTTTTGAATTTCAAAACTGTTTTAGAAATTACAATGCCAAAAGGCATACGCTAAACAAAAGTTGTCCAAGAAAAGAAAAGAGTTTACATATGTTTAAAACTAAAGACTGTAAGAACATCACTCATGCTATCAACATAAATGAAAATTACATTTATTACAATGAATTAATTAATTAGCATTTTCTTAAGAATTTCTATTTATACTTGCATTTCCCACCTCCCTAAGTTTTTTAATAAATCATAATCTAATCTAGTCTACGCATTGTAAAGATCGGCATCTATTGTTTATTTATTTATAAAAAGTAAAAGTCGGCATCTTCATAGTACTAGTTGATGAATGAAAGTGGGTCATTAAGCCCACTAAACACAATCACTTCTCTCGAGCACAAATGTCTGTGAAAATGTTACAGTATGAGTATGGTATTTGTTGTTTATTGATGCAGGGGTAGGGCCTTGTTTGAAGCTTTTTGGATTGGGTCCTTGATCATCTTGAGCACTTTTAAAAGGGTTGTTGATTTTGCATCCCGGCCAGCCAGAAAGGAAAGTTCAGTTTCATCCATAGGGATAAGAGAAAGAAAAGAAAAAGAAAAGTTACAGCAAGAAGAAATGATGATCTTGAGAAGAAGGCTCGCTTGCTGCACCAGGGACAGAGAGATTAGTCTCGACTTTGATAAACAAGAGAGTAAGATTTACTTATTGTTTTCAGTAGTATTTTTAGCTGGTAACACTAGCACTAGCAGTGCTTAAAAATTTGATTATCCTTGATTTGTGCACTTTTTTTTTTGTCATTTAAATCATGTTGAACTTTAAGATTAATTAGCTTCCACTTTTGTTTGTTATGCACGTTTGTGACATTACCCACCACACGGAGAGAAATACTTGAAAACAAAATAATATCAATCAAGAGGGCATAGACATGGACCAGACTTGAAGAACATGGTTCACGTTTTAGCTTAATGAACCAGTCAATGAGGCTGTTTATTTTGTTTCCTTTCTATGGTTATATTTTTGGGATTTGGTTTTGGGTCTTTATTGTTGTCGATGATGGTTGGTATAAAATTTAAAATAAAGAGATAGGGTTTTTATCAGAAATGAAGGGGTCCCATAAAGGTAGCAGACCCCACCAGTCCTTTAAAGCTTGATAGATCGATCGATGGCTTTCTACATGCATCAATGGTGTTTCTATTTAATTTTGAGCAGAACATTTATGATGCCTGTAGAAGAGAAGTGATGCTCTTGTCCATAGGTTAGAAGCAGATAACACGGTATACACGTTTCAAAAATTGATTTTTTCGACCATTACTATTACATTCTACCGTTGGATTTTCCTTTTTCTGTTTTAATTTCACTAGAAAAAGAAACATAATCTGTGGCTAAAGAGTGGATTTCTTGGTATGAAGTGGGACCTATTTAATGGTCCATATCATGTGCAAAACCACATGGGGGATTTTATCTCATAATTTGAACTTTTAGGGTTTGTGTTCTTAACCTTTCTTGGGATGTCAGATGGTTTAGGAATATTGGTTTTAAAGTGTACAATAATCATAGATATTGTAAAAAGAAGTGGGAAGATGAGATATCACTCCATGCCTCTATGGGACTGGGCTCTAACCAAATGTGCTGCTGCTTATTATTACGAGTATTACTGCTTTGATTGATACAAATTGTGGACCCTTAATAGGATACTCGTTTATGTGATTAGAACTGCCATCCCCACCGAAGGAGACAATGAAGCAACTTGGTGGGGGACACGCCAATGTCCTTGTCTACTAGTCTACATCACTTTCTTGAAAAAATTGGTTTAATTTCTACTTGGATCTGCATCCACATGGGAATCCTCCTCCTCCTCCTCCTCCTCCTCCTCCACCTCTTCTTCTTCTCTTTTCCCTTGGTTTTTGAATATTTGTACATGTATGTGTCTTATGGTACATGATATGTTTTTGGATCTCCTGTGAACCCGGTCCACCAATCCTCCATATTTTGGTCTGCACTATGACAGGTAGCTATCAAGAGCATGTCCTCTTATTCTTGATTTTTTGTTGAAAGAAAAGCAGTTTGGATCTAATTGTCCATTGGGGTCTCATTCAAATGATTTCTGTGAAATTTCCTTTTTGCCGTGGTCCATGTAATGATAACATAGGAAGCTTCTGGCATCTTTACTGTCAGTAAAATTTGAAAAACCTAATTTGAGAAATGATTTCCTCATTTCCAATTTATTTCCAATCACCATTCTTACAAAATCGTTTTAAGCTAAAACTTGTTACAATATGAGATCAAGCCAAAAGTTCAACGTATTTTTTCTTTCTTTTCTTTTTTCAGAATGGCATGCACAAGAGGTACACTCTTCTTGCCTGCTTCTTTTCTTAATGTATCATCCATATGTTCACATGTTTATGATGACAATTGTTATTGATGAACAAAATAGCAGTCTTTATAATGCTCAAAGCACATGCATTACCATATTATAATTCACTTGTGGTTCATTGATGAAAAGGTAAACATTATCAAGCATCAAGTACGGCCACCAAATCATGTAGCTGATACATTTCTTAGTCATACCGACAAAGTTCTGACACCTGGCTGGTGGAGGCTGAACCCTTGACTTGTATCTAAGGGAAGACTAAAAATTAGGGATGATAATCAATATAAAAAGCACTTGGATCTGCGTGTGCTGAAACCTATATTGTCAGAAACAGACAAATTTGACAACTTACCTGCCACACTCGTATGCCTAGAATTCAAGGTTTATTGCTACTAGATCTTAGTGGTTGAGAAAGAGATATATGATTCATTATTTTAGCATACCACTTGATTTTTAGCATAGCCACTTGTTTGGTATCGAGTGCAGTTAACAGTCACAAAATGTGGTTAGTAGTTAAGCCCTTTGAATTATGCCAAAATAAAAATGGAATAGCTTGGCAGAACTAGTAGCAGTATCAGAATTTCATGTGTGACTTCTGATAAGAGACTTGACTTTGGTTAAAGCCTGATATATAAATGTGTCACCATGATTTATTGAAGCCTTATTTGGATTCTACTACGCCTTGAAGAAATGATCCAGTTTTTGGATCTTAATATTAATCTTGTAAATGGAATTTACTCGTGCTAAAAATTCTGGGCATTATCTATGTTGATTACATGTTTGGATGTATAAAAAATCCCATGATGAGGCCTGTGCAATTTGTTTATTTCTGTAAAGTAGTAAAAAACTTTTACAATAATGTTATCCTTTGTACGAAGGAATTCATATTTCAACAAGAGTTTACCTTATTTGAATTATTTGTTGTTGGGTGCATTATTAACGTGTCCAAAACCAACAAGCTTGTGCAACCCACCAAAAGTGTCGATCTTTTATGCTTCACTTCAGTTCTATGCTTTTCTTATTGATCCATGCATTTTAATGGAAAAACTATATTGTAAAATGGATTTCAGGGATAATGACATATAATGGCCTTGAGAGTTGCATTATAAACAACCAGTCTTATGAAAACGAAAGCGGGACAAGTAGAGGAGAGGGTTGCGTAAGTGACTCCTTCGATGATGATGGTTGTTCAAGCTGTTCTTCCAGCAAAGATGCTTTTGGATCATTTTCATCTAAATGGTTGACAATGAAGAAGGATGAACATGGTTTGAATGATTGGGAGCTTGCTCGAAGCCCTCAACATTTTTATGATAAAGAGAAACCGTGTTACTCCATTCAATATTCAGATGTGGAGACAATGAAAGAAAAATTTGCAAAACTGTTACTAGGTGAAGATATCACAGGAGGGCAAAGTGGCCTCAGCACAGCATTGGCATTATCTAATGCTATAACAAATCTTGCAGGTATAATGAATCTCCTTTTGTTCAACCATGAGCTAGTTATGCTTTGGTTGCTCTCTGTAATCCTTATCATTTTATGAATTTTTTTTTTCACATGATCCTGTTTCCCTATGACCTGTTAATGTTTAAGCATGCCATCTCTCTATGTGTTACAATTGTGATTGACTAATGTACTTTATTGGGAAATAAGGAGTTATGTTTGCATTAAGGAGATATATATGGAAAAATTGCAGATTAAAATGGGGATTTTATTCATTGAAGTCCTCAAATCAGTGAAAAAAAGAAAGAAAGATGCAATAATGCTGTTTTATGTAAACATAAAGTGAATGGATACAGTCTTAAGTTCTAGCACCAAAATTCACTTAATGATTTTTGGTTTCACTTAATCAGGCTTTCACTTTTGTCGAACTTTCCTAATTCTTGGATCATGTTCTGTGCATCATTTATTTTTTCATTAATTAACTCTTTAAATGCTTTAAATGTGTTGTAGCCACAGTTTTCGGGGAGCTATGGAAATTGGAGCCATTGCCTGAAGAAAGAAAGACCAAATGGCAAAGAGAAATGGACTGGTTGCTTTCTCCTACAAACTACATGGTTGAGTTAGTTCCTGCTAAGCAAAATTGTGCCAATGGTCGGATGCTAGAGGTATTCTTTGTCATTTTGGAACTTTGAAGAATAAAATAATGTTTATTATTATCTGGTGAGGTATATAATTATCCCTTGATATTGAAGCAGATAATGACACCAAAAGCCCGTGCAGACATCCATGTGAATCTTCCAGCACTTCAGAAGTTGGACTCTATGCTTATTGTAGGTGATCTCTTAATTCCTAAAATTGAGATTCATTTGCAGAGTTAATATTCATGCTAGTTGCATTGAATTTTCAATTTCTGACAGGACACACTAGATGCAATGGTGAATACTGAGTTTTGGTACTCAGAAGTAGGCAGCCGGGCAGAAGGAAGAACCAAGAGTGCAAAGCAGAGCAAGAGGTGGTGGCTCCCATTGCCACAAGTACCAACAACTGGGCTTTCTGACTCAGGAAGAAAGAAATTACTCAATCAGAGTAAGGTGGTGTATCAAGTATTCAAGGCTGCCAAATCTGTCAATGAAACTGTTTTGCTTGAAATGCCTGTGCCGACTATTATCAAGGATGCACTACCAAAGGTAAGATTGGTCTATCTATTTCATAATAAGTGAAATTTAAGCTTGAAGAAACCTTCAGTTGGTGGAAAATGAAAACAGATCCTATCCGAATTTAATTTCAGCTCATTTTAGCAGAAGAAAACCTGCTACTGTCAGTTTTGTCACTAAATCTACTTATCCAGGCTTGTTATTTTTGGTTTTTTGATCATGCTATGAATGGCTTAGAAACATGAAGTAAAAGGAAACATGAACATGTTCACGTGGGAATTCTGTTTTGAGCTAGTCAACCTTTGACACATACCTTGTTCAGGGATAGTTCAGGTTTTCCACTGTGAGTGATGAATTTGACAATACAATGGAAAATGACAGAGTTGCAGATTTAGTTTTTGAATGCTGCCATCCTAGTGGCATTTGCTATAACTTCTGTTGTCCTTCTTACAGTCTGGAAAGGCAAACCTTGGTGAGGAACTGTACAAGGTGTTGACTGCAGATTCAAACACAGCTGAGGAAATGCTCAATTCTCTTGATTTAAAATCAGAACACAGTGCTCTTGAGGCTGTTAACAAGTTAGAAGCTGCCATATTTGCATGGAAAGAGAGGGTTACTGCACAAGTCAGTGGTAGATCTCCAGTTCGAACATCATGGTCCTTTGTTAAGGACCCAGTGTCAGAGTTTGACAAGATGGAGTCACTGTTGGACAGTGCGGAATCCCTTCTACAGCTGCTAAAGAGCAGATATCCAAACCTTCCTCAAACATTTCTTGATTCTACAAAAGTCCAATATGGCAAGGTGAGCTCCATTTTAGACCTTTTGATTGGAAAAATCACTTTTTGGCTGGAAAAAAAGTGTATGATTGTGGTTGCTATTTCTGTAGGACGTGGGACATGCAATCTTGGAAGCATATTCACGGGTTCTTGGAAACGTGGCATTCAGCATTCTGTCTAGGATAGCAGACGTTATGCAAGAAGATTCATTGACCAATCCCAGTTCTCCTGCGGCCACATGTTGCTTTCCAGGAATAAATTCATCAGGGTATGTGGAGACTCCAGTTCATGTGCTACATGTCCGACACTCACTCATCATCGATGAGATGAATAACGTGGATGGAAAGTATCGCGAATCCAATGCCAGTCATATTTCTGATCAGGAACTCTCATACAGCGAAGCCAGAACAAGCTCGGCAATTGCAACACCAAGTCGAAGTCGAGTATGGTGCATTGGTGGAGATGCTTGTAGAAGTCTGTCCCCTACAAATTCTCCATAAAAAGAAAGAAGCTGTGGTATTTAAATGCAGGCTATTGTAAATGGTGTTGCTTGCTGTAATGTTCACTGAGATAGTATGAGAGATGCTTGGTTCTGCCTGATGTATTAAAATCATTTAGTATATGAAGGAAATCAATCAAATATTGGTTTGGCTAATGTGAATTGGTATGAAAAGACTGCATCATATATTATACGGATGATCATAACAATTTAGTTCTACCTAAATTGATAAATCTTTTTGTATTTTTAACATATTTAATGGTTCTTCTGACTTTTCTAGGATTTATTATTATTATTATTCAAAAAATGATTAACTGGTAATGCAATTAGAGAATTTTTTTTAACAAATAGTAGTGCTAAATTAGATTTGAAACTTGCTTCAAAGAAGGAACTTTAATTTTTTCTATATTTTCTTATTTTATTTCGATAACAAGAAAGAAAATTAACTTAAGAGAACAACGCAATTTCTAATTGTAATTATATTTATCCTTAACGACTTTTCTAAGAGGTCTCTCTCATGAAAATTTAATTATCGGATCCATTCCATTTGTGATTGATGTTATTCATTTCAACTTGTTTATCTCCAGAAAGAATATCATTATTTAATTATAAAAAAACACCAAAATACTTACTTACCATGATCTCTTTGTAATCAGTAAATGTTTGGACTGATTAGCTTGAACCCTGCAGGTACTATGAGGTCCTTGCCGATGTGGATTTCCACAGTACTGTGATTCTCAAAGATGGAGAAGCTGTTGGGTACCATATGAGCACCCTGACTGAAACTTTACATTCCAATTTAACATTGATTTAAAACGATTCTCTAGGCGACAATCGATTTGGAAAAAATGCAAATTATGAGCTCGACCAAATCCTATGGTCCTCAAATGGACATCATAATTTAAAGTATTGGTGTCTCCCTGGTCGTCAATCCAGGCATAGAATACTGGGCAGTTTTTTCCATGCAGTTGTTCTTGGGCGGCAGCCGTGTGGTATGTGCTCTATCCTGGTACGTAGCAGCATTGACAAGTTTAGAAATGCACAACACTCTTGACATTGCACACTCATATGATGGATAAATTATTATCATGTGAGATTTATTAAGTAAATTCTTATCATAAACTTCTGCTATCATCAGTTTTTGGATTTGAAATTTATGTTTACAAAAATACGTTTCTATCTCCATCTAGATTGCAGTCTGGATATCACGTTTTATTTCTTAATAAACATTCTGTCACTTGCAATCACCTCAGAGCATGGATTTGAAGATTGTATGCTTCTTGTCACCTGAAACATGCATAGGCCGTTCCCCAGTAAATTTTGCTAACTCCTTTTGAAACTTATCCATGGCTTGCAATGGCAAAGACATTTGTATCAGAATCCCATCCTCTCCTGTGCTCTTTTTGAACCGCACACAGAAACTCGTGTTTGGAGCTGCTTTAGCTACACCAGCGTACACAGGTTTTCCCCACCCAAAATCAATTTCTCTAAATGGAACACGCGATGAATCTGCGACTATGAAGTGCCCAGCTGTTGAATAATGAGGTCGTCCCTTGATTACCATGTAGTCCGCTACTGACCGCATATACTCTTCTGACATTTGGGTCTTAATCTTTCTGACCAGCTCAAGTGCATAACCTAATGGGTTCTTACACACTAGTTCAGCTTTGGAAATTGCAGACGGCATGGCATATGCATTACCATAGTATCCAGGAGGCAGTTTTATGCCTCGCTTACCGCCCGCGCCGACCATGTATGATACACGAAGCATCTCGTTAGGATTGTGCTCAATTGCAATTGTGCGACATTTCCATATACAAGCTATGAGTACCTCAAACGTGGAACTTGATTGAAGGTGAGATGGAAGGTGTTTTCTAATGCAATCGATCTCTTGGAAGCCAAAGAAGAAGGATTTATCGATCAAGTCGGCGTGGGTGTCCATGGTTGCCTCGGTGCCAACAGTGGTGTCATACTCATGGTGGACGCATGTTACTCGAGGAGGGTCTCGTGCATTTAAGATCTCTCGTTTCCATACAGGGCGATAAGATGGTTCATTGGCACCTCTTGCTATTTCTCCAATTGTGTTCAAGAAATAGAATATCCCAAGTGCATCAGTCATGGTGTGATTCACTCGTGCTGCAACGATGAATCCACCACAGGTCAGTCTGGTCACCTAGAACAACAAAGATAATTGTTTTTTCAATGTTAATGATAATTATCTGACCATCTGATGAGCTGATTAATTTGTCTTTACGTTGATAACGTTGTTCTTTTATGTAGTACAAAACCCAATAAACCTTCCAAGGATCCTCCCCATTTTTTTGTATCACTAAATTGTTTAATAAATCAGATGATATATACTTAAACGATCTCCAAATCTAAGACTTAGATTAAAAGAAGCAAGTTTGGGATTTGAACTTGAAATCTTAATTTAAATGCGGTACTTTTACTAGCTACTCTAGTTGCATTCCCATTTAGAGAAATGCTTTGAAAAAAATAATAAAAAAATGCTAATTATATGTACGTACTGACCTGAATCAGCATCAAAGGGCACCCGATGATACCTGATGAACCTGGAATATCATAAAGAAAATGTTCAAGGTAAGGACAAGGTGGCTGAATTGCATCTCCAAGATGTTCAAGGGTGATGTCTGCATCAGCTTCAATAAACAAGACCCCTAATTCCCCTGTACAATCCACCATAAGCTTCCTGCTGTCCCCTTCCTTGAGCCTACCAGCTAATGGATAGTAACACACCAGTGCATGAGCTAGTGCATCTCTAATGACCTTCACAGGGTCAGGGTAGGTCCCATTCCCACCTTTCTTATTAGTATTACGAAAGAATGCTATAAAAGGCATATGGAAACGAAGGCCTTCCTGATCATCTAAATCAGAGAGTTGTTTTACTTCACTTGGTGTTGGTTTCGCAGGCAGAATCAGCCGAGGCTCTTGCCGTTTCACCGTAAAGCTTACCTGAGAGGAAGGTGGGGCCATTTTCATGCATGCAGCACAAGACAAGCTTTGAAATTTAGACCAACGAAGTAAAGAAAAAACTAATGAGAGAGGTGCAATTTGGCTACCAAGAGAGACGTCATAAATAGATACCCAAAGTCAGAAGCATAGAAATTTCGGCGTCTATATATTATTATTTTTTGACTATTTCCCTTCAAGTTTTGCTGCTATATAGCTAGCCATTGAATTCAAGAATTGTGCACCTATGCTACTACGATAATCTTCGTTAATTTGAAGGGATATTTGCAGTACTAAAAGACTCCAATCAAGGAGAAATTAGTCGTACTTTTGGTGTTTGTGTACACTTTGGTGTAAGGAGAAAGTTACCCGTTAAACAAGGAAAAGCGCGGGAAAAGACACGCCACATTCAAGTTGGTGGTTAAGCCCATGTGAAACGAGGAGAATCGCTTCCATTGAAAGTGAGAAAAAAATAAAAATAAAAATAAAAATGGCTGGCTCGTACCTTTATCATCCGTGTCTATCTCATTCCACATCACTCGCTTAATGCAATCATACTCCTGTGTAAGTTGAAATACATTAAATCCTAGAAGACTTTAGCTATTAATAGCTAAGTACGGAGGTCTAAATACTGAAAGTAACAATATACATGCAATATTAACTAAGTAAAATTAAGAAACTAGTTATACTTTCAATCAATAACCTAACAATTAGAAAATTAACTCTAAATCGCTATACATGAAATTAAAAAATCTCAACACTCCTCTCGAGTTGGTGCCTAAATGTACATATACCGGAACTTGTTTAATTAAAATCTTAAAAAACACCCGATTTAAAATTCGATAAGAATATCGGTCAATTAAGTCTCAGATTTATACTTTTTTTTTATTTAGCTTTTTGTTAATGAAAATCCATCTATCATGTTTCATATGATCATGTTGAATTAAGTTATAAGCAATATCACATATTGTTTTATTGTTATAATATAGTCAAATCGGTTGCCTCAACGGATACTGCAAATCTTGCAATAGAATTTTTAACCATAATGCTTCACACGGTCAAAAAGCCTTATATTTGAATTTAGCTTTGCACTTGAGTGAGCAATGACATCTTGTTTCTTGCTTTTCCATTCAATAAGATTATCACCTACACAAATAAAGTAATTAGAAATAGACTACCTATTATCTACCGCTCAAGCCTAGTCAGCATTGGTATATTAATCCATGCTTTATTTTTTATATAATAATCAAGATTTTATAAATGAAACCGCATTATGATTAAAACAATGGTAATCGGGTTAAAAAATAGTCTTTACATAAGTAGTGGAAAAACTCATACACAAAACAACTAAACCAAAAGATATTCAGCAGTAGTTTGTCTAGCGTAAGATTCTATCTAGACTTCTATAAAGATCCATGCCTGTATATAAGAAATTACTACCCATAATGTGCAGTCATAATGCTAGGTGGTGAATATATGTATTTGTGCCTTGATAATTTGTATTTTTAGTGAACAAAATTTTCTTTCCAAGTGCAACTTTCAATTATCATAAAATGCATATAACTGCATTCATACGCCTAAATTACACATAATTTTACTAACAATACTCAATATGTAAGCTAAATTTAGTCTCATATAAAATAAGTACATCAATATCATTACAAACCTTTAGTATCTTTCTTTATCAGCCAATATATGATTGGACTCAACATATAACTTTAAACTTTTTTCAATTAGTTTACATGTTGACATACCAATCTTTTGTAAAAGATCCAAAACATATTTATTTTTTGAGACAAAATGATTATTTAATGAGATCAAAACACTTAGTTTCCAAGAAAATATTTCAAATGACATAAATCTTTCATTCTAAAATCCTTGACCAAGTAATCTTGTAAGCCATTTCTATCTTTAAGATCATTTCCCATAACTATCATATCAACTACAACTTCAATAAGTGTAGTAATTTTACCATGATATTTTTTAGAAATAATATGTGATCTAAATTTCTCTAACGATACCAAAAGCTATCATATATTTTATGAATATTCCAAATCATGCTCTCATATATTGTTTTAATCTATACAATGATTTCTTTAACATACATACCTTCTAATTATGCCTTATAAGTATCATACACCTTAGTGGGAGATTCATAAGGACTTTTTTGGACAATTCACAATGCATAAAGATGTTTTTCACATTGAATTATTATAATAACCAATCTAAGTTTGCAACTAATAATAATAAGAACTGTGTTGACTTCAGCTATATGTGCGAGTGTTTGTACAATCGATCATGTAGATTTGATTGTAACCTTTCACCACCAATATTGATTTAAAGCATTCAATAGTGCCACTAGCTTGTACTTTACCATATAAATTCATTGACATCCAACGAGTTTGTTTCCTTGTGAAGGATTAACGAGTTCTCATATTCCATTATTTTTTTTGCAAGGATTTTATCTCTTTATTCATAGTTGTTTTCCATCTTGAGTTAGCTAAGACTTCTCGTATACTTTTAGAAATATATACAATAGATAATTGATTTACAAATGACACATTTGATTTAGATAAATGATGATTAGATATATAAAAATTCATGAGATTTTTACTTTAATAGAAAGTTTGGGTTCACATATAGGTTTATAATACATGTGTGACGATGTGGTAATTTTCTGAATGACTCGATACTAAGTAAGGAAACATCCTCAATAATTGATTGGTTTGGTATATTAGTTACGAGAGATTCTAACTCAAACAAAACATTTTTTAAAGAAGCATTTGTTAGAGTCATATATCTTCAGCTTTTAGGTGATCATCATCACTTTGATCCAATTTTATATTATTCAAATCCAATTTAACTTTTTAATTTTCTGCTCTAGCTTGTGAATCATCACTTTTAGAATTCAAATTTATATCTAGAAAATTATAATCTAGAGTCAAAATTTTCTTCTAATACTCTACCTGAAGGTTAGACCAAAGAAAAAAAATACATGATGTCTTCATGAAAAAAATCTAATATAATAGACATTTGTCAAGTTGGAGGATGATAATATCGATTCCTTTTTTTTTTATGTGAATTAAATAAATTAGCTATCATTGATTTAACTCAAACTTGTTCAATCAATTTTAATAGTACCCTTAAATCATTATCAATTTTCTATAAAAATTCAAATTCCTTTATATTTACCGAAACCTTCAACTTAACAATAAAATTGATAAAATATAAAATGTACCTATTAAATAAGCCATTATTTATTTCATTATAAAACACTTAAGTCACAAAATTGAAATCAATTTCATCAAATTACAAACAAATACAATTTCTTAAAATCTCAAACAAACCCTAACATGTACAAATTATATATTCATACAATAAATTTTTACGGGAAAAGTTATAAAACAAGTAAACACACAAACAAACTACATATACTATATCAAAATGCAAAAAAAAATAACATTTTAAAAATGAGTTAAAAAAAGGGTATTTTTGCTTACTTGATGTGAGGAATCCTAAAAACAAATTGAACTAGAACAAAGATGCTAACAGACCGTGTATTGAGGTGACTGAATTTGTGGTAATAAGAGTTTGATTTGTGATAAAATAAGAGGTTTTGTTGATATTTGCAGAGAAAATGAAAGAAAAAGAAGAAATGGGGAAAGAAAAGAGGGGGATTACTTGTCAGGTCATAACTTAAATATCACCAAGGGATTTACTGATGGATATTAGTGATAAGTTTATTTTATCGGTAATACTATTTGTAACAATGACATCATTTTTTTCTATTCATTATTTTTTCATTGTAATTCTCTTGGTATATACCAATGAAAAATTACCGTCAGTGTACATCGAGGGACATAGCGAAGAAATATTTCATTAGTAGATTTCATTGTAATTTACCGATATAAGTGTTTTCGTCAGTATTTTCATTTATATTTATGAATTGTTTGGTAATGATGTTGGACCAAACATAGAAATCTGATTTAATAAAAATGATTCCTAAATTTAAATAATAACATGAACCAATTTTATACAACATGATTCAACATTTTTTTTCACTCATTTTCTTTCCGTAAAACTCAACTCTGCTATATATATATATATATATATATATATATAACAAGATTCAATAATATTTTATTCAATTATGCTCTGCTGCAGCTTCTGCCAACTCAAGCGCACGATTCTTTAGCAATTTCTTCTTTGCTAGTGCTCTGTAATTAATGATGCAGGTTGCTTGACAGCGTGCACAGTCGACTTTGACAACTTGCTTTATTGTCGCCCGGGTTGCTGGGGCTTCCTGCTTGGCGTGTTTCACAGATAGATTGCGTCTAATTTCGGTTTTCAACAGGAAAATTCAAGCATTTTAACAGGAAAGATATATCAAGAGGTTGAGTGCTCTGATTCAAAGGGAAAATCTCGAGTTTCAGAAACTAAGCTCATACTCTGTAATTTTGTTGTTTAGAGAACGAGGAAGAAACACTATATATACATACAATACTAACTGATTTAATTTAAAAGCTAATTATATAGAAAATCATCACCTTAATAATTAGAAGATCAACTCTGAACATCTATACAGGAAATTAAGAAATTTCAACAAGTCTTCCTTCCAGAATGTCCATGGATTGGTGTGTAGGGGAGAAAACGGAGGGGCTCCTGGAAAAGGCTTATGGATCAAGATGGTTGCTCATTGGAGTGGGAATCAAGGAACTTGGAAAAGACTTGGAAGAACAGTGATGCAGGCCTTATACTACTTGTTTGGCTAATATTAATTATTTTGCCCTTTTTTATATTTATTTATCTCCGCCATCCCATTCTTACTCAACCTCAACACAGCAATTATGATTGGAAGGAAAATCAGGAAAGGGTTTAACGAAAAGTATTTGACAAAAATCCTAAATGTAGTAGATAACTAATCTTTTACAAGAAATAACAAGAATAATCTCTTTATTAAAATTATTAAAATATTAAAGTTCATTAAAAAAAAGAAGTTAATAACTCTATTTATATTCTAGATCCAAACTCTAATCTTTATATAAAAAAATTCATAATAAATAATATTTATAGGATTAATATAGAATCTATCCAATATTAGTATCCTAAAGCATATAGAAACAACACAAAAAGATAGAACGTACAAACAACATATAATTATAACATATAATTGTACATATAATTATAACATATAATTGTACATAAATTATAATTTAAAATTTTATTATTGGATATTTATTTTCAAATATTCTATTGAGATATAAACTAAAAAACTATTTATACTAGTTCTAGTTTAAAACCCTTAATTGTAAAGTAATTGTTAATATTGCCATAAAAAACTCTAATTCTCTTGGAAACTATTATATAATTAGATAATTATTTAAATATCATTTTAATAAATTTACTCAAAGATAATTTTATTTTAATTTTTTTTAAAAGAGAAAAATAGCTAAGGACTATTTAAAGATAAATCAAACACACCCGGGTTTGGATGGACAGGTTGCGCCTAGGCCCCCATGCGTAGCTTTTTCTTAACCTAATTTTTCATGGATCAAACAACTTGTCATTCGACTTGATAGACAATTTATCATCTTTTGGTGTTGATTATCTTCAATGGCTAAAAAGTTGGGTTTCGAGTTTTATAACCCTAAAAACATATTTGTAACTTGTTTTTAACCTAAAAACACTACAAAACATGTTAAGGGACTATTGAACTCATTTCAATCCAAAACATCCTTCAATCAAAAGTAAATTAAAAAAAAAAACTCGATCCCAGTTTACCTTTTCTAGTAAGATAAATAATTCAAACCACCTATATGAAACTCATCTCTACAAAGACAAACTTATTTATTGATCCTAATATCGGTATTTTTTTTAGTTAGAATGTGCCTGATTGACTTTTTTTCTCTCTTTTTTCATTTATTAGTGACTCCCTTACCTCTCTCAATATTTACAAACTAAAAAGTAAAAAAAATAAAATTTATGATAAAAACGTAATATTTATAAATCTCAAGATCCAATTAAATGCTTAAACTAAAATTTTAAGGATTAAAATGAAGTTTTTTGTGCCATTCAACGTTGGGCTCTTTTTTTTCCTGGTCTTTATTTTTTTAATATCTTTTAACAACAATTTAAAATTTTATTCCACAAAATTGATTTTTAATTTAATACTGAAATATTTCCGCATCTTTGGCATATATGAGAGCATGTGAAGCAAAAACAAATCTCAATTAATAAAATTATACTAATATAATTTGAAAATAAGTGATTGAAAAGAAATAAAATTCAATTATCAAAATAATAATAAAAAAACATTTGAGGGAGGCTAGAACGCGAAACAGTAAAACCGGTTCTGCTTGTATCGTTTATGTAATTGGTGAAGGTTCTATAATATTTGAAAGTTCAGAAAGTAAAAAATGGAATTCATGGCAATGTCGACTCTTGAGGAGAAGTTTTAAGAGAAGGGGAATCAGATGACCAAAGAGATAGAAAGAAAAACTAACGTGGCATTATGTGAGTCCTGTATTTTTTTAAGATATGGTGTCACAAATCTATGATAAAACTTGAGAAAACTGGATACTATTAAAAATGGAGGGGAACTTGATTGTTCTATTTCTCACAATCTTAGATAGCTGTTTAGTTGTGGATTTTTTTTCCTGGTATCATTGAAATTTATTCGGTCGTAACTGTTTAGAACTCTACGTAAATCATGGATAAACAATGGTTGTTTTCTCAATATTAATGGTGTTCAAAGTTTAAAAATAGAGAGATAAATACAAACAAGAAGAAAAAAAGGAGATCATGAAAAAGTTTCTTTGGATTCCCAGGGAAACTCTAATGGAAAAGAAAATTTACAGGATGACTGATTTCAGGAATACTGGATGGATTTTGGCAAGTAAACATATCCAAGCTCACTTTAGCACATACAATCTTAAACATTACATAAGATGGTGATAATCACTTTTCTTCCAAGAGTTTGTTGATGACCAAGACATTGTTGCATAATTGGCGGAAGATTGCGTTTCTCGACAGCAAAATTTCACGGCCAGAACTTTCCACGAACCCGTTCTCACATGATTGTGCAGCAGCAATTGCTGCTTTCACCGAAGTACGAACGTCTTTAGTACCGTCCTCTAACAAATCAGACGATGCGTCACCGAGTTGCTGGATGGCATCCAAGTATTGGTCTGAGCAGTCGGAGAGGGCCTGATCAATGACAGGGTCCAAAGTCTTGTTAAGAAGCAGAGTCTTGATGTACTGCGATGTCTCTGTTGCTTTTGAAGATGCAAGGGTTAATGCGATTATGCCTAGTTGTTTCAAATCGGCTTGTTTGCTATCGGGGTTAGATTCAAAAACTGCAACACAACTATTCTTGTTATGGGTGCGTGCGCATACTTTGTCGATTAGATTGGTGTCCGCATTGGCAACAGATGCAAGGAGAGAGAGGGTGAGGCTGAGGGTTAAAGAAAACAGGACAAAACTTGTAATGGGCTTCATTTTCTTTCCCTCGTTTTGTTCAAGGGGGTGTTAGTGCTTTTAAATCAAGAAAGAAGAGGTTAATTTGTTTCAAAGATTGTTTGTCGAACAACTATTATGTACTGATATTTTATTGCCTGCTAAGATTTGACAGTAAAGAGATTCAACAAGGACCACCAACGGAAGAAACAAATGCGCTTAACCACACTTAAATATAGTTCTTCAAGAATTTTTCAATAATCTAATGCATGATTGCGGGTAAATCCTATTTTTAGCTCCTGCTTAAATATCAGTTTTGCATGCAACTCCGACCATCTAGAGCTTGAATCGCTCTAGAGCTTGGAACGTGCGACTTCTGTGGCATTTCTGCAGCACTGATCATTCGAAGAGTTCCCTGCCATCTTTGCTAACTCCTTTTGAAACCTTTCCATGATTTGCCATGGCAATGAAACTTGTACTACAATCCCATCCTCTCCTTTACCATTCTTAAACTTAGCAAAGAAACTAACATCTTTAATGGCTCCTGCAGGACCACCATATACTGGCTTTCCCCAGCCTAAATCAATCTCTCCAAACGGCACACGCGTTGTATCAGCAATTACAAAATCTCTGACTGTCCTATATTGTTTCTTTCCCTTAATTACCAAAAGGTCTATAGCAGACCTTGTGTACTCTTCACTCAATCTGTTCTTTATCTCCTTCACTAACTCTAGTCCATACTCTAGTGGATTTTTACATAGCAATCCAGCCTCTGAAAGGGCGACCGGGAAGGTGAATGCATTCCCATAGTAACCAGCAGGCAGTTTTAAGCCTTCCTTGCCACTGGCAGTGACCATGTACGATACGCGAACGATCTCATTAGGATCAAGTTGCGTTGCGATCGTTCTGCATTTCCATAAACAAGCAGTTAATACTAGAAACGAAGAACTCGCACGAAGGTGTGGTGGAAGATGTTTCCGAATCGAACTCATCTCTCTGGGGCCGAAAAAGAAAGACTTGTGAACAATAATTGTATCATCATTCATAGTGCCAAAATCGGTGTCATTGACCTCATCGAATTCGTGATGTTCATAAGTCGCCCGTGGAGGGTCTCTTGCATTTAATAGTTCTCTTTGCCACACAGGGAGAAAGGATGGTTTAGTAGCACCTGGTACCATCTCTGCAATTGTGTTCAAGAACTTGGACATACCGACTGCATCAGCAATGATGTGGCTCCAACGTATTGCAAAGACAAATCCCCCACACATCAATCGCGTCACCTGTATATCATCAAAGATGAATTGGGAATAGGTAAAAAATGCTGGAAAAAAAACAGAATGTCATCATTTCATGATGATTTGAAACACTTGAAAAGCACTTAAAAGTAAAAGCTACCTCATTCTTAAATATTCTTAAAATATATTAAAATAATTTTTTTCATATATTTTTTTTAAATTATCAAATCAAAACCATAAAAAAAAATTTAAAAAGTATTATTTTAATGCTTTTTTTAAGGAAAAAGCAATTTAAACACTATCATAAAATTATCAAATAGCAATGGAATTACCAACGCATAATATTCCTTCAGTAATGTCTGATGACAATAGTGAAAAAACAACTATATGTTAGACATTACCAACGCAATTAGTGATGAAATATGTTTTGTTGATAATTGCCTATTAAATTGCTGACAAAATAAAAATAATTAAAAAAATCAATAAATATTTCATCGGCAAGTCCGTCAGTAATATAACACATCATTATTTACTAATAAAATTACCAATAAAAATATTTCATCACCGATATTTGTTGAAAATTCAGTTGGTAAATTAAAAGTATTATAACCAAATGTAGTCTCATCCTCTCTTTTTTTTCTTTTTATTGCTCTTTTTCTTTCACTACAAAAAGCAACAACCCTTTCACCTATTACACCACATATCTAAGCCTCATTCTCACAAATTCAACCAACACAACACTCAATAGTGTTAACATTAACCATCTAGGTGGTGGCTTAGTGGTAAGAGCTTGGAATCAAGAGGTTTGCTCCCTCTGTGGTCTCAGGTTCGAGCCCTGTGGTTGCTCATATGATGGCCACTGGAGGCTTACATGGTCGTTAACTTCAGGGCCCGTGGGATTAGTTGAGGTGCGCGCAAGCTGGCCCGGACACCCACGTTAAACTAAAAAAAATAGTGTTAACATCAATGTCTTGGTTTAATCTTTTCTAAATATTCTCTACACCAAGTAAACCTACTCATTTATATTTTAAGTTAATTTATTGATATTTTTGTATAGTTTGCTTGTATATTTAAGTGTTTTACAGCCTTTTCCTAACGAACTTTGTTGTATTAAAATATGATTTATATGTAAGCGTTTTTTTGAATTTTGTAAAAAATTGAATTTATTTGCAATTTGAAGAAATTAAGTTTGATTTTGTAACTTAAATGTGTTATCCTGAAATAAATGATGGGCTCTTTAAATGAATGTTAATGATATTTTATTAATTTTATTGTTAAGTTGAAAATTTTAAGAGACTTGAGGAAAATTATTTTTTTATGGAATTGATAATAGTTAGATGATATTAATTTAAATTGAATAAATTTGAATTAAAAAAATAATATATAATTAGATTACTTGTTGTTAATTTGAGATATTGTTTACTTCACATTTTGATG
>Ga0307515_10005691_pt1 | contig 25161 bp, 5 predicted proteins | sample 17_EM_MG_FD_194513 | JGI IMG/M metagenome (GOLD analysis project Ga0307515, IMG submission 194513) | Populus trichocarpa ectomycorrhiza microbial communities from riparian zone in the Pacific Northwest, United States - 17_EM | ecosystem: Host-associated > Plants > Roots > Unclassified | place... | reverse complement strand
TTGAGAAAAATAAAACATTAATAAGTTATTTTCCAGATCATTTTCCATGACATAACCAAACACTAGAAAATATTTTCCAACTTATTTTTCATTACACTACCAAACATCGAAAAATACTTTCCCGGAATTCACTTTCCAAAAAGAAACTACTTTCCAGCAAACAAACGGAGCCTTAATTGGCCTCATACTAACGACTACGGATAACACAGCGACGTTGGCATCTCATTACAAATTAAACCTCTTAGATGATAGGGAACGGCTCAACGAAGATAATGAAGAGACAAAAGTGGCATTGGTAGAAAGCTTCAAACATCAGGGGATTGAGGAGGCAAAAGCTCTTCACAGCCACAGATATGATACAGGACAATTCCTTGCATTTATCAAAACCGACCACAGATATGACACACTACATTTCCAAAACAAAAATCAGCAAACAATATCAGACTTCAGCATGCAAATCATGATTGTATCAGAGCACTGCTCGATTCAGCAAATATCAGAACATTTATGAATGGAGACATCATTGATTATACAATGACATGTTTAAAATTCAGACAGACCAAAAAATTCAGCAAGTTTCGGAGTTTCAGACATCCAAGGAAAGGATAAAGCAGCACAAGCTCTCAAGCCCGGCAAAGGCGAAAGCTCTTAGACGGCCACTGCGAATGTTTTGAGAAACAAGCCTTTGGATTTATCATCACCAACAGAAACCAAGCGAAGAGCAATAATTTATCAGGTTACCTTTATTAATAAAGGTATTATCAAAACAAATCACAGATTAACACGACTGCCTTAAACACAAAGTATAGAGAAATGCAATAAGAAAGTGAAGTTTCAGACATCCAAGGAAGGATAAAAGCAGCATAAGCTCTCAAGCCTGGCGAAGGCGAAAGCACTTAGACGGCCACTGCGAATGTTTTGAGAAACAAGCCTTTGGATTTATCATCATCAACAAGAAACATTGACATAATCAATTACATTAGAGAAAAAACATCAGAATACTGGGGTCAACCATGTTGATAACACATAGCAACAGCATTAAACTCATGCCACTTGCTTACAAACAGAACGACGATGTAACAGAGTTGAACTAATATAGAATGTGGAAGCGAGATCTCAGACATCCAAGGAAGGATAAAAGCAGCATAAGCTCTCAAGCCTGGCGAAGGCGAAAGCACTTAGACGGCCACTGCGAATGTTTTGAGAAACAAGCCTTTGGATTTATCATCATCGACCACAAATTAAAACAGCCAAAATAATAACTTGCAACACTAAGATTAAAAAACAGGTAATATAGAAAACACGCAAGTCAGACAATTAAAAATGCCTCAAAATGTTGAGTTCAATATGGATTAATTTCCATTCACACATCTAATTGAATCATCATACTTGCCAATTTCTTGAAAATTTTAGCCAAATAAAAAGTAACCCACATCAAAAAATAGCAATTGAGCAAAAGATAAAGAGGGTTTTATTGTTTCCCATCTAATTATGAGCCATTCATTCATATGGGCATCAGTGGACCCGCAGCTCCCATTGATTGGAACAAGCATAGATAAGAATAGAGTTTAATACTATCACGTACCTAGCAGTTCAAAAAACAGGACAAGCAAACAGATCCAAAGACAAAGAAAATGCCTCCGGAAGATAACTCAGGACGGAAGACAGAGAAACTCGATAGGAAAACCCTATGGAGAAACTCCTAAAAAAAGTTTAATATTGCGCAGCTATGACTCAAAACGCTTCCATTTTATAAGGAAGGCGATCTTAAGGGCGGCGCTTGATAGAAAGAGAGATATTTCGAAAAGATGGAGTAAAAACCCTAACTAAACTGGAGAAACCCTAAAGCTGCCTGCTATGGAAGAATAGACGCGATATACGTGCTATTTATAACCGCTCCTTTGTCTAAGTGTCTTGCGGGCTTTATAGGCCTAGAAGCCCAACGAGAGGCTAACAATTATTGCTGTTATTATTTTCAAGATATGCGCGATTAATTAGGAATTAGCATATTTATTTATTATTAACTAATTTGTTTTTTTTTTTGGATGGGTGATTATAAGTTGTACCAAAAGAAAGTCGAACAATAAATGGAGCATGAAAATAAAAAAGAGAGGATATTCTATATAATTGAATTTGATTTGGTAAAGGGATAATTACAAAAGCTTTCCCGTAGTTTAATTTGAATTTTATTTTTTCTCTATATTTTTATATAAATTTTATTTTTTTATTATTTATTTTACATGATTTATAATAATTGACATCCTCAGTATTGTATTTTTTATTTGATTTATAATATAAAGTGTAATTTATAAAAATAGAAAAGAAAAATAAAATCCTTTTGTAATTATCCTTTTAACATATTATATTTTACTATTTTATTTAAATTTGATTGACGCAAACAGTATTTAATAATTGTCGGCTATGCTTGCTTGCAAGCAATTAAGAAATGTCTCATCCTTCTTCATTTTTTCATAGTTCTTCCTACGTGCGCATACACTGTTTTTTTCTTTCCATTCAATTTTTTTTTTTTTAAATATCATTTCCTTGGTTTTGCTCTAAAGAATTTTGGCATGTCTTGCGTGGTACCTAGAGCATGTTTTTATAGCATGTTTAATATTGTAGTAGCGATTATATTTATATTTTAAAGTGTTATTTTTATAAATGAATTATATTTTTTTATTTTTAAAATTATTTTTAATATCAACATATTAAAATAATATAATAACACTAAAAATTATTAATTAGAAATAAAAAGATAATTTTTTTGAAAAAAATATTTTTAAAATATAAAAACAAATAAAATCTTTGTTGATGACTAGGGTAAGAACATTTTTGGTGGTGGGCTATGTGCAATTGGTGGTTTCGTGGTCCAATCTCCTTATGGACTCCACTTCAACATATCATTTTCATTGTAGTGATTGCGTGTATACTAACATGTTAAGCCCACTAGCCACGAGGCTCACCATACAAAGCAATGTTGCACAATAAAGAAAAAAAAAAATCTATATATCTAGTATTCACAAGGACTTTACTCTTTACACTCTAATTTAGGTTTGAATTGAAAATTATTAAAAATATAAGAAGAGATTGGCTAACTAGATCCATTTTCTTTTAAGATTTTAAAAGAGATTTTATTTTTAATTCCAAAAAAATCATACTATATATCTAAGTAATTTTAGGATTATATAATTACATTTTCAGAATTATTGAACTTAAACCTTATAATATATTGTTCCTTGATAGCTATATACGAGGCCATCCATCGAGACCATCAAAGGTACTCCTAATTAATTCTTCGTTCTTCAACCACCCCCACCCGAGCTCCTACACGCCACACCTAACCTTCCAATCTCCATTCTTCAATTTGCATCTCCAGATCTATCATTCCAGCAACACCCCTAAGCCTCAGCAGCAATAAGATTTCTTCAATTTGTGGGTGACTAGTGGAGGCAGTAAGGGTGGGGGCTGGGCTTACTCCTGTGGTTTGGGTTGTTGGCAGTTGCTGAGTTTTTTTTTATGAAAGGAAAATGGGTAAACAAAGTGGCAGTATGCACTGGACAATGTTTATTTTGGTGGTGATGGTTTGTGTTTGAGAGTATGGTTTTCGGTGATGTAGGTTTCTGGGTTTGTGACAGTGAGGAGTGATTGATTACTGTGAGAGAGCGCGATGTGTTTTTATGGTTCTGTAGGAAGCTATTTGCTTGAGAAAAGGCTGGAATGGATTCAACAATGTTGTGGAGGCTGTTGGTGATGAAGATGAGTTTGATTTTGTGGCTTTTGGATGTTAAAAAAAATATAGGTTTTTTTTTTTGTTTTTGACATAGAAAACAGAACCGAAACGAAACCGGTTGGTTGGAATTGGGTTCAGTTCGGTTTTTGTTTTTTTTTCAAAATTTTGATTTGGTTGTTTTTATAGGTAAAAACCGAACCGAACCGAAAATGATCACCCTTAATGAGGGTAATATATGAAACAAAATGAATTGAAATTTATCTCTTTTAAACATGTGAATTCAACTTATTTATCAATTGAATTCAAACCAAATACTATAACTGAATTCAATTACAGTAGAAAATTGATTCCAAACAACCTGTAAGTTTTATAATTCTAAGTTATAAATAAAGAAATTAGGGTTTTCTAATCCTAAAGTTTAATCATTAACTCTAGAGAAACTTACGGGAAAAACCTCAGAATTTTCATTAATTATCTCCTACAAATAGACTAAAGGTTGTTTAAACATTAAAAAAATATGATAATTAGTAAAATTTTAAATAAATTAAAAGTCATAATCTAAATAAGAAATAAAAAACAACAAGAAAAATAAAGAAAATCCTGAAGTAGTTTTTGGGTCTAATTTAGCCTTGAAAACAAAATTAGTTGCTTAGATAGTTTCATGTATGATTAGGCTTTTAAAATGATTTAAAATATTTTTAGCCCAATTTAAGGATCAGATGAAAACTTAAGCCCATTTTTATCAAACTACATGTCACACGTGTGCAACATCACTGTGATTATCCTATCGAGTCGAGGTCTCTCTGGTGATGGGGAAAGAACAAGGAATTTTTGTTTCTTATTAGTAAAACAAAGATGAAGTTGTCACCTAGTATTTTGGTCACTAGAAACCATAACTGGTCTTAGAGTCTGGATAAGGAAACTAGTTGTGTATAGAGAGGACGTACACCCATAGCTAGCACACATTACCTAAGGTAAACTATATTGTTTGTTTGTCTGGTATAAACTAAGGTGTTGTCGTGTTTTCTAGTTATTGGTCTATGTAAGGTTTAAGAAAAGTTTTTCTTGGTAAGGAAGTCATTATCTTATCAAGTTAAAACTTAGTTATTCTAGAGTTAAAACATATTTTTGTATTTTTTTTCTTTTAATATTAGGAATACATCTTATGTATAAGTTCATAATCCTTGATATTAAAACAAACAAAATAATTTTTTTGGTATTTTTAAAATGTAGGTCAAGTTCTTATGACTTTAATAAATTGGTTATTAAATAAAAAAAATATAAAAATAAAAGACTATTTTTGTGATTTTTTAATATGCTAAGATATGAAAATATAATTTATTTTTTAGAGACTTGATCATATGCAATTTAAAATAAAAATTGTATTTTTGAAAGAAACGTTTTTTGTTGTTGTTTTTGCGAAAGGGAGCCAGATTGTTTAGTACCAAAAAAATACATCGCATGTAGGTGACAATTCCAAATATTAAATATACGAGGGTAGAAAAAAATTGGAGAATTCAAATTAATTGGAAAATGATCTTTCAAAAATTAAAAATTTATTAAAAACTATATGAAGACCATGTTTGGCAAGACACTAATAAAATCTTTTTATCAAGGCTATTTTAACCACTATATCAATTCAAAACAAATTATTGTTTATCAACTCAAAACCTAACAACGTCAAACATCCACACAAATTTTATTAATTTCAACTACTTCATTCAAATTTCATGCTAATCTAAATAAATCTAAATAAATTTAATCATAAATTATGCACTCAATACAAGAAATAACCTCAGAATTCGACACAAATAACCACATCATCTCAAAATAAGAAACACATATCGAATCAAATTAATACTGTCAAAACAGTTCAAATATTATACAAAATATTAAGTATTTGGTTTTAAAATTTCATAATTTTATAGCGATTTATTCAATAATGATTTGAGTTTATGACTCAACAAGGTGTTTGAATGTCTAATGTATACTAAAATATACACTAAAAGACCGTTGGAACAATGGATCCGCGTGTAGTTACTTATTATTTGAAGTGTCCACCAAGCTGCTTTAATGGTGTTAATTTTGTATCGTGCACTTCAATTTTGGTTTGCTCGGCAGAATTAAATATTTGAGGAGGATGGTCCTCGTTAGATTAAAGAATAAAATCATATAATGCATGACCATTGACTAAGACCCATGTTGACCTTCAAATACGCTGTCAAGGTTTTTGTGGTTAATTATATCGATTTATTTTTTATTGACCACAATATTAATAATAGGAAAATCCTCAACACCACGGCCAGAGCAAAGATCTTATATGGCGACATGCATGGGTTATTCTTCAAGTTCAAGTACCCGTCATGGGCAAAACCAGAAATTTTTCCTTGTTATTATATAAATATATGAATTTTTTAAAATAAATTATTAATTTATATACATAAATTTTTAAAGTTAACAATAAAGTTTTAATTCAAATACACTATCTAAAATATTAAAAAATAAATTTAAAAATATATAAAATTGAAGTGAAAATAAAAATAAACTCATTATTAAAGTTACATCATTCGATGTTTTGTGAAATATAATTTATTTATAATCGAATTTGAATCGATATTATAATAACCTCTCAAACAGGATAAAATAACAATTTCATATCAATTGAAAAACAAAATAATTCTTGCACATCACGGCCAGAGCAAAGATCTTATATGCCGACATGCATGGGTTATTCTTCAATTTCAAGTACCAGCCAGCAGTATTAAATTTGTATGTGTTTTGTGACGATTTTCAAGGCAAAGATCTTTTTTGTAAATTAATCAAAAGTGTTTTTTTTAACCTTTTTGAATTCATAGAAAAGTACTCGAAGGTCATAAAATAAATAATTTTAATTAAAACAAGAAATTTGTTATAAAATTGAATCAAAACTCTTAAATCTTTAAATTATAAATTATACTATATTTTTTCTTTAGAAAATTGTTTTGGGTCATTTTTATCATCAGTTATATTTCTAGCTTAAAACCATTTAAACTTATTTTTATCATAAGTTATTTTACTGTCCCGAATCGTGTCTGATTTTCAGCCTCGTCCATACTCGGTAGGAACACGGGTTGCCATGCATCTTCCTTCGAGAGTTTTAGTTGACTTACGCTTGACTTGATTCTTCCCACCTCTTTCCACGATCGATGATAACAGAGATATTTCGAGTGAGATTCTGCTGTTTGTAGAGGTAAAGTTTGGGACCATCATGAGCCGAGGAGACTCTCAGGTCAATTCGGAAGCCCCCACTTTCTTCGAACCTCAAATATAAAACCAAACAAGAAGTCGATTCATGCGTCCCTTGACTGAATGGCAAGTGTGATCAAATGGAGTATAGAATTTTGAAGTCCTTGAACCTATTCGTTAATTCACATGCGATATATGTAGGAGAGTAAGTTTAAACTAAAATATTACAATTATAATAAAGCATAAAATGTTGTTCATTAATTAAGTTCTCTTATTTTATTTTTGAAATTTTAATTTATAATTATTTATTGTACTTAAATTTTTAAATTAAAATAATTTTTTTAATAATTAAACAATTAAGAATATAAATTTCTAATTTAATACTAATAAGAGATGACCTTTGAAATAATATGTAATTAGAGCATTTAGTAGTTAGTCAATTGCATGCAAGTTGTCACAAGGAGATTTTTTATAAAGATATTTAACACAATTTAGTCCTAAATTTGATGGAATTTGACCTAGTCTTTGAACCAGATTGGATATCAAATTATATCGTGTGAAAGTTGATCTAGTCTTTAAACTCAATTGACCTTATAGGTGCACCTATGACTCGGTTCATTTGGCAAAACCTGATTTGATTTTTTCTAAAAAAATAATTTAAAAATTATTTTGATATAATGTTTGTTTTTTATATATAAAATATTGATCTGATGACGTTTTGAATTAACTTGGTTCAAACCGGTTTAGCCCACATAAATTATGATCCATGTCATAGCCCTGACTTTGTTAAATAACCTCCCCTCACTAAATTCATTTTTTATTTAATTAAATAATTATAAAAATAAATATTTTCATGAAAGAAAACATATAGAATTTTAAAAAAGAATTGTATTTAAAAAAAATTATTACACGTTATCAAAGAACCATCTCAACTCAATAGCTTAAATTGTTAGATGAGGTTCCATGATATGATTTATATTATTCTCTAACACAACCCCTCAAGTGAAAGCCCTTTAGGCTTGAAACTTGCACCGACCCACATTACATTGTGCTTAATTTTTATCAAATAAATAGGAATGATGAGATTTGAACTCGTAACCACTAGGTTATCAAGGCTCTGATACCATGTCAAAGAACTATTTCAACCCAATAGTTTAAGCTGTTAGATGAGGTCCTAAGATATGATTTATATTATTCTCTAACACACATAATTAGGTAATGATATTAAATTTATTTTTCAAGGACCACAAAAAAAAACAAATTTTGATATAGCCTTTTATACTTTCTTTTCCTAAAATAAAAACAAAAAAGATATTTAATCGAAATTGATGTGGTCAATTATTCAAATTTCATTAGTCATTTAGATATCCCAAATTTTTTTTTATATATATATTTTTTATTTCAGGTGTTCATCGTTTCCTGGAAAAAAAATAAATAATAATTAGGCCCTACACCAAGACTACTACATCAACTAAGACTAGAATCTTACCTATAAGTGGTGGAAGCTAAATCAATCTTGATCAAAGACAAGTTAAAAATAGAAAGCGGAGGTTACACAAATTATGATAAATTAAATTAAAATATACATGGGAGACTTGTTTTAAATCACATGGGTATCGATGATGGTTCAAGGTCATCTCCTATCTCACATTTAGAACCGTGGTTTGCTTCTCCTCCGGTTGAAGGTCTTCTTTGGTTATGCTTTATTATCATATTATATTAATTTACGGTATAAACTAAAAGAGGTCATGTATCACCTAACAGAACATTATTAATTTAAATTTTTCTTTCTGAATCTATATATATATATATATTTAACTTTATACTTTAATGTTTAGTATGCTTTATATATATGTTTAGTTTGACGGGTTGACTTGATTTTTTTTGTTTTTTTTAATGAACAATTTTTTTTTCAATTTTTATCATTCAACATTAGATTGATGGAGAATTAGACTTTATAATTTATTTTGGATTTATTTTTATGAGGTTATTTATGTCTCATAAATCAAGTCGCGGGTTTAGTTGATTAACCCAATTAACTTGAGTTTTTTTTTGTCTTTTTCTAATTGATGTTTTTTTAATTTTATACTTCAGCATTGAGTTGATTATGAATTAAATTTCATAATTTATTTTGGCTTACTTTCTATGAAGTTATCCTGATCTTATGACTTAGGTTATATATTTTACGGGTTAACCCGAGTAGACTAAGGTCGTTTTATTGTGTTATGTTTTTAGATTGATATTTTTTTTTCTTTTCATTTTCAACCTTTAACATGTTTATTGAAAATTCAGTGTCATAATTTGTTTTGATTTGCTTTTTATGAAGTTATCATTGTCTCATGATATTGGTCATGAGTTTGATAGATTAATCTGGGTTGCTCAAGTCATTTATTTTGTTTACTATCTATAAGGTTAACTCGATCTTATAACCCGAGTTATGGGTTTGATAGGTTAACTCGGGTCAATTTTTTTTGTTATTTTTAATTAATTTTTCTCAATTCTATTCTTCAACATTGAGTTGATTGAAAATTAAGGTTCATAATTTATTTTAATTTGCTTTATATGAGGTTATCATGGTCTCATGATCTAGGTCTCAGATTTGACAGGTTAACCCAGGTAGGCATGGTTCTATCCAATACATTGCTGTTTCAATATTGTTGTTTTTTAAAACAAATATTGTTTTGAATTTTTGTGAATCAAACTACATTTTTACTGGTTGTTTGGGTTGCCTTTAAACCCATTAAGTCGATCATATCACATCAGGTCAACCTTAACACGGTTTTTACTAGAACAATATAGCAATACTTGGATGTTTCTTTTGTATATTCTAAGAAAATTTGATCTGACCTGCGACGTAGCGTGAGTCAAGAATCTAGTTTAGTTCTAACTAGTTAAGTCGCCCGCGCTACGTCGCGAGCCAACCTTTTTATATATATATATATATAAAATATCAAAAAAATCTAAAACCCAAGAATATTGGATCTGTCTCCAAAGGGAGACTCAAGAGCCTAGGGCCCGATGTTCCAGCCGGACCCAAGGCTGTTGGGCTCAGAGTTGCAGCCAGACCCAACGTTCTTGGGCTTGGCATTGTAGCCAGACCCAAGAGCGTTAGGTCAAGCTGCAACTTCAGGCCCAAGAGCCTTGGGTCTGGCTACAATGACAATAATATTTATAATAATATATAACTTGTCTGGCTCAAGTTCATATATTTTTTAATCTCTTCAAAAAAACAATTTATGATTTTTTTTATAGTAATAATATTTTTTTTCGAATTTATTAATGATGATGATGATGATGATGATAATAATAATAATAATAATAATAATAATAATAATTTTAAATTTTACTCTTCAAATGAAATCTATGGTTGTTTTTCAATATTAATAATATTGTTGTCAAATTTATTAATTATTTTATTAATAATAATATTTATAATAAAAATAATAATATTTATAATACAAATAATAATAATAATAATAATATTAAACTTACTCAAGTTTAAGTGGGTCTAGCTGCAACACCAGGTCCAAGACCTTTGGGCCCATCTTAAATGCTAGATCCAAGAGCCTTGGATCTACCTGCAATGTCGGACCCATTAGACTTGGGTCAGGATGTCGGATCCATTAATCTTAGGTCATGACGTGGACCCATTTGCCTTGGGTCTGTATGCTTGACCAATGTGTCTTGGGTCAGGCGGAACTGCAAGATCCAAATGACTTGGGTTTGCGCTCCTACCAATCCCAAGCAACTTGGGTCAGGTGTCCCTTTCCAGCCTCAAGTTTCTTGGATCTGGAAGGGGATGCCAAAACAAGTTAATAATAATAATAATAATAATTAATTTTACTTTTCAAATTAAATCTATGTTTTTTTCGATAGTAATAAAATTTATTTCAAATTTAATAATATTAATGAATTTAATAATATTTACAATAATATTAAATTTATTTGTCCCAAGTTTTTATAATTTTTAATCCCTTCAAATAAAATTTATTGTTTTTCTTTGATAGTAATAATATTTTTTTCAAATTTAATAATAATAATAATAATAATAATAATAATAATAATAATAAATTTTAATTTTATCCTTCAAATCAAATCTATGGTTGTTTTTCAATATTAATGATATTTCTTACAAATTTATTAATTATTATATTAATAATATTAATTATAATAAAAATAACAATATTTATAATACAAATAATAATATTTTTAATATTAATAATAACATTAAACTTACCCAAGTTTAAGTGGATCTGACTGCAACACCAGACCCAAGAGCTTTGAGCCCCATTTAAATTCTAAACCCAAGAGCCTTGGATCCGGTTGCATCATCGGACCCGTTAGACTTGGGTCCTGACGCCGGGTCTAAGATCTTTGGGTCCTGACGCCAGACCTAAGATCTTTGGGCTAGATGGGGCTGCAAGACCCAATGGACTTGGGTCTACGGCCCTGCTACACCTAAGCAACTTAGGTTAGGCGTCCCATTTCAGCCCCAGGTTTCTTGGGTTTGGAAGGAGATGTCAAACTTAAGTCAATAGTAGTAGTAACAACAACAACAACAATAATTAATTTTATCCTTCAAATCAAATTTATATTTTTTATAGTAATAATATTTATTTCCAATTAATAATATGAATGAATTTAATAATAAATATTAAACTTGTTTGGTTTCAAGTTTTTATATTTTTTAATCTCTTCAAATAAAATTTATGGTTTTTCTTCGATAGTAATAATATTTTATTTTAAATTTATTAATGATAATAATAATAATATGAACAATAATTTTTAATTTTACCCTTCAAATCAAATCTATGGTTGTTTTTCAATATTAATAATATATTTTTAAAATTTATTAATTATTATATTAATAATATTAACTATAATAAAAATAATAATATTTATAATAAAAATAATAATATTTTTAATACAAATAATAATATTTTTATAGTTTTTAATCTCTTCAAATATAATTTATGGTTTTTCTTCGATATATTTTTTTCAAATTTATTAATGATTATTCAAATGTTTTCAAATTTGTTATTCTTCTCTGCGGTGGTTTGCGAACCCTAAGCGCGGGCTAGCAGACCCTAGACGCAGGTTAGCAGACCTAGGCAAATCCAGGAGCCTGGGTTTGTAGCTCCTAGGGTGTGTGTGTGTAGACCCTAGGCCCGGGTTAGCAGACCCAGACATGCTGGTTTGCAATCAACGGGCGGTTCTGCAGACCTAGGCGCGAGGGCCTGCTACCCATTTGCGCGGGTCTACAACCTTGGGGTGTGTGTAGACCCTAGGCCAAGGTCAGCAGACCTAGGCAAACCCAGGCTCGCTGGTTTGCAATCAACGTGTGGTTCTGCAGACCTAGACGCGCGGGTCTGCTACCCATTTGTGTGGATCTACAAACCCAGGTGAGCGGGTATACATAGCTAGGCGTGCGAATTTGGTCCTACCACCTAGGGCATGACAGTCCCAGTGCCAGGTGTCTGGTAGCCATGCTATGTCCCAGTGCCTGGGGCCCACAACTTGACCATGGCCCAACAAAATTCAAATTGATCATTTTTTTCCCAACCATTCTTTTAATGCCAAATCAAAAAGACAACCCCATACCCCCCCACTGCATGTTTTGCAAGTTTATGTGGCAAAGACAACTTTATCATTACACTGCTTCAATCCACTATGAACTATGTCTAGGTACGCAGTGAAGGAGCACTGATACCTTTTAGTTTAGAGTGTAATATAATAAACAACTCATCACTACTTGTTCAATGTTTCATAATGAAAGAGTTCAGCATTGAAAGAGCTTCGGGAAAAAAGGAGTAAATTCAAATAATGTAATCCACAATAAAACACTGATTTCTTTCAATTGTTTTTTTTTATAATTAAAGTGATTATCATGGATGGATTAATGGTTATGAGACAACTGATGATTACATGACGTATGATCTTAAATATTTTGTGAGTACTACACAACCAAGACACTGATATTGCTAATGAGGTAACATATTCAGTGACAGAAGCTGGAATTGTTGCTTTCTCACACTCTATTTTATTATCAAATACTGTAATTGTTTAATCCTTTTCAAATACATTGACGTCTATGGATTAAGTCACCAAGAAATTAAACTACATGTCATGCACACATGTATCTAGATTTTTGTCTTTTTCTTAATATTCTAACCAAAAAACCATTAATTGGTCATGGTACTTAAAGAGATATAATTATATTACGAGGGCGATTTCATGGTACTTAAAGAGATATAATTCATTGATTGTCAAGTAGAGCAAAGTTTAGCTATGGCATCACCGTTGGAGGCATCCATCCTTTAGTTATTTGAAATATATATTAGCTAATTTATTTTCAAAAACACATGACTAAATTATAAGAATGCTACTTCATTTGCTGCTTTTTATTTGTATAATTAATAAAACCATCAAATAAATTATAATAATTTATTTTGTGCAATCGAAACTCGATATATCCAAAAATAATAATTCATTATTTATATTAAATCTGTATTGAATATTGATAACAACATATATTAATTAATTATATAAACTAAATAAACTAAATAACATTGATTTAATTCAAACTTATTTAATCTATTTTAATAGTATTCTTACATCATTATCAATTATCTATATAAATTCAAATCCTTCCATATTTATTGAAATTCTCAACTCAACAATAAAATTAACAAAATATAAAACATACTCATTATATAAGCCATTATTTATTTCATTATAAAACACCTAAGTCACAAAATTCAAATTAATTTCACTAAATTACAAACAAATATAATTTTTCAAAATCTCAAATAAATCCTAACATGTACATTCTACAAAAATATACAATAAAAATTAACATTTTAAAATTAAGTTCAAACAAAAAATAGATAATTTTACTTACTTGATGTGGTGAATTCTAAAAAAGAATTGAACTAGAACAAGAATACTAACATACTGTGAGTGTTGGGGAAGCTGAATTTGTGATAGAATATAGAGGGTTTGCTTTTTTTCATAGAGAAAAATAAGAAAGAAAAAGAAATAGAGGAGGGGGAGAGGAGAGTTCGCTCGCCAGGTCATAACTTAAATATTACCAATGAATTTACGGATGGATATCACTGACTTGTTTATTGTGTCGGTAATACCGTCAGTAAAAATGACATGTCATTGTAACTTTTTATTTTTTTTAATTTTTAATTTTCCCTTTTCTCACTAGAATTCCTTTGGTATATACTAACAAAAAATATCCGTCGGTGTACACCAAAGAATATAGCTAAGAACTATTTTGTTAATAAATTTCATTGTAATTTATTGATATACGTATTTTTAATCATCGCTATTTCTATTTATATTTGATAATTTTCTGATACTGATTAAAGAAACTTACAATGCTGTTTTGGATGGTTTTGTTCACTTTATTTTAAGCTGCATACCTACATTACATTATCTTAACCATAAAGCAATAAACTTAAAAGTTTTCTTTACTTTCAAGCTTGTGTTTGGCTCGGGGTGTAATTTGGAAACGATTCAACTATTTTGGACTCTGTCTCGCAGAATATTATAACTACAGCCATGGCATAATGGCTGAGATGTGGCATAACATTTTCAGTTTTGTTCCAAGTGTTTATGTGCTTTGGTGTATGGCCCATGATAATTAGGGAGGCAAAGGCAATGCTTGGAGGTGCAAACATGGTGCCCACGAGAGAAGGAGAAGGAGTGTATTAATTTTAGTTTGGAAAGTTGATCTATGTTATAAAATACCTTTCTTAATAACGTTATCACAGAAAGATATATTTAGCTGCTCTCATCGTTTATGGAGTGTTTGATTACCGTCTTTATCACTATATTTTCTTAGTCTAAATTGTAGGCAATTTCTTTTTTCTTTGTCTAAGTTGTGTTTGATTACCCTCTTTATCAACATGTTTTTGTTTGAGAATTACATGTTGAATAGTACTGGGTAGTTTTTGCTTAGAAGTTTCAATATAGCCTTTAAAATTCCAGCTTGGCATGTGGGTTTGTTGGTCAAATAATTGGCGTCGGGGTTGTTCTTAGTCTTAATTAAGAACATTGGTGCACTGTAAGAAGAGTAGACTTGTTTTAGTTTTCTTTGGCGTTGGGGTTGTTCTTAGTCTTTATTAAGAACATTGGTGCACTGTAAGAAGAGTAGACTTGTTTTAGTTTTTTTTTTCTTAAATGCCTACGAAATTTACAATGGAATATTCCATCAATGATTCCGTTAATATTGAAAATCATTGATGAAATTGCCGACAAAATAAAATTTTTGACGCTAAATCTTCTGATAACTGGATTCCATTAGTGATAAAAGTTTAGACATATATCAATTTTTTCTAACTTGGTCCAAGAGGTTTTATCATGGATTTTACAGTATTGAAATTATCTTTTATCTTATTCCCTTTATGTAACACAGTTTTCACATATTTTAGGATCTTATTATAACTGGTGTCACTTAACCTATAATGTAATTTGATGGTAAACACTTGTGTATTGCTGATAATTTACTATGAGTTATACACCCATCCCATAATTATTCATCGAGGTCTTTCAAAAAATCAAAAAACTTAGCTGCATTTATATTTGGTTCTTCATCTAAAGGGATGTTACATGACCCTTCACCTGGATAATCTTGATTCATTCTCATTGCATCCATCACCATACTCCTATAAGAATTATTATTATCATTCACAAACCCATGTATGTTTCTAGAACTAGAAGTTGAGCCAACCATCTTTTCTAACATGGTTTTGTAAGGAACATAGTGTTATTCATATGCAAACCAACATAAGTATTTCTTGAGGAACCTTTTTTTAAATAGATGCGTCGTCATAAAATCTTTATGGTTAAAATTTTTATTCTTATATTTTGCACATGGACATCTAATTACACTTCCACTAATATTCTTTGGATTAGAAAGTATAAAATTAATAAAACCCTCAACCCCTTTAAGATAATCTTGCCTATACAACTTTTTAGAAGAATCCCGATACTTTCAAGAATGATCATCCATTACTTATGAAACCTGTATAGAAAATTGATGACAATATTTATTAATAATGTAACTAGAAATTTAAAGTTCAAATAATAAAAATAATTCACAATCCAATAATTAATTATCATTTCCACACAAATTCATTTTTGCGTCAATATATGAACAAAATAATAAAATTAACAACACATAATCAGTACCCAACTAATTATCCATCATTTGTTCAATTCAAATTATTCAACCTAAATTCATACCTTTTAATTATTATCAATTCCACAAAAATAAATTTGCTCAAATTTCTAACTTGACAATAAAATTTTTAAAAAATATAATTGGTACCCATTAAATAACCTATCTTTTTTTTTCCAATTATAACACACCTAAGTTACGAAATCAAACTTCATTTCATAAAATGAAAAATGAAATAAATTTTCTCAAATCCCAAACAAACAAACCCTAACATACAAATAATACATTAATACAACAAAATTCTCTATAAAAAAGCTATCAAACACTTAAATATAAGCAAACTACAAACCCTAACATACAAATAATATATTAATACAACAAAATTTTCTATGAAAAAGCTATGAAATACTTAAATATAAGCAAACTATAAATAGTACAAACAATTTTAATAAATTAACCTAAGACATAAATAGATTACAAAAAATAGATAACTTTGCTTACTTGGTATAGTGAAACTTTACAAGAAAGTAAACCATAGAGATGCTGACACTATATAGATTTAGATTGATACTGGTAGCCAGTCTGGGTTGGGGGGGTGGAATGTCCTTAGGCAATTCCAATGCTAAAAGGTCAAATTTTTGACAAAATTGTTGTTGAGATTTATTATTTTCTCTATTTTGTCAATTGGGGGTTGGGGTGGGGGGGGGGGGGTTGGGGGGTGGAATGTCCTTTGGCAATTCCAAAGGTTAACTTTTTGACAAAATTGTTGTTGAGATTTTTATTATTTTCTCTATTTTGTCAAAATTCTCATTAGAAATTATCGATGTGATAAATTTTACTATAATTTTCATATGCAATTATCGATACGATAGATTCTATCACAATCATCATCGGTAATTATCGACGAAAATTATATATCGTTATTTATGTCGGAAAGTACTGATGAAATATTTTTCGTAGGTATTTTCGTTATTATTTGTTAATTTTCTGATAATGATCATTGAGTTCGTTTCTATCATTATAATTTCCACCATGCATGGATATGGATAGTTATTCAAATAAGTTATTGAGTAATTAATTTAATCTGTAGACAAAATCTTGCCATTAGACTACTATATTCTTTTTTTATCTTAAAATTATAATTTTATTACTTTCCAAAAGAATATAAATACATTATAATTTTTACAAGACACATGAAAACTATAGATACGAAAGTCGAGATAATTTGTATAAAAAACATTTAGCATTTTAAACAATACATATCGATTCTCTTTCCTTTTAGCACCAATGGCAGTCCAAGGATTTGAAAAATGGGAGGGAGGACAGGAGGGAGAGGGAGAGAGAGAGGCCCCCTAGGTATTTGTTGAGCGATGCTATCTATATTCTTAATTAAAAACATGATAAAGAACTCAACTTATTAGCTTCAAATTTTAATATACATGCATGTAGCTAGGGTTTTCATGACTGCAAACAGTTTGCAACATCGCATCTATCAAATAATCACCCTGCATTCCCGGCCCGATCCTGTGGAATCCATCTCACCATGTGTGTGTATGCTTTCTTTCTGATAACATTCCCTGTCTGCAAAAGATAAACCAAAAACTGGGGAATTGCTCAATTTCCTGGTCGGGCGGTGATATTTGCTCAATTTCCTCGTTGGTTGGTAGGAAATTATACACACATGTCTCTAACTGGGGACGAAATATTTATATGCAGCCCTGACAGAGATATCTGGCCAACCAAAAACTGATCAAGAAAAAAACACTAATTAATTGAAAAGAACAGGGCCGGGGGCAAAGCTTCAGAGAAGGAGCATAAGCGCGTTAACAAATTTCGACTATTAACCAAAAAAAAAGAAGCGCGTTAACAAAACTACAGGTAGCTTCTTCGAAACCAAGATGAGCCTGACATCATTGTATACTTGCCTTGCAGTCATTCGCTAGTGAATTAGTTAACCTGATATAGTCAAAATATTTGCTCTTTTTCTAAAGTTATCACCTCAACTCGGTATAATATAATTTAATCAAATATGTAATGTAACGAAAAAGGTTATAAAATTATTTATATATTTTTTATTTGGTTGTAAAGTATAGAGGCCTTAACATAATCTTATTTTAGTCCTCGTATTTTTTCTAAAATTTTACTTTCATTTAAAACCGGTTCTTGTTCGAATATCTACTACATTTTATCAAACTATTTGCATTGTTTTTAATTTATACATATAATGCTTATAATGTAATTAATGAATAGTTGTAATCTTAAGAATTATACATGAAACCAAACAGGCCGTTAATATCTTTTTGTAGATAAGTGGGTAAAATATTATTAATATAAGCAAACATAGATTTTCCCATCAATATTTGTTAATGACATGCCACTAATCATGATTAAGTCCACAATAAATTCTTTAAAACGAAACCAAAATTTTGTTCTTCATAAAAGTCAATGTGGATGCTGCACCAGTCACGCGGCGTATTGATGGAATGTGCATGATGGTACTTACATTGCGCCAAGGCCATTTTAGTACTTGCATCAGCTTGCATGCATTTTTTCTTACAAGATCAATAGACTACTATGCGGCAACACAAAAACACTGGACGTAAAGAGATTTGTAAATATCAGACAAATTAGATTCTTACAAAAAGAAATTAGAACTTGAGACCTCATCACACGAAATGAATATTTCTCTAAACACACGAGCAATCCTTTGTGGTTAATTATTGAGCCGTGAAATAAGCAGTAATCTGTTGTTTTGTGTGAAAAAAGAGAAGAAAAAAGAAAAGCAAAACTAAACGATAAAATACAGTGATTGGATGAGGCAGTGGTGGATGCAAGGAAATTTTTTCCACCCTATCTTTTATATAAAATAACTAAAATTTTAATTTTTTTAATTCAATATTTTTAATTTTTTTTTCTTGCTCCGCCGCTGAGATGAGGAACAAATTAAAAAGCATGTTATGTGAACTCGTAGAAATAAAAATTTCCAAAGGAAGACGGGTAGCAAAGAAATAAGTCAGGATTCACAACGAGAAGAAAAATAATATTGACTGATTCTATCGTGGGTCCTGTACGGATGTATATGAGCAATGGAAATTTCTCGGTATTCCCCTGGTGCCTCTCTCTTTCCAATTTCACTCGGCTCACATCCCTCTTCTGCTCTCTTGCCTAACTTTCTTGATCTCCAAGAACTTATTATATAGACGTGAAATTGACGTAGCATAATATAATCAAAATTATATTACAACATATTCATTGCTATATTTTGATTACCCTTTATTTGTGGTCTTTCTTTGTCTTTGAAAGAGAGAGATTAAAATGGTTTTTCCACCAGGTTATCGTTTCTTCCCTACCGAAGAAGAGCTGATCTCGTTTTATCTTCACCACAAGCTAGATGGCGGGAGTGAAGACCTTAACCAGGTCATTAACCAGATTATACCGGTCCGTGATATATACGAGCACGATCCATGGGATCTTCCACGTAAAAGATCTCTCCTTTCAGTCTGGGTCTCGTTTATTTTTTCTTTTTCACCCCATCTTTCTGTTCTTGATATAGTTTTTGCTGAACTGGGTATGAAGGGAAGTGATCTGTGGGAAATGGTTTAATCTAATTTCTAATTTTTTTCTATAATGGCAATTTTTACTACTTACACATACCATATAGCATTGATAACACCATAACTGGCCATAGATTGGTTGCACATATATGAAAGCTATCAAACATGGCATTTCTTGTTAAGCTTTCCTCTGGTTGTCAATCTGAAAGTGTTTTTCATCAACACAATTTCTATTCTATATTTGTTTTTGACGCAGAGGAAAATTTTTCCCCATGAAATATACATATTCATTGTGATATTTTTTGTACTCTTCCATGCAATTCTAGGCCAACAAAGACGTATATTTTGATTCCTATGTATGAAAGATGATGCTCTAAATTTTTCCCAATAATTAAATATTAACAAAGAAAAAAAAAACACGTTTGTAATTTAAGGGATGGATTAACGTATTCTGCAAGTAAATTGAGAAGGAAATTCGAGGGCAGGTGTTACCAAGATTAATACAAGAGATTCTTAATCATGGAATCCCATGAAATTTTATTTATTTATTTTTGGCTTCGTGCTAGTCACTAGATATCTTTGTTTTGAACAGAATTTTCAGGAGGCTTGCACCATATTAAAGATCCTGAGCAGTGGTTTTTCTTCATTCCAAGACAAGAGAGCGAAGCTCGTGGAGGGAGGCCTAAGAGACTAACAAATACTGGATACTGGAAAGCAACTGGCTCTCCAGGGTCTGTCTTTTCCAACAATCGCAGCATTGGTTTGAAAAGAACAATGGTTTTCTATAGCGGAAGGGCTCCAAATGGAAGAAAAACTGAGTGGAAAATGAACGAGTACAAAGCTATAGATCAAGGGAAAGCATCCTCATCAACTAGCGCAAATCCAAAGGTGAGTTATCTACTTTAAATATAGGAAAACGAACATGGTACTCTTCATTTTTGCTTGAAATGTTAGTAATTAATTAATGGAGTAACTAGTTGACTCAAGGGGGAGCAAAAAATCTACTTCTTCTTAAGTTTTTGTGCGAGACAATTGGATAACTGATCGATCATGATTTACAGCCAAAGAAAACCATAGATTAAGCAATCTAATAACGACGGTCTTGATTAAACATCCAAAGGATCAATCACAACAATCTAATAGGATCTAGGTATATAGCTGCTGAAGTCACACAATAATTAACTTTATTTTATGTGAAAACCTTGTGAATTTGTTTTGCTGATAATCATGGTCTGAAACATGGTTTTTATTTTCTCTTTAGGTAAAATTTCTACAAGAAAAGTGATGATACTTTTGTTGATGCCTCGTTTTGCTCCAAATTGAGTCTTAGAACGCTAATTAAGACTATAGTATCTTAACGATAGAAATATTCACAAGTTAAGTGATGAACATGCATGTATTGTCAATAGTTCTACCTTTTATTTTCTTGATGAAAAATTGTCAATATTTCTGATATGGATAGATAGATAGATAGATAAACAGACAAACAGACCTTATACCATTTTTCTGTGTGGTTGCAGTTAAGGCATGAATACAGTTTGTGCCGGGTCTACAAAAACTCAAAATCCATGCGAGCATTCGACAGACGGCCGGTGGGCCTTGAGGTAATCGAGCCAAGAACTCAACCAGCCTCTGGTGGCAATGAGCTAGTAGCATCTGATCAAAACCATCCAACAGTGGAGAACACAAGCTCACCTGACAGTTCATGGTCCGCAGACCAAGGCAATCCCTCTGGAACTGGTGAGAGTAGTAGCATGCCAATGCCTATCGATAATGCTATGTGGGATGTGGACTTAGATTGGTACTACGGCGCCGGACAGGATTAATCTGCAGCGTATGTAAATGGTGATTCCATGAGAAAGGCCTGAAACCTGCTAATCTTCATCCAGAAAGAATAATAATTTAAACTCTAATTATGTCCTCAAACAAAAGCCTAGCTCATTTTTAGAGAGTGTGTGTGTATTTTGTTTTTTAAATTGTTGTGCTATAATTGTATCTTCAAGAAAACTAAGATTACTAAGGCTTGAGAGCAAGAAAAATGCTTCTTTTTTTTTTTTTTCTCTTTCGCTTTTGTTGGAGAATGGATCTCACATTAACTAAACAAATATAAAATAAAGTTAAATATAGGATTGAGAATAACTGTCTCACCATATTTTCTTCTTCTTCTTATGGATACCAATTCAATTATTAAACTACTTCTTCATGTGTTATAGAGTTTTACTTTAATTGTATCCGCAGGAAATGTAAGAATATATTTCTAGATGTAAGAATTAAATATATGAGTTTAGTATATGTGTTCTAGATCTAATTAATTGGAGAGATCAGAGATAAAGGTTTTATTTTTAGTTTTATAACAACCAAATAATGAAGAAGGTTTTTATGGATTTAATTGTCCAAACCATTTTCTCGATTATGAGAGGATTGTTTCATCAGCTGTAATAAAAATTGTATACTAGCTTTTAGCTAGATTATTATTATTATTATTCAATTTAAACGTTTAATCATCTATTATATGAAATTCAGATAATACTTTTGTATTATATTGGCAAATAGATTATTTATAAATTAAAAAAATGTACAAAAATACTTTTTTTCTTGATTTAATTAAGAATTGAAGTTACTTCGAAACCTTAAAAATAATTTTATATTATATTCAGTAACAATAAATAACAAAGCACATAAATCTTCCAGACTCTCGGCACTACATGGTGTATATATTTTGTTTCACTTTTTGATGTCGAATTTTATTCCATGCTCCGATGTTAACGCCACAAATTCTTCGTTTCGTTGCTTAGTACATAGGTTTAGTTGAGTTTGAAGAGACATAAAATTAAAAAAGACAACAGAAAATTAACTTTTTCTTCCATGTCTTTAAGTTACCATAATTTCCGTCAAATTTCTTTTCTATAATTGATTACGTAAATAAAAACAATTTATTTATTTTTTTATAACAACAAATTGAGGTCAGTAATAAGTTGCCCTTCCTGATTATTTATTTTTCTACTTATTTCTAATATTAATGCTTTTAAAACATAAATAGTTTTACCTCTCTTTTTTTAACATCTTTTATGCTTTGAAACCACGTAAAAGGGCTTTATTTTTTAAAGAAAAGCAGTGTAACCTCTCCTTTTAACCAAAAACAAGGTTGGAGCTCATTATTTTCTTGATTAAGAATACATTTTTAAACATTAAACATTATTTTTCAAATCATACTCTTATCTCGGGGTGGGCAAAAAAGAAATATAACAAGCATTCCCTTGATCCCACATGTTATAATAATACACCATCTGCAGCATAATACAACAAATATAATACCAAGCATTCCCTTGATCCCACTAAAAAAAATTATATTGACATTAGAGGTTTGTATTTGCAGATCTCGGGGTGGGCAAAAAAAGAAAAAAGAAAGCATAACAGAACCCACAAGGGAAACAGCGAAGAAAATGAGGTTGCAAATGGCAATAATGAAGGGGAGCTAGCACGGAAAGAGTGTCCGAGCGGCCACCTTACATTTATGTGACAGTTTCCTTGAAATGTATGCTCTCTTTAAGAAAATCTCTCTGCCAACTGCAACACACTCACCTCAATAATGTTACCCTATAGTCAATGACTGCTTTAAACATGGCATAGCCTCGGTTAAAAAAGATATGCATCAGAAGGGCTTGTGCGTGTCTTTTTAAGACCCATTTAAAACGCAAAATTGCATCATTATTTTCATCGCAAAACATGCCATTTAATACACGAACATCACGCTAGGTTTTTCACGTGTGCTAGCCACCCCAGTTACGGCCTGGATTTGTTATATATATATATATATATAAGGAATCCCAGGTTAATCTATTCATCTTTATAGATCCATTTGAAGACATACAAGTGCATCAATATTGTTAATGCAAAACAAAATTTACGACGCAAATAAACATCTTGATACTTTTTTCTTTTATTTTCAAGTATTATTAGCCATTGATTTAATTTCTCCCATCTTCAAATATGCTGTGCTTTTTATGGATAAAATTTAGATTGCAAGATTTAGAACAGGTACTATAGAAATGACTTGATTCATCATGGATTGAAAAAATAAAATTATTATTTTATCATTCTAAAAAATCTAAACTCTCTAATAAGGGTAATTATAGAATTTTTTCATAGGATCCATTAGTTATATATTATAGAATTGATCGGGACAACTCAATCTTTTCATATTTTTTACACAATGTAATTACTTAATTATTCTTAAAAGCAAAATGTTATTTAACCTGGATTTAGAGTTTTTTTTTTAATTTGACTTTACTTGACACAATTAAATGATTGTATTGCCCTTAAAATTAAAATTTCTTTCGCTTGCCTCCATATGCTTATTCATACTATCATCGTGTTTTTTGTGATAATAATGTGATACGAGGGGTAATCTGGTATTTTAATAAATATAATATAAAAAAAAATGGATGGCGCACGTGTTGCATATGCTAGCAAGTAAGTCGCCTTGCCGTGTTCAAGTGATGTTAGCGACAACTTATGGTGGCAAAAAAAGGCATTTCTTGGGATATTCTGAATCATCACAACAGGGCCTACCTCCCCAAGCAGCGCGTTTGGCATAATTCCCTCTGGTTAGGCATCGTTTTGGCATTTCTTGTTTGTTTTCTACATTTTTCTCTGTTGCTCGATTTTCATATTTGACCTCTTAAAATTTCACTGCAGCTCTTCGATATTTTTTCCTTTATATTTGGTCCATGTTTTCAATTGATATTTTATTATTTTAGTAATTTATAGAATTGAAATTTATTTTCAATTTCATCTTCGTTTAATTTTTTTATTTGTCAAAATTGGTCTTCATTCTTTTGATTGCTATTATTCTTGCTTTGGTAAATTTTTAAATTGATATATCTTTTTTTTTAATTTTATCATTTAACATGAAATTGAGTTTCTTGATTGAGATTGGGTCTAGAACTTAACAAATTGTGAGTTTGAGAGATTAACCCGAGTTTAATTAGGAGATTTATTCGGGTTCTTTTCTTTTAAACTTTTTTTAAACTCATATTTTTTCAGAGTCATCTTTCAACGTTTGGTTTAATTGGAGATTGGGCTTCTTTTTTTTTATTCACTTTCTATAGAAATTTTTGCTAAATTTTAAAATAAAACAGGTTATCTCAGGTCGGGATCCTTTTATTTGTTATATCAATCTAGGCTGTTTGTTTGCGTGGTTGCTTCTACGTTTGAAGCAACCACAACAAAACAAATGTTTGGTTACGTAAAAAACACAATTTATTTTTGGTGGGGCCCATGATAATTCACGTTTGCAACACGATTTTGGCGAAACAGCTCCTGGCTACTTTTCTTCAAACAGTGTTTCAGTGAACAGTGCAATTCACTTGCACTGTTCGCGTGAACAATTTTTTTTTTCACAGTGTGTTTATTTTTTGTACATTTAAAAAAAAAACTAGTTTAGAGTAAATTAAATTCAC
>Ga0307515_10005690_pt1 | contig 25162 bp, 29 predicted proteins | sample 17_EM_MG_FD_194513 | JGI IMG/M metagenome (GOLD analysis project Ga0307515, IMG submission 194513) | Populus trichocarpa ectomycorrhiza microbial communities from riparian zone in the Pacific Northwest, United States - 17_EM | ecosystem: Host-associated > Plants > Roots > Unclassified | place... | reverse complement strand
GCAAGGACAGTTGTCTGTGGCGTCAGTTCGCAGTCTTGCTCGAGGTCAAGCGTGACCGCTCCGATGGACCCAATCCTTCAACTGGGACGACGCTGACCAAATTGGTGGCCCAGCTCGCCGACATGGCCCGCCTTCATCTTGCTGCGCGTCCTTTCATGCGATACTCCGTCCACCTGACCGTTTGTGGGGATATCTTCAATCTCGCGATATTTGACCGTGCTGGAGGGGTGGTGTCCAAGGACTACAACATCAACGAGGACCTGGAGATATTCATTCGTGTCATTCGTCGACTCGGACGACACCTCGACGCATACGACTTGGGACTCGACCGGACTGTCGTGCCTCTTCACTCCCTCGGGAGCCGGAAGCAGTTCCCAGAGTTTCGGGTCACGGTTGGTGGGTCAGCATATATCACGCAGGGACTGCCACTTTGGCAGTCGACCAGTCTTGTTGGCCGTGGAACGTTCGTGTGGTCTGTTGTGCTCGAAGGAGATCCGGAGCAGTCTGGCAAGGACAGCGCCAGGAGGTTCATTCTGAAGAATGCATGGCGGGCGTGCGGACGATTGGCTGAATCCACTGTCTACAAGATGATTTACAATGCGCCGAAGGAGTCGACCAGTCATCTAACTAATTTGGACGGTGTCGCGAAGTTCGTCGATGGCGGGGACGTATTCGATCCACAAGCGCCAAACGAAGTTGTCAAGGTGTCGAGCCACCGTAAAGGGTTCGGAGGACCAATCGACGAGAAGGACGACCCTGTGCTTCACAGACTTGTCCTTGCCAGCCGTGGGCGCAACCTGGACAAGTTTACGAATTTCTCTCGACTCATGCGTGCAGCTAAGAAAATGAACAGCGGTACGCTCAGTATATTTGACCAATATTCCCCTCTGAGACTTTTCTAGGACTTCGAGCACTTCATGACCGTGGAATCATTCATGGGGATATCAGTCTCGGTAACCTGTTCTTGGACATGGAAGACGATCTCGCTGGCTTTGTCGGCGATCTCGACCTTGCTAAGGTGGACCTGGTTATTATCAAGAAATTATTTCCGGAATGGTACGACGAGGTCGCGTTAAGCAAACGAGGAGCACTCCGAACGGTGAGCTGAGTTTGAGCTTTGTTGTGAGACTTCCTGACATTAGAATGTCGTAGGGTACTGCACTCTTTATGAGCGTGCCTCTTCTGAAAGCTCTCGTCAAATACTACAAGCTCGTGGGTAAAGCAACTAAAAACTCAGCGATTGTCGTACCCCCTGAGCTTGATTTCGTACCGGGAGCAGGGGACGACCTCGAGTCAATGATCTGGGTTATCACCTACGCTATTATGATTCATCATCAAGAGAGTCTCAAAGGATCGGACAAGGCTGACTACAAGCGCGATGTCGTTGATCAGTTTTATGGCAGCTTGTCGTACTCTGGGCTCGCGAAGGAGCGCGATGTTATGGTATACCGTGGTACGAACCCTCGCTTCGACGAACCTGAAGAATGGTTTCCCGATCTGGTACAACGCACATGGTTTAGACGTGCAATGGCACTACTGTCAGATCGGCATTTGTCATCCAGTGATAGTAGCACCGAGTCTATTACGTTTGATTCTTTTGATGCTCTCTGCAATGCGTTTATCACGGACTAGTGATTCTGCTATGTGCGCATTGACTTGTAGCTACTTCCGAATTCTCACTATGCTTGAGTAATACACCTCTTGAATTTGAGCCACTCCTAATCCTCGAGATAACGAAATCAAGTGCTCCACACCCTCCCACGCGACAAGGCCGACTGCAAGCGCGATGTCGTTGATATGTTTTATGGCAGCTTGTCGTACTCTGATCTCGCCAAGAAGCGCGAAGTTATGCTATTCAGTGGTACTAACCTTCACGACGACAAACTTGAAGAATGGTTTCCCGACCCGGCACAGAGCAAATGGTTTAGACAAGCGATGACACTAGTGGCAGGTCAAAGCAGGGCAACCCATCATGCTACCATTAAGCCTATTACGTTTGATTCATTTGATGCACTGTGTGACGAATTTATCATAGACACATAATTCCATTGCTGTGGGCATTGAATCTATATAACTGGTACTCCCGACTGCTCAGAATGCCTTAGGTAGTCGAGTACAGTATAACTATTGAATCTGAAATCTACCTTAGCGCTCAGCACTTGAGTATGCATTAGAGGAGGCGGGTGGGGCCAAGACAAAGGTTGGAATATTAATCTCTTAATCATTGCAATTGTAACCGAGCTTCGGCTGCATGCAGACAGAGTCTCCACACATTTTGTTAATTTCCTTTCGATCTATTTCATATGTGGCTCGCTTATCGTTTAGTAATCTCGTAGAAGGTGAGCAGTTTTAATTTCAATCACAAGGTAAGGAATATAAGAAGGGGACAATGACAGGATCGAGGGTGCGTAGATGGCCGAGAATGACAAGCAAAATGTGCGTGAGGATAGCAACGATTTTGTCCACAATAACTGTGTTGTTTATATATATGGATGTAGCACGGGTCCTTGTCGCCCTGTCCACCCCCGTCGATCCCATCCCTGTCAAGCCTGTCCATCTACTACCATTGTTCGACCAATCCCTGCGCCTCGCCCGCGAGTGAGTGAGTCCCACATACTCGAGTAATGGGCGCTGGGCCGCTATCAGCGTGAGCCACTCTGCTCGAACGGAAGGGTGGCGTGAGAGGTCACTACGAGAGATATGGTGTCGAGAGATGTGATATCGGCGTCAAGATAGACATGGAAATTCTGGCTTCATGCGTTCTTAAATGCCTTTGGCCTGCGTTTCCCACATTGCCAACGTAACGCAGACTAGACCTTTTAATTCTAGGTACTCCCAGGCACTCTCAACGACGTTCCTGTAATCGCACCGTTCCTACCTTGGTCGAAGCTAGGGTGCATTAGGGGGCCCACTTCGCACTGGCTCGTCCCTTGTCTGATCCGAATGAATGATCCGGATGATGTAGGAGAATGTTAAAAGAATAAGCCGGGTTCTGTTACCGGGCCACCGCAACCGACGTAAGCGCAGGGAAAGCGTTTTGACTGTATGCTCGGACGGCGACTTGTCAACGACTCTTGCGACGCTCCGACGGCTCCAAGAAAAGTGAATACGAATGACGTGCTGTGTATCGTCCTGTCTGGTGACCAAGCTGACCTCTCCACCATCCGACTACGCCTCTCGACCGCTTCAACGCACGTCTTCAGACGTTAGCATCCACGTTTCCCGAAGGAGGTTGATGTCCGAAATTCCAACGCGAGTAACGAGAGGAGCTGAGCCACCCGACACTGACTCTCCTTCGGGGTCGGCCGGGTCGTTCACTCGGGATGGCGACCGCAGACCCATTCGTGGTCATCAAGTCCAATGGAGGCCATAAGCGCAGCAAATCAAGCGCCAGTCCACAGCCCTCACAAAAAGACGTACGCATTTGACCCACACCGCGGTCCATGTTTGACGGACTGGAGGTTATCCCCCGAAACACCCGCCGCTCGCCCTGCCAAGGACGCCAAATTCGCCCACATGGTCTCACTCGGACTGGCCAAGGGGCGCACGAAAGCCGGCTGTGCGCAAGCTCGTCGACCCGGTAAACGTGTGTCACTGTGGAAGAGATTTCTGTTGTTTGGTGACACGCGCCGTTCTCAGACGATCCTGAGATGTCTTTTTCACTAGGAGCAATGGTCAGGAGCCATGAGCGACTAGTGAATACAGTCCGGGCTATACAAAGCCTATGAGAAATTGCTTTGCTATTGGATCCGCATGACCTTGTCAGCTTGTTACGCAAAATTGTCCATGCCAAGTCGCATGTGAGCAAGTGTGTAGTTTGTAGAGGCTTTTCTTGAAACCCGGCAGTCGAACCCAGCTCTGTGGTTACAATCTACTGCTGTGAATATTACTCCGAGGGTGAGTGTACTGTGCTTCAGCCACAAACATCTTTTATGTTTCATATATTGTCGAGACTCCTGACTGGATTTCTATGGCTCGATCGGACCGAACGAGCGTCTCGCACTTTGGAAAGTGGGGAGTCCGAATTATGGCCTTTCCGACACCCTGAGTTGGTGGTCCTCGTTCACAACCAAATACCCATATCGCATGCAGACTCTGCGTACGAAAATGGTAATATTGGATGCTAGGAATCAAGTGCGCGAAGAAGTCCTGGACGTCTCATCATTGATCCTCTGGTCATCATTTCAGCTTCTCAATTGTGTATTGGAGAACGGCACGCACGCTGAATACAGTGCGTGTGCAGGCCGGAAGCCGAATTCATTTCAGGCGATCGAATAATATACAACCGCCCTATCGGGCTGATTATAGGTCACCCTATTCGGGCCTGAAGGACAATCCTGTTATGGCATATCTCCCTGAAATCAATTAACTGTCGCTTATCGATGAAGGAGGGATATTTGCCACCATACGTCGACAAGGGTCATCGCACCAATCAATGGGGCTTTGGCATGTTTGCGGTGTACGTCTATCGAAGAAGGAGAATGCCATAATACAACCCTGAGACTGCCTTTTCGACAGTCTGCCTCCCAAAACGCCGCCTTCTCCGGCCACTCTGGCAGTCTGTTTGGGAGACCATCACCTTGAACAATGGGTCACACAGGTCGCGTTTAGTATGCCCCTTACCACTGCGATAGAGTCCTCTTTGAAAAGCTGGTATTCGAGGAGGCTGTAGGGGCCAGATTTTGTTCACTTGTAGTTGCGTCAGTCTGGATTGTGACGCCCAAAAATAGCAGCGCTTGCCACACCTACCACAGCTTTCACCACGTTGCTTGTTCTTTGTTCGCTTCTTGACCCTTGCCACATCCAAACAGAATGGGGAAACGTACTTATAACGAGGCTTTCAGGTAATCTTTACTCCCCATGTCTTCTACCACCCCCTCTAACATGGAAGGTCCCTCCACGCCGAAACACCCTCGCGCATCATCTATCCAACACGACGCGGTTGTGGGCCGGACTCCCAGCTTCCCAACGCCCCATTATGTGTCCTCTACCAACATCAACGATGCTAAAACAAACCTCAAGGCTATTCTCGCCACTCGTGTTTCCTACAACGACCCGAACATCGTTAATGTGTTAGTCAAGCCCGATCAAGTCAGCAACAAACTTGTGAAGACTATAGAAGATCACATATTGGGGTATCAGGTTACTAAGGACTTCCTTGATGCTGTCGACGGCCAGACTGTTCAGCTTGAAAGTGAGATGTACAGCCCGCTGGTACGTCGAAATGGCTATCTATGCTCCCAATACTCATGCTTTGAGTAGTGCACGCTGTTGAACACCATCACCAACTTTATTGAGAATGACTCGAAGAACGACTCGAAGAACGATGCGAAGACCGACAAAACGAACAAGGAAGAGGACCGCGAGAAGGACAACAACGACGGTCATACCCCCTCCAAGCCCGTTAATGACACCAACTTTGCCCAACGTATTGATCGCATGTGGCTCGACGTCCACACCAAGATTCCGCGCACCGACAGTGGTCTGTTTATTCCTGGGATGCCAACGGACTACTACAATTTCGAGGAGAGTGTCGTGGTTGGCACCAAGCGCCCTTACCCTGGGGGTGACGACGGTGACTCTGGTCCTTCAAAAGCCCCCCGCGTCTCCAAGATCCAACAATCCGCCCGAGATGGCAATCATAAAGGCACTACCGACGCGTTCGAAAAGCGTAGACCTGATCTCGTTTTGGTCGATCACCCCGCTCAAGACCATCGCAAGGACAGTTGTCTGTGGCGTCAGTTCGCAGTCTTGCTCGAGGTCAAGCGTGACCGCTCCGATGGACCCAATCCTTCAACTGGGACGACGCTGACCAAATTGGTGGCCCAGCTCGCCGACATGGCCCGCCTTCATCTTGCTGCGCGTCCTTTCATGCGATACTCCGTCCACCTGACCGTTTGTGGGGATATCTTCAATCTCGCGATATTTGACCGTGCTGGAGGGGTGGTGTCCAAGGACTACAACATCAACGAGGACCTGGAGATATTCATTCGTGTCATTCGTCGACTCGGACGACACCTCGACGCATACGACTTGGGACTCGACCGGACTGTCGTGCCTCTTCACTCCCTCGGGAGCCGGAAGCAGTTCCCAGAGTTTCGGGTCACGGTTGGTGGGTCAGCATATATCACGCAGGGACTGCCACTTTGGCAGTCGACCAGTCTTGTTGGCCGTGGAACGTTCGTGTGGTCTGTTGTGCTCGAAGGAGATCCGGAGCAGTCTGGCAAGGACAGCGCCAGGAGGTTCATTCTGAAGAATGCATGGCGGGCGTGCGGACGATTGGCTGAATCCACTGTCTACAAGATGATTTACAATGCGCCGAAGGAGTCGACCAGTCATCTAACTAATTTGGACGGTGTCGCGAAGTTCGTCGATGGCGGGGACGTATTCGATCCACAAGCGCCAAACGAAGTTGTCAAGGTGTCGAGCCACCGTAAAGGGTTCGGAGGACCAATCGACGAGAAGGACGACCCTGTGCTTCACAGACTTGTCCTTGCCAGCCGTGGGCGCAACCTGGACAAGTTTACGAATTTCTCTCGACTCATGCGTGCAGCTAAGAAAATGAACAGCGGTACGTTCAGTATATTTGACCAATATTCCCCTCTGAGACTTTTCTAGGACTTCGAGCACTTCATGACCGTGGTATCATTCATGGGGATATCAGTCTCGGTAACCTGTTCTTGGACATGGAAGACGAACTCGCTGGCTTTGTCGGCGATCTCGACCTTGCTAAGGTGGACCTGGTTATTATCCAGAAATTATTTCCGGAATGGTATGACGAGGTTGCGTTAAGCAAACGAGGAGCACTCCGAACGGTGAGTTGAGTTTGAGCTTTGTTGTGAGAGCTTCTGACGTTAGAATGTCATAGGGTACTGCGCTCTTTATGAGCGTATCTCTTCTGAAAGAACTTATCAAATATTATAAGCTCGTGGGTCTAGCGACTACGGACTCGGCGATTGTAGTACCCCATGAGCTTGATTTTGTGCCGGGAGCAGGGGACAACCTCGAATCAATGATCTGGGTTATCACCTACGCTATTATGATTCACCACCAAGAGAGTCTCCACGGAGCCCACAAGGCCAACTACAAGCGCGATGTCGTTGACCAGTTTTATGGCAGCTTGTCGTACTCTGGTCTCGCCGAGAAGCGCGAGGTTATGGTGTTCCGTGGTATTAACTGTTGCGCCGGCGAACCAGAAGAATGGTTTCCAAACCCGGCACAGAGCAAATGGTTTAGACGAGCGATGACGCTAGTGGCAGGTCAAATCATGGAATTCCCTCGTGATACCATTGAGCCTATTACGTTTGATTCTTTTGATGCGCTGTGTGATGAGTTTATCATAGACGCATGATTTCATTGCTGTGCGCATTGAATCTATATAACTGATACTCCCGACTGCTAGTATGTTTAAGTAGTTGAGTGCAATTGAACTTTTGAACCTGAAATCTATCTTAGCCCTCTACACACAAGCGTAGGCTAACGCCTGGGCTCGTTAGTATACCTCTTGGATGTGCCAGTAATCTTGGTTATCCCTCATATGCGGGTGAGCCCGGCCACCTTTCAGAAAAACAGGGACTCCAGCAGTGGCTGCTGGTTGTCCATTGCTTGTGGAGACGGTGTCCAGGCAGTATTTATGAGACGGTAACATAAGATACAAGCTATTTCTCTCAAAATATACGTAAGCTTCTCAATACATCCATAGTCATTAATCTTTCGTTAATTGCAACTTGCAGAGGAACGCAAACTGAAACTTCCACCGACCTCTCCGCGGGCAAACTGTGTCACGTCACAAAGTGCCACCTCCAGGTTCCCGTCATTCGCCACTGTCCATGTTTTCACACGTTTTCAAACTTGACCTCAACCGTACCGAACCAGATATCAGGACAATCTTTGCGCAGGGATGTCTTCGAGGTCATGCTGACATGCTCTTTCAAGTAATCTAACGTCAATTTCGACAGGTTTGAGCCCAAAGTGCATCGATCGCCAGCCGTTCACCCGCCTTTTATGCGAGCTATTCACGACATCCTACCGACCGAGCTCTTCTTCCAAATATTTCACCATCTTGGCGTCGATGACGGCCCTCTAGGACTCGGTGGAGCCCTCCTCGTTTGCCGGCTATGGAATACAGTCATCTTGAACGACTGCCATCTCTGGACGAATCTGGTCTTTAACCGGATGTTTTTTGAACAACTTGGTCCCTCTCCAAACCTCCTCAATTATCTTGAAAGGTGCAGCGCTCTCAGTGGCGATCGTCTTATACGGATATCGGTCGACATCGGCGCTTTCTATGAGTTTCTCCACCCGGATGAATCTCGGGCACAACAGGCTGCTCAGCAAATCTTCACCTCGACGCATTTATTGCTCCTAACAATCGCTCGTGCAGTAGTGGCACGTGCCGGGTCTTTCAAGAAAAGAATTCACTCGCTTGTTTTCTTAGGGGGAGACGCCCTGGACGCACCACTACGACTTATCACCTCCGTAATAATCGAACACGTGAAGGAGACTCTCCAGCATCTCGTGTTACAAAGATGCAGGGATAGTGCTATTGGGAGCATCGCGAGCCTTCCCATGTCGCTCGATACTGTGACCATTCTCGAGCCAGATTGGGATCATAGTCACGCTCACAATGGACTAATCCCCGCGAGGCAACTTACATTCCAACGGGTGAGTTCTTGGTGTGGTGAAGATTTAGCACACCTCGGCCAATACCAGAGCCTGAAAGAGCTACGTCTCATCTGGAGCCCTATAGACGTCGACGAGCCCTCATTCGTAGTCGATGTCTTTCAGAATTTGAATATCGGCGAGTATACCAGACATTTCGTCCTCCTTCCCTCCGTCACTACACTCTATATCAGAGGCGCTATTCCCTTCCGTATCCTCGATTCTTTGAATCTCCCCGCGTTGACTATGATCGAAGTCCGGAATCACGACGTCCTCCAACCACTCTCAACAATTCATCCGACGACGCTGCACCACACTATCACGAAACTCGCGGTTCACTTTACTCGAGCTACTACTGATGGGTGGAACGATGCCCTTTCCTCTGTCCTGGCTGGAGCCTCGCAACTGCAGACGTTGGTTGTGTCGAGCTGGATGGAACGACACTTATCGATGCCCGAGAGTATCGAGATCGAACTGGTCTAGAGAATACCGTATGCGTGTGCTATCGCGGAAATTCTCTATCCCACCCGCTTTGTGGTGCAGAATAAGGATCGATAAAGACACGAGCACAATATAGAGGGCTCGTAAGATGGCGGTATAGAACTCTGATAAGAACTCATTCACGATTCAGCAGTGCTATGCACATACATAGGTGTCTTGATGACAAAAGCCACTGTTCGTAGAATATTGAATATAATGTAGTATCAGAAACGCGACCACATTCCATAGAGCGGTATTCACCGTTCTACCCTTCTCATTTAGACTCTGTGGCATAGTTGAGCTTAAGCTGGTTACGATTGAGATCGAAGATACAGGGCGTTTAGGTGTCGAGGGACGTGACCTTCCATATTAGAGGGGTTGGTAGAAGAGATGGGGAGGAAAGGTCACCTGAATGCCTCGTTATAAGTACGTTTGCCCATTCTCTTTCAGGGCCAGGGAGCGAACAAAGAACAGGCAACGTGGTGAACGTTCTGGTAGCTGTGGCCGAGGACGACGGAGAGTGGTTCCAATATACTTACGTCAGTGTGCCGATGTCGACCGCCTGCGCGATCCAGCCCCTCCGTGGCCCGATGTCAAACCCATACCGCAACAGCCGATCCAATCCCCGCCGCCAAAGGCCCGTAACCCACTCGGATGAGTACGGGCCTCTACCTTTGAACTGGGAGAGACGAAAAGACCACCGAGGGCGGAAATACTACGTCGACCACAATACGCGCACGACCGCGTGGCATCGCCCGGGCCTTGGGTCATTGCCTGCTGGATGGGAGGAGAGGAGGACGCCTGAGGGTAAAATTACTTTGTCGATCGTAAGTCTACACAAACGCAAATCCGTACTACATAATACTTCTATATAGACAACACTCGCTCGACCACTTGGGTGGACCCTCGCCCACAGCGCACACACCTCGGTCCTTTCGATCTCCCATCTGGATGGGAAATGTGCCTCACCTCAACCTCGCGCATCTACTTCGTTGATCACAACACCAAAACGACGACATGGAACGACCCACGTCTGTCGTCCTCGCTCGACGCCAATGTCCCGCAGCACAAGCGCGATCTCCGCCGCAAGTCGATTTACGTTCGCCGTCAACCAGCTCGGCGCTGTCCTGCCAGAACTAGAAATGTGCATATCAAAGTCCGACGAAATTATATCTTTGAGGACTCCTACGCAGAGGTGATGCGTCGGAGTCCCAATGACCTCAAAAAGAGGTTGATGATCACGTTCGAAGGCGAGCCTGGGTTGGATTATCGTGCCAATTCGAGGTGTGTAGCCTCCGTGTATAATTTATACCTGAAGGGACCTTCTAACGTATCAACAGAGAATTCTTCTTCCTCCTCTCCCGCGAGATGTTCAACCCGTTCTACTGCCTGTTCGAATACTCTGCGCACGACAACCGCACCCTCCAGATCTCTCCTACATCGGGTGTGAACCCAAAACACCTCCACTACTTCAGGTTTATTGGGCGAATTCTCGGTTTAGCCATCTTCCACCGCCGATACCTCAATGCCTACTTCATTTCCGGCTTCTACAAAATGGTTATCACGAAAAAGATTGCGCTCAGTGACCTTGAGAGCGTTGATGCTGAGCTCTATAGGAGTATGAAATGGATGTTGGATAATGATATCACGGGTGTCATCGATGAGACATTCTCCCTCCAAGAAGAGCGGTTTGGAGAGCTTGTGACAATTGAACTGAAGCCTGGGGGAGTGGACATCGAGGTCACGGAGGAGAATAAGCAGGAGTTTGTCGAGTGAGTCCTAATCTGGGTGTTCCATGCTGGGTTGAGTGCTAACGGGCTTGCATGCTAGTCTGATGGTTGAGTATCGCACGACCAAACGTATCCAAGAACAGTACACTGCGTTCATGGAAGGCTTCAACGAGCTCATCCCGCAAAAAGTCATCAAGGTTTTCGACGAACGCGAGCTTGAGCCCCTCATTGGTGGTATATCTGAGAGTACGTTCCCCTCTCTCCTCTTCCCTCTCCCTGGACAGCTCTGCCCCTCCTGCAGTTGACGTCGATGACTGGGTCAAGTTCACCGACTACCGTGGGTACTCGACAGATGACCAGGTCATCAAGTGGTTTTGGCAGTGCATCCGCTCCTGGCCCGCCGAGCGCAAATCACGCCTGTTGCAATTCGTTACCGGCACGAGTCGAACCCCCTTCAACGGGTTCAAGGACTTGCAGGGGTCTTACGGGCCAGGCCGGTTTACGATTGAGAGAAGCGGGGACCCGAGTCAGTTGCCGAAGAGCCATACATACTTTAACCGAGTGAGTAGTCTCAACGCATGCAGGTACACTGTTGCTGATGCACCCATCTGTGCAGCTCGACTTACCACCATATACTGATTATACGAGCCTGGAACAGAAACTTACGATTGCGGTCGAGTACGTCTCCTTCCCTACTTGCTCTTTTACGCGTATTGAAACTATCGTATCCGCAGCAAGGCTGTTGTAATTTGGTCAGGGGTAAAGAATATCCGGTCTACTTTGACAACCCTTCGCCCCTTCCAATCTTCATCGTTGCTCGGACGCTCATCTTCCCTCTCATGCCTCCCACGCCCGCTTCCAGTGCTCCTCTCGTCTCCCGTCAGTGTACTGTGACCCATGTTCACGGTGTCTCGATTTCTTTCTTCGTTTCGGCTCGGCTCGACTAGGCTCCGATATCGTAGCATATCTTGTAGATTACTACGTGTGTACAACCAAAGCCTGAGTTCCGAATCTCTTCTAGTCTTTCCAATCGCGTTGGTCTTATCCTTCCACTACCGTGCGTCGGGTGAAAAGAGTTAAAGGTGGACTATACATCATCAATAAGTGACTTGGAATCAGCCTAAGAGGGGTAAGAGCTCGGTATTCCCTGGGAATCAGCAGATCTTCGAGGAACCAAGTCCAACTCTTTTGGAGGAGACGGGGTTTGTCTCCGTGTCGTGCTGTTGTGTTGCCTCAGTTGAGGTTAATGCATAGATAGGATTAATAACGGCCACAGAGGTGGCGATGGGATGCTGCATGTCTTGCACTGAGCAGCACTGTACTTGGGTGGAGCTCCAACCGTCCCATCTATCGAGCATCAATGTACCCGTGATGCATTCATTAGGTATGATACCATGAACTACAAGTGTTTCAAGCCCCGGTGAATGGCCATTGCAATGAGCAATGTTCATCACTGCATGCACTAACTTTGGCACTGAGTGGACCCGCGAATATGTGGCTGCAAATTCTGTACCTCCAGTTCCTCGCAGTGTAGAGTGATGTAGTCCTCATTAATATGTGTATGAACGGGCGACCGCTTCAGTCGACGCACGGCCGCGCGAATCGCCTTGCCGCCCTGAACTGCAGAGGGAACAGATGATAGAGGAACATCTTGCCAAGTGATAACATTATCCCAAGGCGAGGGTCTTTGAGGGCCACATTGAACCAGAGACGGCAAGTGAGCAAGACACCACGAAGCTTAAGGGCACTTTGTCTTGTGGTGACGTGATGAAATACTTCAGAGAGGATTTCGAGTAGCAGGATATCATTAATAGGGAGGAGCTAAGCGTCGATCACAGGGCTCAAGGGATGTTGTGAAGTAAATTAGAGCGGTTGCGTCAAACTGGCTGATTTTGATCCCGCTCATATGCCTTGATCCATAAATTCCAAGTGACTACGCCTCCGACTCAAGGTGGTGGCAGGGATGGAAGCAAGTGGTGTGATCTTTTCGACAAACGACACAATCGATTGGACAGCGCACTAATACCAATCTAGGCAACATATGATCACCGCATGCTTCACTCCTGATCATGACCAACTCAACCGGTATCAGCAAGTCAATTGCGAGGATCATTGGGTAACAAGGCGCTTGTGTCTTTGATGAGTGCTTGTATGGTAGTTGATGTTGCCGATATATGCACCACAGTACCACTCGGCTTTCACAAGCACACAAGTGACTCTATTATGACGGAAGAGGAGCTGGTAAGAAATCGGGAGATAGGAATGTGACATCTGTCTAGGGTCATGACTCTGAGAAGAGTGGCAAAATATATTCAGTACTTCGATCACAGATGTCAGGGAGCAGCATTGCGCTAACCTAGCCTAGGCGGTTGCGACGGGCGGGAAAGATAAAGAACCATGCGTTGAGGAGAAGGTGGTGTGTATACGTATATAAATAGAATATATATAGCCATATATATAAATATAGATTAGATACTGTGGAAGGAGTGCCGGAAGGACAAAATAGCTGGAGGATGATGATATATCGAGCTGTAAAAAAGAGATCATAGTATATAATGATGAAAATGAACATGAACATGCAGTTGGGTGGAGTGTCGAGTTTGAGTTGTAGCGTGGACTTGGTTTCTGACCACTTGACGCCACTAGACCCGCACATTTGGAATGGCTTCTTCGTCGCAGTGAGTAGTGTAGGAGGGTACGAGGGGCATCGTGTAAGGTGTGCTGACGGTTTGTTGGTGGGAATCTAGGACGAAGACGATCAAATTGACTGGTAGGTGCTCTGCGATACTACCAGTCGCCGCCTGGCGTCGAGGACGACGGAGAGTGGTTCCAATATACTTACAGATATCACTGTATAGTCGGTGCCGCGCTCGGACTCATCAAGCGGGATGTCGTCCGCCTGCCCGATCCAGCCCCTCCGCGGCCCGATGTCCTACCCAGCCCCGGCCGCCTTCCATGGAGCCTAATGACAATGGGCGGTGGGAATGGTCCACTCGCCTTTCCCACTCCGCACGTTGCCCCCCCGCGCCCCGACGTCATAGCCACATCGGATGAGTACGGGCCTCTACCTTCGAACTGGGAGAGACGAAAAGACCACCGAGGGCAGATCTACTACGTCGACCTCAATACGCGTACGACCACGTGGCATCGCCCGAGCCTTAACCAGGTCGTGAACAACGGCATGGCCCCTCAGCAGCAGACCCCAAGTTCGGACCCGCTTGGGTCATTGCCTGCTGGGTGGGAGGAGAGGAGGACGCCTGAGGGTAGAATTTACTTCGTTGATCGTATGTCTAGTCTTGAACCCACCTCTTGGCACAAACGCAAATGCGTACTCATACTCCTTGTCGCCTCATAGACAACACTCGCTCGACCAGTTGGGTGGACCCTCGCCGACAGGACACTCAAGCCACTGCACCGGCTTCACACCTCGGTCCTCTCCCATCTGGATGGGAAATGCGCCTCATGTCGACCTCGCGCATCTATTTCGTTGACTACAACACCAACACAACGACGTGGGACGACCCACGTCTGCCGTCCTCGCTCGACACCAATGTCCCACAGCACCAGCGCGATTTCCGCCGCAAGTTGATTTACTTCCGCTCTCAACCAGCTATGCGTGGTCCTACCGGAAATGTGCATATCAAAGCCCGACGAAACTGTAAATTTGAGGACTACTACGCAGCGGTGATGCGTCAGAATCCCAATGACCTCAAGAAGACGTTGAGGATCACGTTCGAAGGCGAGCCTGGGTTGGATTATCGTGCCAATTCGAGGTGTGTAGCCTCCGTGTATAATTCATACCTGAAGGGACCTTCTAACGTACCAACAGAGAATTCTTCTTCCTCCTTTCCCGTGAGATGTTCAACCCGTTCTACTCCCTGTTCGAATACTCTGCGCACGACAACTACACCCTCCAGATCTCTCCTACGTCAGGTGTGAACCCAGAACACCTCAACTACTTCAAGTTTATTGGGCGAATTGTCGGTTTAGCCATCTTCCACCGCCGATACCTCAATGCCTGCTTCATCTCTAGCTTCTACAAGATGGTTCTCACGAAAAAGATTGCGCTCAGTGACCTTGAGAGCGTTGATGCTGAGCTCTATAGGAGTATGAAATGGATGTTGGATAATGATATCACGGATGTCATCGATGCGACATTTTCCCTGCAAGAAACGCGGTTTGGAGAGCTTGTAACAATTGAATTGAAGCCTGGTGGAGTGGACATCGGGGTCACGGAGGAGAATAAGCAAGAGTTTGTCGAGTGAGTCCTAACCTGGGTGTTCCATACTGGGTTGAGTGCTAACGGGCTTGCATGCTAGTCTGATGGTTGAGTATCGCACGACCAAACGTATCCAAGAACAGTACACCGCGTTCATGGAAGGCTTCAACGAGCTCATCCCGCAAAAACTTATTAAGGTTTTCGACGAACGAGAGCTTGAGGCCCTCATTAGTGGTATATCTGAGAGTATGCTCCCCTCCCACCTCTTCCCTCCCCCAGACAACTCACTTGCCTCTCCTGTAGTTGACGTCGATGACTGGGCCAAGTTCACCGACTACCGTGGGTACTCGACAGATGACCAGGTCATCAAGTGGTTTTGGCAGTGCATCCGCTCCTGGCCCGCCGAGCGCAAATCACGACTGTTGCAATTCGTTATCGGCACGAGTCGGGTCCCCGTCAACGGGTTCAAGGACTTGCAAGGATCTGACGGGCCATGCCGGTTTACGATTGAGAAGAGTGGGGACCCGAGTCAGTTGCCGAAGAGCCATACGCGCTTTAAACGAGCGAGTAGTCTCAACGCATGCAGCTACATAGTTGCTGATACACCCATCTGTGCAGATCGCCTTACCACCATATACTGATTACGCGAGCCTGGAACAGAAACTTATGACTGCGGTCGAGTGCGTCTCCGTCCCTACTCGCTCTTTGACGCGTATTGAAACAATCATATCTGCAGGGAGACTGTTGGATTTGGTCAGGGGTAAAGAATATCCGGTCTACTTTGGCGACCTTTCGCCCCTTCCGATTTTCATCGTTGCTCGGACGCTCGTCCTCCTTCTTATGCCTCCTACGCCTGATTCCAGTGTTTCCCTCGTCTCCCGTCGGTGTACTGTGACCCATGTTCACGGTGCCTCGATTTCTTTCCTCAATTTTCGGTTCGACTCGGCTAGGCTCGGATATTGCAGCATATCTTCTAGATTACTATATATGTACAACCAAATCTTGAGTTACGAATCTCTTCTAGTCTTTCCAATCGCGTTGGTCTTATCCTTCCTCTAAAGCAAGCCCTAGATCTTGTAAGTCTCTCCCTGTACCCCGTTCCTGCAAGCGTTGTCCTAACTTGATGGTGAATCTAAAGAACATAGGACCATTTGGGACGGACCAATATATAAACGTTTTACCATAATCCAATTTCGATGTTCTTAGGTTTTTCCCAGTTCCTGTTCATTTCATCACTTCAGGGTTGTAGTGATATCTTTGGGATATCCACCACATACCTAGACCTCTATTCCATCATACAGAATTTAATCCGTTCAAGTTTCCATACACTGCCACCGATTCTCATTTCGAGCTCCCTTTCAGCGGTCTCGAGTTCAGCGCCTCTGGCGTGCACAGAAGGTCCCTTCTGGTATTTTCCATTCGGTTAGACGAGTATTCCTCGATCGGCATAAAGCCGGCAAGCCACCCCAAGCTCGATCGTTGTCCATCTCTTCGTTTGTAAACTAACGATGACGAGTATAAACGATATTCTACCGCCAACGACCCTCTTGGAAGTATGTTATGATGTCACAGTGACGCGCCAAACTTATTTATGAGATGGTAACGATAAGATACAAGCTATTTCTCTCAAAATACATCCATAGTCATTAATATTTCGTCAATTGCAACCTGCAGAGGAACGCAAACTGAAACTTCCACCGACCTCTCCGCGGGCAATGCAAACTGTGCCATAAAGAGCCACCTCCAATTTCCCGTCACCCGCGATTTCAAACTTGACCTCAACAGAACCAGATATCAGGTCAATTTTTGCGCAGGTATATATTTATATTTGATGTTACGCCTACACGTTCGTTCAAGTAATTTAACGTCAGCTTCGACAGGTTTGAGCGCAAAGTGCGCCGATCTCCAGCTGTTCACGTACCCGCCTATTATGCGGCCTATTTACGACATCCTACCGACCGAACACTTCTTTCAAATATTTCACCATATTGGTGTTATTGACGGCCTTCTAGGACTCGGTGGAGCCCTCGTCGATTGTTTGGGAATCCAGTCGACCACCCGGCATGTCCCGGCACTCGACCAATCCATTGTTGCTGTAATCACGATTTTATATTTAGAAGGGTGCATATTCACAGATAGCATCCGGAGCAAGTCCTTATATTAACTTAAGGCTACACCTTTCCTCGCCTGAATGGACAGGTAATAAACTGCATGGTCATTTTAAGTGTCACCCGTCATTGCATTGGTAGATGTCGCTGGCTCCTGTTAACACTAGAGCTGTAGCTATGATGGACGTGGAGCGGAGGTGACAGATATTTCGGACGACTATTTACTATCAAGCCGCGCGTCGTTTGTCCCACCATAGAGAATAGAGGCCGGAATGGACTGAGGTTTGAGAGCGAAAGCATGGAAGAGAAGACAAGAACGAAGCTTCCAGAGTCCCAGCAAGATATAGGGCAGCAGCGGAATGCACTACGACTCGATAGATAATCCACGCACTCAATAGTACGTGTAATGTATTTGTATTTGTATTTGTATTAGTACGAGGAGTTGAACTTACAAAAAAGAAACAGAAGGATTATCGTGCGTCGGGTGTAAAGAGTTAAAGGTGGACTCTACATCATCAATAAGTGGCTTGGAATCAGCATAAGAGGGGTAAGAGCTCGGTATTCCCTGGGAATCAGCAGATCTTCGAGGAACCATGTCCAGCTCTTTTGGAGGATAGGGGGTTCGTCTCCATGTCGTGCTGTTATGTTGCTTCAGTTGAGGTGAATGCACAGATAGGATTAATAAAGGCTACGGAGGCGGCGATAGGGTGCTGTATGTCTTGCACTGAGCAGAACTCCGGTGGAGCTCCAGCCGTACAAGCAGGTATTTCCATCTATCGAGCATCAAGGTACCCGTGATGCACCCCTCGGCCGTGATACCATGAATGACAAGCGTTTCAAGCCTCGATGAATGGCCATTGCCATGATCAATGTCCATCACTTTACTAACTTTGCGCTGAGTGGACCCGCAAATCTGTGACTGCAGATTTTGTACCTCCAGTTCCTCGTAGTGTAGAATGATGTGGAGTTTATGAATATGTGCATGAACGGGCGACCGCTTCAGTTGACGCACGGCCGCGCGAATCGGCTTGCCGCCCTGAATGGCATGGGGAACAGACGAGAGAGGAAAATCTTGCCAAATGGTATCATTATCCAAAGGCGGAGGGTCTTTGAGGGCCACGTTGAACCAGAGACAGCACGTGAGCAAGACACCGCGAAGCTCAAGGGTGCTTTGTCTTGTGGTAACGTAATGAAATACCTCAGAGAGGATTTCGAGTAGCAGGATAACATTGATAGTCGTCGTTTTTGGGTGAGCTAAGCGTCAGTCACAAGGCTCAAGGGATGTGTTGAAGTGGATCCGAGCGTTTGGGTCAAACCGGCTAATTCTGATCCCGCTAATATGCCTTGATCCATTAATTCCAAGTGACTACGCCTCCGACTTGAGGTGGTGGCGGGGATGGAAGCAAGTGGTGTGATCGTTTCGACAAACGGCACAATTGATTGGACAGCGCACTAATACCAATCCAGGCGGCATATGATCACCGCATGCTTCACTCCTGATTATGACCAACTCAACCGGTATCAGTCAGTCAATTGCGATGACCATCGGTAACAAGGGGCTTGTGTCTTTGATGAGTGCTTGTATGCTGCCGATATATGCACCACAGTACCACTCGGATTTCAAAAGCGTACAAGTGGCCCAAATATGAAGGAAGAGGAGCTGGTAAGAAATCGGAGAGATAGGAATGTGACATCTGTCTAGGGTCATGAGTCCGAGAAGGGTGGCAGAATATATTCGATCGCAGATGTTAGGAAGCAGGATTGCGCTAACCTATCCTGCGCGGTTGCGACGGGCAGGAAAGATAAAGGACCATGGGTTGAGGAGAAGGTATATCTACGTGTATCAATAGAATATATGTAGCCACATATATAAATATAGATTAGATACGGTGGAAGGAGTGCCGGAAGGACAACATAGCTGGAGGATGATGATATATCGAGCTGTAAAAAAGAGATTATAGTATATAGTGATGAAAATGTACAAGAACATGCAGTTAGGTCGAGTGTCGAGTTTGGGTTGTAGCGTGGACTTGGTTTCTGACCACTTGACGTGACGCCACTAGACCCGCTCGTTTGGAATGGCCTCTTCGTCGCCGTGAGTAGTGCAGGAGGGTACGAGGGGCGTCGTGTAAGGTGTGCTGACGGTTTGTTGGTGGGATTCTAGGACGAAGACGATCAAATTGACTGGTAGGTGCTCTGCGACATTACAAGTCGCCCACTGCCGTCGATATACTTACGTATATTGCTGTGTAGTCAGTGCCGCGCACGGACTCATCGAACGGGATGTCGTCAGTCTGCCCGATCCAGCCCCTCCGCGGCCCGATGTCATACCTGTACCGCAACAGCCGATCGAACCCCCGCCACAATACGTCCACGCACATTCCAACCCTCAGCCCGTTTCTAGTCTCCCGGGCCAAGGCCCAACCGCTGGGTTCGCAACCCAGTCGGATGAGTACGGGCCTCTGCCTTCGAACTGGGAGAGACGAGAAGACCAACTAGGGCGGAATTACTACGTCGACCACAATACGCGTACGACCACGTGGCATCGCCCGCGCTTTAACCAAGTCGTGAACAACGCTGAACATCAGCAGGCCGAGGCGAACCAGGCAAGTGATCACCATAACCGTCGCCAGCTCGTCGATGAGGCGTTTGGCGATCTGGATGCTCCATCACAGGTGTCGCAGACCGTGACCGTGCCTCAGCAGCCAACCCCAAGTTCGGACCCGCTTGGGTCATTACCCGCTGGTTGGGAGGAGAGGAGGACGCCTGAGGGTAGAATTTACTTTGTTGATCGTAGGTCTAGTCTTGAATACATCTCTTGGCACAAACACAAATCCGTTCTAATACTTCTCGTCGCCTCAAATATAGACAACACTCGCTCGACCACGTGGGTGGACCCTCGCCGACAGCATACTCAATCCACCCAGGGACAAGCACGCGCCACTGCACCTGGTTCACACCTCGGTCCTCTCCCATCTGGATGGGAAATGCGCCTCACCTCGACCTCGCGCATCTACTTCATTGACCATAACACCAAAGCAACGACGTGGGACGACCCACGCGGCGCCAATGTCCCGCAGTACAAGCGCGATTTCCGCCGCAAATTGATTCTCTTCCGCTGTCAACCAGCTATGCGCCGTCCTGCCGGAAATGTGCATATCAAAGTCCGACGAAATTATATCTTTGAGGACTCCTACGCAGAGGTGATGCGTCAGAGTCCCAATGACCTCAAGAAGACGTTGATGATCACGTTCGAAGGCGAGCCTGGGTTGGATTATCGTGCCAATTCGAGGTGTGTAGCCTCCGTGTATAATTCATACCTGAAGGAACCTTCTAACGTATCAACAGAATTCTTTTTCCTCCTCTCCTGCGAGCTGTTCAACCCGTTCTACTGCCTGTTCGAATACACTGCGCACGACGAATACACCCTCCAGATCTCTCCTATGTCGGGTGTAAACCCAGAATACCTCAACTACTTCAAGTTTATAGGACGAATTGTCGGCTTAGCCATCTTCCACCGCCAACACCTCAATGCCTACTTCATCTCTAGCTTCTACAAGATGGTTATCACGAAAAAGATTGCGCTCAGTGACCTTGAGAACGTTGATGCTGAGCTCTATAGGAGCATGAAATGGATGCTGGATAATGATATCACGGATGTCATCGATGAGACATTCTCCTTCCAAGAAGAGCGAGCTTGTGACAATTGAACTGAAGCCTGGTGGAGTGGACATCGAGGTCACGGAGGAGAATAAGCAAGAGTTTGTCGAGTGAGTCCTAATCGGGGTCTCCCATACTGGGTTAAGTGCTGACGGGCTTGCATGTTAGTCTGATAGTCGAGTATCGCACGACCAAACGTATCCAAGAACAGTACACCGCGTTCATGGAAGGCTTCAACGAGCTCATCCCGCAAGAACTCATTAATGATTTCGATGAACGAGAGCTTGAGGTCCTTACTCGTGGTATATCTGAGAGTACGTTCCCCTCCCTCCTCTTCCCCCAGACAACTCACTTGCCTCTCCTGCAGTTGACGTCGATGACTGGGCCAAGTTCACCGACTACCGTGGGTACTCGGCAGATGACCAGGTCATCAAGTGGTTTTGGCAGTGCATCCGCTCCTGGTCCGCCGAGCGCAAGTCACGCCTGTTGCAATTCGTTACCGGCACGAGTCGGATGCCCTTCAACGGATTCAAGGACTTGCAAGGACCTTACGGGCCAGGCCGGTTTACGATTGAGAAGAGCGGGGACCCGAGTCAGTTGCCGAAGAGCCATACATACTTTAACCGAGTGAGTAGTCTCAACGCATGCAGGTACACTGTTACTGATGCGCCCATCTGCGCAGCTCGACCTACCGCCATATACTGATTACGCGAGCCTGGAACAGAAACTTACGATTGCGGTCGAGTGCGTCTCCGTCCCTACTCGCTCCTTTACGCGTATTGAAACTATCGTATCTGCAGCGAGACTGTTGGATTTGGTCAGGAGTACGGAATATCTAGTCTAGTTTAACAACCCTTAGCCCCTTCCAATCTTTATCGTTGCTCGGACGCTCGCCTTCCCCCTCATGCCTCCCGCGCCTGCTTCCAGTGCCCCCCTCGTCTCCCGTCAGTGTACAGTGACCCATCTTCACGGTGTCTCGATTTTTTCCGTCGATTTTCGATTTTCGGCTCGGCTCAGCTAGGCTCGGATATTGCAGCAGACCTTGTATATTACTACATATGTACAACCAAAGCTTGAATTACGAATCTCTTCCAGTCTTTCCAATCGCAATGGCCTTATCCTTCCTCTAAAGCAAGCCCTAGATATACAGATGTTGTACGTCTCTCACTGTACTACGTGCATGCAAGCGTTGTCCTAAATTCATGGTGAATCCAAAGAACATAGGACCATTTGGGACGGACCAATATACGTTACCCTAATTCAATTTCATTTCGCTGTTCTTAGATTTTTCCAAGCTCCTGTTTATTTCATCACTTCGAGCGTTGTAGTGATATCTTTGATATATCTACCACATAGCTAGACCTCTGTTCATCATACAGAATTTAACCCGTTCAACTTTCCATGCACTGCCACCCATTCTCATTTCGAGCTCCCTTTCAGCGGTCTCGAGTTCAGTGCCTCTGGCGTGCATAGAAGGTCCCTTCTGGTACTTTCCATTCGGTTGGACGAGTATTCCTCGATCGTGCCATAAAACCGGCAAGCCCCCCCAAGCTCGATCGTTGTTCATTTCTTCGTTCGTAAACTAACAATTGTTGGAATATTAGTTACGCCATGCAACACCACCCGGATAAAGGTATCAGAACACGACGGGATGCTGCATGTGATGCTCTGGCATCATTGGGGGTCAGTTGATGTTCTGCGTGAACATTTGCCCCATGGACTTATTTGTTTTCGCATCGCAGCCCCGGATTTATACTCAATACCTTGTGTCTGATTGATCTCTGCTCAGCGTTTGCATGGTATATTCACCGCTGAGCAGTAAGTACATGATTATTTAGTTGTTACTTCATTTGCTTATATGCCTGTAGTCGAATATATTTCCATCTATCGAGCATCAATGTACCCGTGATGCACTCCTCAGGCGTGATATCATGAGTGACAAGTGTTTCAAGCCTCGGTAATGGTCATTGCAATGATCAATATCCATTATTGCACTAACTTTGGCACTGAGTGGACCTACGGGCCTGAGGCTGCAAATTCTGTAGCTCCAGTTTCTCGTAGTGTAGAGTGATGTAGTGTTTATTAATATGTGCATGAACGGGCGGCAGCTTCAGTCGACGCACGGCCGCGCGAATCGCCTTGCCGCCCTGAATGGCAGAGGGAACAGACGAGAGAGAAACATCTTGCCAGATAATATCATTATCCAAAGGCGGGACTCTTTGAGGGCCACGTTGAACCAGAGACGGCAAATGAGCGAGACACCGCGAAGCTCAAGGGTGCTTTGTCTTGTGGTGACGTGATGAAATACCTCAGAGAGGATTTCGAGTAGCAGGATATCATTGATAGTCGTCGTTTTTGGAGGAGCTAAGCGTCGATCACAGGGCTCAAGGGATGTGTTGAAGTGGATTAGAGCGTTTGAGTCAAACTGGCTAATTTTGATCTCGCTAATATACCTTGGTCCATAAATTCCAAATGACTACGCCTCCGACTCAAGGAGGTGGTGGGATTGGAAGCAAGTGGTGTGATCGTTTCGACAAACGACACCGATTGGAGAGCACTACACGTACCAATCCAGGCAGCACTGGTGTCCAGATCTAGATCACGACCAACTTAACCAGTATCCATTGGGTGACAAGGCACTTGTGTCTTTGATGGTTGCTCAAGTTGTACTGTAGTCGACGTTGCCGATATATGCAATCGAGCTGTAAAAAAGAAATTATAGTATATGGTGATGAACGCGAATATGAAGATGCAGTTAATGTCGAGTGTCGAGCTTGGGTTGGAGCGTGGAGATGTATAGAGTGATACTTGGTTCTGACCACTTGACGCCCTGGACCCGCTCGTTTGGAATGGCCTCTTCGCTGCCGTGAGTAGTGTAGGAGGGTACGAAGGGCATCGTGTAAGGTGTGTTGACGGTTTGTTGGTGGGAATGTAGGACGAAGACGATCAAATTGACTGGTAGGTGCTCTGCCGTCGAGGACGACGGAGAGTGGTGCCAATATACTTACGGATATTACTTTGCAGTCGTTGCCGCGCACAAACTCATCAAACGGGATGTCTTCCGCCTGCCCGATCCAGTCGCCTACCTCAGTGTGGACGGCGTGCACGCCGCAATGTCTGCGACGATCAAAAAGACGCTGACCCCGAATTGGAACGAAACCTTTGATCTGTTTGTCCCCATTCCGTCCCCGCATCCCCTGCTTGACGTTCACCTCGTCCTGGTCCTCTCCACCACATCTCATTTGCTCCAGGACGGTCAACGAGTCGAGTGTAATCAGCGTCCAGATACTTGATGCATCCAAGCTCAGCAAGAAGAAAGACCTAGCCTCCCTCGGCATTGTAACCGTCTCCGTCGCCGAGTGCGACCTCACTAACCACGGTCAGTCATCAACCCCTCTTTTGGTTTTGGTCTCGGACCTTTCCCACACATCTCCGAGAGCTTTATATAAGTCTCTTCCAGTTTTCGAGTCAAGTGACCGCTCGCTCGACGCATGCCCCCGATCATCTACCATCTCCAATCATCCCCTTTACCTTTACCTTCCATTCTCTTTTCTCTTTCCTGAACGGATAGTTCGGCACCATATCTGATGCTTATGGCGGATTCGAATCTAATACCCAACGCCAGAACCGGAGCCAGAGTCGGAGCTTTTTCGCCACGACAGGTTTGCCTCCACGTATGCATCGTGTATGCGTATGCGTCTATTTTCTGTCCCGAGATGGACCAGGCAATCCCTTTCTCTATATTCATGGAGGATAGAAGACGCCTGGTACTTCCACCTCTTGATCACCTCTTGATCACCTTTCTCCTGCCAGCACTCACTCACTCACCGTTCTCACTTCCACAGAAGTTCTCACTTTTGATCTGAAGAAAACAGGTGATAAGCACCTCGTCAATGGCCGCCTTGCGCTCCAGATCTTCGGCAACAAAAACTCCAACGTCGACATCTCGGGCTCTTCACCGACCGCCCATCCCCCTGTCATTAATACCGGCTTTCTCGAAGACGGGGTCCGCACAATCGACATCTCCACCTCATCCTCCACTGCCGGTGGTACACCCCTAGTGCAACAGTCGATCCAACCCCTGCTTCAAGACGTCCACCCACATTCCAACCCTCAACCCGTCTCTAGTCTCCCGGGCCAAGGTCTAACCGCTGGGTCCGCAACCCACTGGGATGAATACGGGCCTCTACCTTCAAACTGGGAGAGACGACAAGACCACTTAGGGCGGAATTACTATGTTGACCACAATACGCGTACGAACACGTGGCATCGCCCGACATTTAACCAGGTCGTGAACAGCGCTG
>Ga0307515_10005689_pt1 | contig 25163 bp, 8 predicted proteins | sample 17_EM_MG_FD_194513 | JGI IMG/M metagenome (GOLD analysis project Ga0307515, IMG submission 194513) | Populus trichocarpa ectomycorrhiza microbial communities from riparian zone in the Pacific Northwest, United States - 17_EM | ecosystem: Host-associated > Plants > Roots > Unclassified | place... | reverse complement strand
TTTTCAATTTCATTCTCATTCAACTTTTTAATTTGTAAGATTTGTTCCTCATTATTTTAATAAACTTGAGAAAAATAAAACATTAATAAGTTATTTTCCAGCTCATTTTCCATAACATAACCAAACATTGGAAAGTGTTTTCCAACTTATTTTACATTACACTACCAAACATCAGAAAATAATTCACTTTCCCGGAATTCACTTTCCAAAAGGAAACTACTTTCCAGCAAACAAACGGGGCCTAAGTATTTTTCGTTCTATATATAAGCAAAAAAAATATAATTTAAGAAATGAATTAGAAAACTAAATGATTTATAAGTTATCATTTAAATTAAAAAAGTAGATAAATATAATCTAAATCATTGCTAAAAAGTCTCTTATGTATTATTACTTTAATCATCTAGTAGGAGAAAACAATGTGATTCAAGTATGAAGCACATATCATAACAATTATTGTTTGGAAATAAGTTAGGAGAAGCTGAGATAGATTCAAGTAAATTATAAAAACAAAAAAATAAAACAAAACATTAAAGACAAATCTATAAAAATTACCCTGTCATTAGGAGCAGCTGCATGCCCATAGTGAAGAACAGCACTGTACAATGAAACATTAAGGCTGTTAGCTCCTCTTGGAAATACGTATGCAAAGTTCTACTTCAATGCATCCATGTAACTATAGATTTTTCAAAACAACTATATATCAACGACAGCATGAATCAGAACTTCACAAAAGAGGATGCAGTATTCCTTGTCCTTTCCAAATATTTTGAATTAGAAATAATGACAATCTTAGCCTCCAATCCTATCTGCTAGTGAACTGGTCAGGAGACAATTTCTTTCAAGTGCACTTGCAAAATCCAATCAATGATATAATTAGCAGGGTACTATTGTCTTTGAGAGACAACTTAAACTGAAGTCTGATTCTCAAGCTTGTCATAAGAATGGAGACGACCTTGAGATGGACTTGGCTCAGCACATTGTTATGTACTTCAGTTTGACTCAAACATAATGAATGAGGACAAGACCTTAAACCAATTAACATTCATCACACAGAATAGGAAATCATTCAATATCATTTATTTCATTGGTTCAAACTACCATGTCAATTTATTTTGAGGATGAAACAAAGATATGGAATCCCACATCAATAAGAAATAGAAAAAGAAAAGGCATGTCCTAATAAAATGGTTCCTGTTCTTATTCAACCATGGGTATGTTTATATTGATTATTAACAAGAAAGAGAGGGAACTAATACCACTAACAATTCACCCTTAATTAGCTAATACAACCAAGCACACTTAAAACATGAGCTTTACCTTGTGAAAATTACTCTTGTAACAAATTCACCTTCGTGTTTTAACTTCAATGCAAAAGCAACTTACATACACACTCTACATATGTATGTGTTTTCTGTTTTCGAGGATGTGAAACACCAAAACTCCTGAACCAAGCTCCAACCAACAAAGTGACTTGATGAAGCTCAGGCACACATAAATTTAGTCTTTAAACCCCTTCACAGCCCTACCCCATTGGCCATGAAAGCTACATGGCCTGTACCATATATGTTCTAAATATTGCTTTCCACCTTTTATTGATCCACTCTAGATTGCTTTCAAAATGGGTTACCTATCTATTTTTGAGATTTTCAATTAATGGACCTAATATTTCAGTTTTGCAGTTAGTTTACACAAAAACTAATCCATGCAGAATAACAATCATCAAGAACCTCACCTATTTTCTCCAGTAGCACATATACATGTGTATGAACAATGCCTACACCCGCCATACATGTAGGTGTGATGAAGAAATATGCTTTCCAATTGATACTCTTCCATGCCAACTCTAGTTTTTCTCATAACCTAGTCAAAACTGCAATTCTTTAGTATGACAGTAAACCATGATATATAATTTGAAGTGTTGATAAAAAAAAATTAATGAACAAATAACATCAATGATAAACTAATCATCATTCAAAATGATGTCTTTCACATGTAACTCGAGATGGAGATGCATGAAAATGAAAGACTCATGTTGCATGGTAGTTTTCATTCATGAGTCAACAATCCCAATTGCAAAAATAAGCAACAGATGATAAGAAATTCCCAACAATGGCGCAGCAGCTGCATATATAAAATTGTAACCCATTTATATAAGTTTATGTGAAGAGTAATACCTAAACGAAAACTATAGTTTAAATTCTTGCAAGAAAATCCAGTCAGTGAGAAGTTTCCACAAATAGCTACCTCAACATGAGCTTCAGAGCTTATGTCATTGGCAAACTGAATAAGTGCTAGCTCCATATCTGACTTTAAAACACGGCATTCAGTCAAAATGGGATGCAATGTAGTCAAATCCTTCTCAAACTTTTCTATCCCCTGAAAAGAGAATTAAAGAAAAGGAAAAGAATGTTGATATTTATTTCATGATTGTAGATGTTGTAGCTCTATATGAGGTAAGCATGTGAAATGGTAAGGGCCAGAGGATTAGAATGTAAGACCTCAAACTCTGCTGGTTTTGAGAAGTTATTACTGTCAGTGTTAAGTCCGTGCAAGAGAAAAAGCAAAGGTTTTTCCAATACATTGCTGAGCTCATGTAAAACTCCTACAATCTCATCTGTGTAATAGACCATGCTAACCATGTATTGTTGCTGCAAAAAAAAAAAAGAGTGGATAAACATACATAGTACATTGACGTGCATCAAACCAAGAAGCATTGAAGGAAGGATACCTGAAAGCAAGATGATGGCTTTATTTCTCCTAACCAAACCGCATAATCAGCCGGTAATCTTGGAGCAAATAGAATAGATTTCCCTGTTGCAATGTCCTTGAGGACAGCATAAATGACAATCAAAACCACAAACAAAAGGCCGTGAAAATTATAATGATTGTTGAAGTGACACAAACAATAGAAAGCATTCAGTTTTAAAACAAGAAATGAAGGTTCAAACTACCATGTCCAGGCAAAGTAACACAGATTTGTTAATTGTTTGAATGAAAGGTGTAAGCAAACTAACATGCCAGCAGATGCCCAGATGAAATAAGAAAAGAAAATGTTCATAAAACGATCCACTGGTCCACTATAGACTGGAAGCATGTATCCTTGATAGTACAATACAGTGATCTAAGAAATTAAACAATAGCATAATTTGTTTTAAGTAAACTTTACAGAATAATAAGTATGAACCGCAATCCATTTTCATTCCGGACAAGAAAAATAATAAAACTAACCATGGCAATTTTCCATTGAAAGAAGAAGGGAAAAAAAAAAAGGAAAAGCCAGGAGCTTACAATAGCGCCATAGAAACCAGGCTCTTTTACTCCAAACAGATAAGCGAAATAACTCTCCTGCCTACACATCAAAATATACATTTTGTTTCTAGTAAAATTGAAAAGCGGAGCAAATCGCCGCCATTACAGCTTACAAGTGCAAAGAAATTACCTGAAGAGTTCGATGTGATCAGTGCAGTAGCGAGTTTTTTCCTCGCCTCCCTGTTAAATTCATTCATAAAATAAAAAATAATAACAATAATAGATATCATCAATCAATCAACAATACATACATGCATAGATAAATAGATAGATACCTGAAGAAAGACGAAGCCGTGCAGAGGACGAGAGGTTTCGGTGAGATGTTGACGGAGGGATTTTAACAGCTTTTCACGGTTCTTGGCGTGAAGCTCCATCGGTACTTTTGGTGGGGGGAGACGAGACGAAGAAGCCATTTGCGGGCTTCTATGTCGTTAGGTTTCGTTTCCGCTCCCTTGTCTTGGTTTATAATCAAAATTAAAATTATATATATATATATATATAAAAAAAAAAAAAACTTAGAGCATGTTTGTCAGTATGGCTGTGGATGTTTTTTAAATAATTTTTCGTATCAAAATACATGTCAATAATGTTTTTTCATTTTTTAAAAATTATTTTTGATATCAGCACATCAAAACGATCCAAAACATATAAACTATATTAAATTTTAATAAAACAAAAATTCAAATTTTTTAGGAATACAAGTTGAACCATGTTCCCAAACATTTCCGCAGTGATACACTGTGAACTATAAGAAAATTTTCGGTTTTTTTATTTCGACCCTTCATTTTATTTTATTTAGTTCTTTGATGTGGGATTAGTTTTAGTGATTCTTTATTCTGAATAACAACTTCATGAGCTGTAATAAAAACTACATACGTGATACTCTCATTACCTCTGCAAATTCTTTTAGTAGATGAAACAGCAGGTATAGATACCGACAACAATAGAGGTGTTTAAAAAAATCGAGGTATTTGTAATAATTATAATATAGATATTTAGAACTTGTTTGTTTTTGTGTTTTGAAAATTTTTTATTGTTTTTTTTACTTCAATTTAATATTTTTTTGGTATTTTTAGATCATTTTAATATACTGATATTAAAAATAATTTTAAAAAAATTAAAAAATATATATATATTATTTTGATGCATTTCTGAGTGAAAAGTACTTTGAAAAACAACCGCAACCACACTTCTAAACAGACTATAAAAAACCGAGGTATTTATAATAATTATATTATTCAACTCACTCAACCCGTTAAAATTAATTAATTTTAATACTAAAAATAATAATGGGTTAAAAAACAAAATTAGATATCATAGAAAAGGTGGTGTGTCTTTTAAATCTGTCTACCTCGACACAACTCTTCTGCTCAGTAAAAAAATATAATAAAAAAATAAAAACCTAAAGCATCTATATACAATTGTCAAGAAGTTATGTAGTCCGGCAAGATGTATTTTTTTATTATTATTAACTCAGATATTCATGTTAGTTTGCGCGAAACATAATTAATTTTATAGGCTCTGAAATTAACAAAAATATATTTTTATAACATGTATTCTTGTATATAAATACAATGAGCTTGAGATGATATCCTTTGAGCTTCACAAGCATTTTTATATTTATTACTGTAAAATGCATCTTTTTGATTTAGTTGTTTCCAGAATCAACGAATGGAGTGCGGACATCAAATTATTCGATTGTCCATGTAATCGACCCAAACATGTCTGAATTCTAGAATGAAGAGACAGTTGGAGTGAAAATTATGTGATAGCTCAGTATCTCGCTGTTCTTCGTGAATTGCAAGCTAGTTGGACTCTCGGTGACTATTAGACCAATAGGTGTTTCAATAGTTAAAAGAGTAAGTTGCTTGGTCTGTAAGCTATTTTTTTAGTATGAAAGAACTCATATATTCCAACTTGCAAATATCTGTAAAAAAAAAAAAAGTTGAATTGACAAAATTTATATTTTTAAAAAATTTTAAATTTTGGTTAATTACTATGGATTATGGACCATAACTCGACTCATATCCACGAACACACCTTTCCCGTAATAAAACCTAGTTGGTAATATGAAAAGATTAATAGCAAAGCAAAAAATGATCATAACACAACTTGCTTGGATAAAAAAAATTGAATAATCAAATTTATATTTTAAAAAATTTCAGAAGTTGAGTTAGTTATGATTATGGATCATAACTTAACCCGATTATATTCATGAACACCTCTACCCGGTAATAAAACTCGGTTGATCATATGAAAAGATTGACTCGTGTAATGGGAGAAAGAAAGAGGAAGAAAACTATGAACCACAAACAATGTTAAGCAGTACTGACAGAACAGCTGCAAGTTTTAAAAACAATGGAAGCAAACACAAAGTTAGTCACATTCAAAATACAAGAGATGGAAAAGTGAAGGGAGCATAAAAGAATGGCGCGAGGTAAACCTGCTAAGAAAGGCCAAGGCTCGTGAGAACCCCAATGGAACGCATTGAAATCTGATTCAACAAGCAACTGAACTTGTTGTCCAACCCAAGACAGCAGAGAAAGAAACAGAACGGTCTTCTGAAAAATTGAGATTATGAGGAAATTGAGTGGAGGACTCAAAACAACCCACTAAAAGGCTGTGAAAATGCAATTTGTCAAGCACATCAAATCTGTTAGTAATCATAGAAGACCTAGTAAAAAAAACATGTCCAGCCCAGGGTCCAGTAGGGAAGGAAGCAAAGCAAGGTTCCTCACATAAAAAACCTAAATGGCATCACTGATTTGATTTACTTCTGGTTCTAGACACAAGTTCCTATTTACTCAAGCAGTGTAAGATTGTGTTTGGGATTGTGATAGCAGTGATAATTTAAAGTGTTTTCCACTTAAAAATACATCAAAATTAAGCTTTCAATGAGGGGCTTTTTGGCCTTTTAAAAAACAAAACATAGCAAAGTTACGGTAATGCTCTTTGGAGAGAAAAAATAAACATGCATAGAAGGGTTTCTCCATCTTTTCTATTTTTTTTAAATTGTAAGATGTCGAGCTTACCCTTGGATCCAAAAAAAAAGCTTAGTTTCATGGGTGTTTTAGTCATTATCTTCTATTTTTATTTTTCAATATGGTTAGGGGTTGTTTGGTAATTTTTAGTTATTAAATATTATTAAAAACAATTGATGTAGTGTGCGTCAACGCGTGAAGAGCCCCCACAGGGCCCACACCATTCAGGTGGTGCGTGAAGGCTTGTTCATTTACCAAAATCTTGCTTCCGTGGTAGCGTTGGGAGCGGCGACTCGTCCTCTTTCCGGCGGTGTGGCTTGTGCTCACGGAGAAGGTTTGGTTAGGCTGCAATGGAGTTTTTTTCTTTTTTCTCTATTTTCTCTCTCATGCCCTTGAAATTCGCATCTAACGTTCCAAAAAAACAATTGTGTCATCCGGTTTGTAGTTTTATTGATTTTGACCTTCTTTTTTTTATTACTATTTATTTAGCTTTTGATGTTTTTTTAAGTTTAGCTTTTTTTCGATTTCTTCCCTAATCATTTTATTCAATTTAATTTTTTTATCTGATTCAGTCTCTCTACTTTTGATTGCTCTATTTCTGTATTTTATACTTTTCTTTATTATTATTTTTTTGCAATTTTATCCTTTATTATTTTATTGCATTTTTTTTGTCATCATTCTTTTGATTACATATCCTTATCCTTTTCTTAATTTATCTTTCTTTTTAATTTTTTCCCTTGGCATTTAATTTCATTTGATTTTTTATCCAGTTTTGGTCCTCATTCTTTCAATTACTATTTTTATTTTTTATTTTTTCAATTTATCCCCTAATTATTTTATTTTGTTTTGTTTTTATATCATATTTGGTCTATATTGTTTGGGTTTTAAATTGTTTTACGGTTTGATATTTTACTTTGTTATTCTTTTGTGGTTGCCTTCCAACAGGGCAATCCTTTATTGAATTTTCTTTTTTGAAATTCATCGTTTGACATTGGTTATTAGGCTTTTAGTTTCATTGTTTGTTTTACTCTTTTTTTTAAGTTATATCGATCTTATATCTTGAGTAATAGGTTGGTCAGGTTAATCATGGTTGACTCAGATTTTTTTCCCTCAATTTTCTTATGAATTTTTTTTTTTACAATTTCATCCTTTGGTGTTAAATTATTGGCCCTTGAGCTATGTGATTTTTTCACTTTTCTTTCTGTTAGGTTATCCCGAGTGCGAGTTAGTCAAGTTAACCCGGATTAACTTGCATTCTCTTCCTCGATGTTTTTTTATTTAACTTCGGTCTTTTTTATTATGTCCTTCTTTTGCGAGTTTAATTTTTTTTTTAATTTTGATCTCATGTCGTGAGTGGCAGATTGGTCAAGTTTACCTGGGTTGACTCATTTTTTTTCCATAATTTTTTTATGGCTTTCATTTTTTTAATTTCATCATTTTGCATCAGATTATTTTCCATTGACCTTTGTTATTTTTTCACTTTTCTTTCTGTTTTGTTATTTCGAGGGCGAGTTGGTCAAGCTAACCTGGGTTAACTTGCATTTTCTTTCTCAATGTATTTTATTTAACTCCGATCTTTTTTGTTAGGTTCTTGTTTTGAAAGTCTAATTTTTTTTATCTCGATCTCATGTCGCGAGTGGCAGGTTAGTTGAGTTAGCCACGTTGACTTAGATTTTTTTTTTCCATTGATTTAAATGACTTGTTCACTTTTCTTTTTATTTAGTTATTCTGAGAGCGGGTTGGTAAAGTTAACTCGGGTTAACTTAGGTTTTTTTAATGTTTTTTCATTGAAATTTGGTCTTTTTTACTAAGCCATTCTTTTTAAATTTTTTTTTTATCCCGATCTCATATTGCAGGTAGTGGGTTTGTCAAGTTAGCCCGAGCTGACTCAAGTTTTTTTCTTCAACATTATATTTTTTGAAGATTTTTTTTTTGTTTTCATCTTTGACATTAGGTTATTAGGCCTTGAACTTTACAATTTTTTTTTGCTTTTCATTTCTGCAGGTTGTTTCGGTCTCATATTCCAGGATATGTTTTAGTAAATTTAACCCGGGTTGTCTCGGATTATCATCGTCTAAATATTATTTTAGCATTGAAAAAAGTTTGGCTACATCGCAGGCCACCTATGCAGTTAGTTATAAATAGATGACAGAAGGATAAAAAGGGGAAAAAGTCAAAACAAAAGAAATAGAATGAGAGGCAGTCCACTTATATTGTTAGAGAAAGACCATGGTTATGTAGGGGTAACTAAAAATTAGGAACAAATAGAGATGAAAAATAATTGAAAAAAGAGGAATGTTGTCTAATTGTAACCATACCATAAATGACCCCTCACATCCAGAAAGCCATAGCTTTTTCCCATAACAACAGAAGACAGGTGTAACACTCGATGCTAATATTTAGTTAAGCAATTGCAAATATTTCTAAAATCTCTCATTTTCCTATTACTTAAGAAATCTTAACTTTCCATCTATATTAAATGAACACTCAATGCTGATATTTAATGAATCATGGATCATAGACCCTTTTCAATAAAAAAAAATAGTTACAAAGAAAAACTTTGTTATTTTAGGATTTAATCATAAAATTTGATTCAAAACCTAAGACCTTTTCAAGGTTGAAGTAAAAAATGGATTGACCCATTATATGTATAAACATCCGAAACATTGTCCCCATCATCTTTTCAAGTGTAAACAATGCTTGCTTTAGGCCACCTTTGATAAATAGACCCTTGAATATAATCAAATAAGCATTCACATTCCTCTTTATAATTTGCTTCTTGATGCAAACAGAAAAAAGGAAAAATAATATTAAATTAAATTACAATTACAATTTTAAAAAAACTATAATGATGTTTCACTATAAACTAAGGCACAAAAGCATAACTAATAAACACTAATATACATGATTTGACATCGTTTTAAATCTTTTAGACATGAAATATTGTCATTTACTCAAAAGTTTTAAGTGATTTTTTTAAAAAAAAATTCCCACTTTAGTTTCTAAGTTTAAGTGTTATCCAGAATGCTTCTTGAACTTCATTTATGTTAAATCTATCTTGAATAGAGAAAAGTTAGGAGAAAGGGAAGGAGAGAAAAATCTCTAACAAGCTATAATACAAACATGTAATCAACAATATTGGTGTTGATGTATTCTTCTTCAATATGAAGTTCAAGAAGATGATTTAGCATCCAAAAAAGAACTAATTTGTTGTAAATTGAAAGAACAAGTGGCTTTTTATAGGTTTGCATTGAAAAAAATAAGAGTTGTAAATGTACAAACTTGATGAAGATGGCATGAAAAATTCAAAAGAAAGATGCCTAAAAAATTCAAATACAAGAGGGAAAGCCCAAATTAAAAGAAAATGACTAAGTTAAAATAAAAAGGTATGTCCCAAGAAAATAGAAAAGGGCAAATCAAAGAAATACAACAAAGAAGTTAAACAAATTGAGGTGATCCTAAATTTGTAAACTCCTCAAACACTCTTTGAGCATATGAATCCCTTTCTGTTCATAGCCAAAACCTTAGCCTACATTTTATGTCTATATAAAGTTCTTTTTTAAATAAGCAAGCAATCAATCAGAACTAATAAATGGCACTCTTAAACATTGTAAAGGACTTTTTTATAAGAGTTATGGCTTCACGAGGATTATACATATTATTATTCATATTGTTAAAATAAATGCTCAAATAAAGGTGAAATTTCTTGACAAACCTCAAGCATTTCCTTGAGCCTCTTAAAATCTAAAACCAACACAAAACATAAGGTCATCTCACCACATCCCTTCATCAGATTCAATCTAGTCTGCATGAAAAACCCAAATCGTCATTCCCCAAACCACCCTATGAATTACAAGAAAAATAAAAACAAAATTATTTTATTTTTACATCAAAATAGTTTCAGCCTTCAAAATATAAGATATTTAAATTTTCAGAAAAATCATCCAGAGCAAAGGACTCCTCATAAAATCTAAGAAAAAAAGAGAATAGAAAAACCATGTTACAAACTATGTTTATCCGAGCTACTAACAAGCACAATTAGGGGGCACAATCAGGCAAGGGGGATTATGATGATTAAAAAGGTAGTTGTTCCTTTTTGAATGGTCAGCAAAACAAAAACTTTTTACAGTAAGCACAAGAAGGTAGTAATGATTGTAAAAAACCCAAGTTATGTAACTTATAGACATTCAAACAGATGATTGCATGGGCAAACTCAAGTGGGTTGGTTGACAAAAAGACCATGATAGGCCAAATCATAAATAACAACCCCTACCACCAACGAAAAAGATGAATTGAAAAGGAGGAGGGGCTATATTCTAAAAAGGTAAAATGCATATATGTTATCTAACCCCAAAATACTAGTATTTGTGCAATGTTTTGCAAACATTTTATGGGTAAAAACCCTTAGTGGAGTCCAACAGTGCTCCAATGAACCCAAGTCAATAAAGATCTGACAATGTTTATTTTAACATAATCTTACATCAAAAGATCTAACCCTATAATTAAGGAACACCAAGAATTTGATTATTTAAAAAAAATCCTACAATAGAATTTAACATATATTAAGAACCATATTCTTTCAAAATATTATCATTGAGTTATTGGATTTAAAATGGATTTCAAACCATCACTAGAAGTGCTTAGAGGTTGATCCGAAGTCGCTAGATTTCAAACTAGTGCTAGAAAAATGATCTCGTGTTGGTGGATTTTAAACCATCACCAAAAGTACCTAAAGGTAGATCTTGAGTCACTGGATTTCAAGCCAGTATCAGAAGACTGATCATGTGTTGGTGGATTACCATTACCAGAAGTGCTAAGAGTTAGACCCTAAATCATTGGATCTCAAACTTGTGCTACAATATTGATTCTGAATTGATGGATTTCAAACCATCACTAAATGTACCAAGAGATAGATCCCAAGTTGGTGGAGTTCAAACCATCACCAAAAGTTAAAATGGTATCTAATATATCATCTCGTGGTAGAATTTAACCTATACAAAAAAGAATCACATATGGAGATTTCAATTCAACTAGCATGACGGTTAGGTAAGTTATTCTTGAACCATAAGGCAAGTCACCTTTCTAAGTGGCCAAAATCTCAAATCCTCAATAAAGTCTTTTAAACTTTGGAAATCTTTCAAAATCTTTTTACAAACACTATCTTTTTGTACAAGCTTACTATATAAGCATTGTAAAGAATGAGCAACCGTTATAACATGTTTTTACCCCTCCATTTTATTTTTAAAAATACCAAAAATACTTTTAAAAAACATAAAAAAAGAAGAAAGTCCAAAGATAAACTTTAAATTGGGTTGGAAAAAATTTTATGGGTTTTATTAGGCATGATATATTTCCCAAGGGTATAATTAAATAAAAAATGGTTGCAATTGAAAACAACTAAAGGACTAAGGACCAAAATTGTTAATTTGGCATACTTATAGAGGTTCTATGAATCCCATTAAGGGCATAATTGGATAAATTTTCAATTTTATAATAGTTTTTTTATTTTAATTAAAGGGATTTTAAGTTTGACATGTTTCAAGTTTAGCTTTTTCTTTTTGAGTCTATAAAGTTAGCCTATGCTAACCAAGATAGGTCTTTTTAAAGACCTATATATCACCAAAGTTTAGTCTTGTCAAATTATTTTTTTTCTAAAATGTTTTCCATACATATGACTGAGACCCGTACTTCAAGCTCCATCTTGCATTATTAATGGTTCTTGGATATTTAGATAACGTTATAACCTCATGTTGTAGTTTTAAACTTGAAAGTGTCATAACATCAATAATTGTTAGTTATTTCCTTTTGGTTTTCAACTAAAAAAAATCAAAATAGTTCACTCATGCATCATTAGATTTTAGGAAAAGTTTGCAAGGCTCATTAGGTTTCATTTCACATTAAAAGGCCTATTGGGTCAACATTCAAAATTTTCAAAATAATTCATCTTTGTTTTTTTAAAAAAATCTAAAATGTTTTGTAATTCATTCTTAGTGTTTAAGGTAAATAGACTCAACATAAGTTATTACCTTGGATGTTGAGAGAAGTAGTCAATTTTTTTTAATTTTAAATGAAAAACAAATCTTAGAAATGTCTAAGTCCAATATTCGCCAAAAAACTGGGAGTGTTGGTCTTTTTGATAAATTCCCATATATGCATGTTAATAAGAATCCAAAAAGTTGTCCACTTGTTGTGGATGTGCATACACGAGTTATAACATCGATATCTACAAACACTAATGAGGAGCTAGTTAAACTAAGGTATTTGACAAAAGTAAATTAATAGAACAAAGAATAAAACTTAAGGTTGCAAAGATAATTAAAAAAATAAATTTAGAGCTTTTGATTTTACCTAGTTAATCCCACACAATATTATTATTCCTTGTTATAAAATTCCAAATCTTAATGTTGATGATTAAAAGATCCCGTGATTATTCAATATTTTCTCTTGAACAACATTAAAAATATCCCCACCTAATATTTCAACATATCTTTAAATTAATTGAAGATTCATTAAGTGCTTTGGATTTTTCTTAATCTAAAATTACATTAATCGTGATAAAGTATTTCTATCTTTCGTTTAACTAATGAAATTTAATCCTAAAAGCCTTTAATAATAAATTATCTCTCGGTTTCATTATAATCCAATAGATTAAACAAAATTGGCTAGAAAATTATAAACAATAAGATTAAGGATAAACACTTAACATGAAAAACTTAGAAATTAAATAACTTGGAATTTAAATTGTGTAATCAAAACTAGACTACATCAAAGTCCTATAAAAAATAAAATTTAGTTCATAATGAATAAGAAAATAAATCATGTTCTTATTAGAATACATCAAAGGAAAATTAAGAAGAAAAATAAAAAATTTTTTGCTTGAAATCGGTTAGAGAAGCATTCCATTATAACGTCTGAGTTCTTCTAGTTCTCTCCTTGTTTTCCCTTTCTTTTAATGGTAAAAAGAACCCTATTTTGTCAGCTCTGGCCATGTTTTATTTCTCTATCTTCTCTCTTTTTTTGGTCTAAAATCTTCTTTTATTTGTTTTCTATTTTTTTCTCAAAACTAGCAGATTTTGACCTCTAACTTCTAGCTCTATTTTTTTATACCAGATGGACTTATTTTGAGATATTCATAAGAATTGAAAGTTATAGATATTCCTTTTAGCTTTTTTTTACTCCAAGATCACTTAATTTGGATATCTATAGAGAAAGTTATGCCTGATTTACTAGGATTTTCTTTTGAAATTTCTAACAAGAAAATTTCCTTATTCTTACATTAAGAAATTTCACTTTCCTCATTCCTTTCTTTTTCAAAACATTTATACAAGTCAATCAGGCCTCTTCAAGGTAGATTTTATCATTTAATTAGTTTTTAAATGAGCTTTCTCGATACCATAAGCTTTAATCCAATTAGGGCTAATGTTTAGTTAGAACTCAAGGATTGATGTTGAATTTTCACTCCAAAGCCCATGAATCCATGAATTTATTTATTTCTACATATAAAAATAAATAAATAAAAATTATATAAAATATAAATATTTAAGATAAACTAGCATAAAATTAAAAGTAATAATATATAAAAATCATATAAAAATCAAGTACATAATCTCGATAGGTGACAAGTTACTCGTTTCTTAAAAGCAAAGAGTAGACAACGAGTCATCTAATCTTGAGGCTAAGGGTGGGTTGATAACCCACAACAGAGGGCTGAAACCCAATAAGCTAATTTGCTTATTGCTCCTATCTCAAAGTAAGAAGTTTATGCTGCTATTCAGGCAATGAAACGTCTTGGTGGTTTGGGCTCAGGGAAAAGGCCTAACTTCCTTTCTTGTTCACAATCCCTTTTAGGTTTGAGGGAAGAAGACGATGCTATATAAAATACCTTCTTGTTGAAATAACCACGGGGATGGATGCCGCTCTCAAATGGAATCCGTTTTAGTTGAATTTGCTGGTATCATAGATAAGATAAAGAAGTAGTTGATCCCGTTAACGGAGTTCTATGTCTGGCTTTCAGTTTACGTGAAAGAGATAGAATAGAGATAGGGTAGGCAATTCCCTAGGCAAAGTCTCTACTATGGTAAGGACCAAGTGATGAATAGGTCGAACTAGGGGAAGCAAATAGAAAAGGAAGACCAAGTAAGATCAAAGAAACTAGCAGACTGATCACTAAATAGATACAAATAGGTGCAATCAAGAAGTGGCCCTTATTTCAACTTGAAAAAAAAACCAGGCATGTGGTTTTTTGTTAAAGACCTAGGAATGTTGGGTCACAAAGGACACATGACTTTTCTTTTTCTTTGTGTTTTTTTTTAAATTTTATCACTCAAACATTTGGTTCATTTTAAATCGACTTTCATAATTTATTTTGGTTGTTTTTAAAGTTATCGTAGTCTCAAATAAATATCACAATATTTGATTAATGCTCAATTTTATAAATGTTAATTTTTGTTATAATATTATTAAGTAACAAATATTTTTTTTTAAAAAAATAAAGTTGTTAAACTTAGTAGAGTTCATTATACTAGTTATAAGTTTAATAGGTTAAACCGCGAAATTCGAATCGATATAATATGCTATTATCTTAATATTTTAAAAAAATATTATTTTGAATTTTTTAAAAAACAAAATCATATTTTTATTATTAAAATTATGATTGAATTATATGAAGCAATTCCTGCACAAATTAATTTTAAACCTAATCTAAACAAAAAGTTAAATTAATAGATTTCAAAATTACCACTCTAAAATCAAATTTAATAACTTTAGCAGGTAATTCTTTCTCACTTAAATATTTAATTTACCTTAAAGATTTTTTGATCCAACGCGCGTGTCAAAATGCTGACAGTAAACTAGTGAAAATCAGGGAACATCGAAGAGCACGAAATACGAAATACAGTCTCATTGTATTTCATAAGCTCGCAAACAAATAGGAAATCAAACTCCCATAACCCTTCCGTTATTTCAACTGAACAAAACCCTAGTAAAATTCTCTCACTCCCTCCCTCCTCTTGTCAAGTAGGAAGTAAAACCCTAAAAGGAAAAAAGAACACGAAAAAAATGGGCCGTCGGAAGAACAATCAGACCTCAACGAGCCTCAACAACACTCAGCACCAGGCCACCAAAGTCTGCTTCGACGACGACGAAGAAGAAGAGAACATCAATCTCGATGACTCTATTGTAGCCACTGAAAAAGCCATTGCTATGGATGACGTAACTATGTCCGACCCCAACGCCCCCTTTGTTGACGGCGGCGATGATGATAAAACCAGCGCCGATTATTACTTCGATTCATACTCTCACTTTGGTAGTACTCTCCTTGATTCGCTTTACTTTATTTATTTAAATCTTCTCTTGTGTTTTTTTTTCCTTTGGTAATAGTATACTAGGTTCAGTTGACTTGAATAGAAGTTTTAGACTCCTAATGAATGGTACTCTGGCATAGAAAGTTTTTTGTATCTGTCTTAACCTTTTTTTTTGTTTGTGTTTTTGCAGGTATTCATGAAGTAAGTGTCGTAGCTGGATTCAATTCAGCTCTTTACTGGGTTTCGTAACTTGGTGTTTTTTTATATATTTATTTGTTGGGTTTTAGTTTTGATTATATCTTGTTTGTGCATTATAAGTGATGATTCAGAAGCTTTTGTAACTCAAATAGTGCTGCCACATTTTCTTGTTTTATTTACCTCACAAAACCCCCTTTTGAATCGGCGCTTGTTATTATGTGATACACTTGATTTGTTTCCGAGTAATGCTCTGCATTTTATCAATGGATATTATATTGCTTTACCATTTTGTGTCCGTAGGTTTATTGTTTTGACTTTGTGTAATCTATATTATTTCATCATTTTCAGCTGAGATCAAATTTTTCTTGTATGATTTTTTATATATCTTGAGATCTGGATTTCTAAAACAAATTTTGGAGTTGATTGTGTATCAATGCTTAAACTTCGCCAGCTGTTGATGTTTCCTTACCCATCCTTACACTGCAGGAAATGCTGAAGGATGGAGTGAGAACTAAAACATACCAAAACGTTATTTTTCAGAATAAATTTTTATTTAAGGATAAAGTAGTACTTGATGTTGGTGCTGGGACTGGAATTTTGTCATTGTTTTGTGCCAAAGCTGGGGCTGCCCATGTCTATGCGGTATGCCTTCCCCCCCTTTCCCATCCTGCACCCACCAAGTGGAGTTTATATATGCTAAAAATTGGTTTGCCAATGTTTCTATTTCCAGGTCGAGTGCTCTCATATCGCTAACATGGCCAAAGAGATTGTTGAGTCAAATGGATTTTCCAATGGTAATTCTATTCTCTTTGCATGTTCTAGTAATTTTTTTTTATCTCTCTCTGTTGCCTCAAATGCCAAGTCTCACTTCTCACTGCTTACTCGTGTTTCAATGTCATAGTTATAACAGTTTTGAAGGGAAAGATCGAAGATATTGAGCTACCAGTTGCTAAAGTGGACATAATTATTTCAGAGTGGATGGGATATTTTCTGTTGTTTGAGAACATGTTAAACTCAGTCCTGTACGCACGTGATAAATGGCTTGTAAGTTGCAATTACATTTCTCTTTGCAAATTTATAGCTTGTTCTTTGATAAATGTTTATACCTAGAGAGATAAATCAAACAGGCATAGCCGACTAACCTGTCAAAGTCAAATCTATAAGTTTCAGAACCCTGGAGGCACATGAATGCCACAGGAATCTAAGAAAACCATCATATTAGATTTGACTTTGACGGGTTAGTTGGCTATGCCTGTTTGGTTTTTCTCTCTGGGTTCTTGATTGGGATTTCATACAAGTTTGAAAATTTTATTTAATTCTGAGGGAACTGTTCATTGGCAACTGCAAGGAATTTCCTTCTGGATTGAAGGGTTTTGTTCATGCTATTCACATAAAATTTACAGACCAGGGAATATTTTTGGAATGAAAGTCTCTTGGATAAGAATAGAGCTTTCTTGGGATAATGGTGTTTGCTGGTATTATAACATTAACAGAAATTAAAGTCACCAAGCTCTTTGGCTTTAGGTCAACTGGACGCATGCACCTTTGGAAGGATGGGGGGAAAATGCCAACCAACATTTAGGTCATTCATGAGTCTGGAACAACTATACTTGTTTAGTAATTGAAAGTTCTTCTGTTAGCTATTATTATACTCCATGGGATCATCATAGGCGATGCTGAAAAACTTTGCTAAATCAATAATGTCAGCCTTTTTTATTCTATTCTTTGCTTGACTCCAGGTCAGTGACGGAATTGTGCTGCCAGACAAAGCTTCTCTCTATTTGACAGCCATTGAGGATGCTGAATACAAAGAAGATAAGATTGAGTGTAAGTCTATTGTTTGGTGTCATATGTAGATGAGAATCATTTTCATGTGGATCCATCAAATGTGTGGAATTTGGCAGCACAGCCAGACTCCAGTAGTAGGTAGCTGTAGGGAATTTCACTCACATCAGTTGCATGTGTGGTTTCATGTGCTATTTGAATTTGTTTTCCAACTCTAAATGCTTTAGGGGGTGGCATTATAATAGTTCTTATATCTGTTTTGTTGCCTTGGCTTGCATGCTTGCTCCAGTTTGGAATAATGTCTATGGCTTTGATATGACCTGCATCAAGAAGCAGGCCATGGGGGAACCTCTTGTTGACACTGTAGATCAGAATCAAATTGTTACAAATTGCCAGCTGCTCAAGGTTGGATATGCTTGCATATGCATACAATGCATTTGTGTGTGCGTTTGCTTTTGGTCATCCACATTTCTCCAGTTTGCTTTCTGTCGCTGTCTTTACTTGGCTGATGTTTTTATTTTTTTTGCCTTTTATCATTTCAGACAATGGACATCTCTAAAATGGTTTCTGGGGATACTTCCTTCACAGTTCCTTTTAAGCTTGTAGCAGAACGTGATGATTACATCCATGCATTAGTAGCCTACTTTGATGTATCATTTACAAAGTGTCACAAGTTGATGGGATTCTCTACAGGTCTAACTTTTTACTTTGCACTCTTCAGTTATATTTTCCATATCTTCCAGTGTAAAGTTTTGTTTTAATACATACAGCGAATCAAGTGGGTTGAGTGTCTTAACACTTTAAATTCCATGACTGGATTATGGGAATATTATATTTGTTAGACTAGAAAGTAACTAGCTCTAACAGTGAGGCAGGAGTACTCCTTTTCAGTGTCTTAGACGGTGTTCTAAGCGAAATCATAAAATAAACATGAAATCAAAATCACAACTTGCATTTTTATGTTCTCAGTCGCATGTACGCATCAATTAAAAACAAAAAATAGTTTTCAGATTGTTCCTATGTGAAGGGGAGGCCAGTTAGGGTACATTTTAACAGTATAGTGAAATGCCTAGTTAGCCTTTCTGATGAATTTGGAAAATGATGCAGGGCCAAGATCACGAGCTACACATTGGAAACAGACAGTCCTATACCTAGAAGATGTGCTAACCATTTGTCAAGGGGAGGCACTAATTGGGAGCATGACTGTCGCACCAAACAAGAAGAATCCTCGGGACATTGATATAACGATCAACTATTCATTGAATGGCCGACGCTGTGTGGCCTCAAGAACTCAACATTATAAAATGCGATGAGTTGCATGAATGGCTCTTCAGATTGCAAGTGTCACTGGGCAGAGATTGATGATGCTCAAACTGCTTCCTTGTAGTGGGATGTCTTCCGAAACAAGCATGTATTTCAGTTATTTTCCAAGAATGAGAGCAATGTGATTGGTTTCCATAAAATTTCACTTGTTTGAAGTAGTAGTGGATTTTTCAAATTTTGATTTCCAAAATCTTTACAACCGTAGCTGTAATATTAACGTGATGATTCTCTTAATGATAAGTGGCTTCATCTTATTCAGCTTGGGCTTTTGTCCCTTCGCTTTATTTATTTCCCTCAAAGCCATGCAAACAATATCCTTGCATTACCTCCGCTTTTATTTTATCTTGTTCAAGTGCCACCCATGTTCTATTTAAGAATCTAATCACTGATATGATCCAGTTCATGAATCTGTAGCTTCATATGATCATTCTGTTGAATTAATTCCAGCTTTGTGAGTACAGAATGTGAATCCTTGAACTTTCCACACCCATCCTCATCATCAGCTTCATCACCGAACACTTCCGTTGAATACATTTTCATGCCTGGAGCTCCAGGTATACCCTGAAGCAAAGGGAAACAAATTATAGAACCAAATCAACATATAATCACATGCATGCAGGGTTTTAAGCGAGTAGTAGACCTCAAAATCTTATCCATTTCAGCCTCTTTAGATGGTGTTTAGGCACAAATGGTTCCGCAGGTATCCTGTTCTGAAATCCAAGAGAAGAGAGTTTAACAAGAATTAAACTTAAGTCTTCTGTTCTGAAATGGATTGTGCAAAACAAAGTAAGACATAAGCAAGATGGGATAAAAAGGAGTAAAAAAAACAGCCAGAAGAAATGCTTTGATGTGAAGCATGGTGAGGATTCGGTAGGGAGATTCTCTTTGTTCTTCCTTTTATTCCTGAAAACACCAGTAAGTATAAAATTACAGGTTCTGGAACTTGTGAATTTCAAATCCATTTATGCTTCACTGGTTTTAAGATATAATTTGGTTTGAATCTTGAGAACACAAGACAAATAAGTGGCAAATAATTTTCTTCTTTTTTTTTACACTTCACCATTTTCCTCTTATGTGCTCTCATGTTATTGAAATTCATAGATGCAGATACTTACTAATCCATTCCCAGATTTTAGAGCTTGAGCTTCAATCTGGGGAAAGCCATAGATACTCGACAAGCTATATGCTCTGGAAACTGTCCAATATAATGAGAGAGAGAGAGAGTGTGCGAGGCTTCATTCACATAAAGCTGGACGTGTAGCAAGCAAAGCCTTTTCAAATGCTTTCTAAGAATCACGAAAGATGGCTCAAGAAAATTTCATGTCAGATAAGTTTTCTATTAACTAGTATCTAATTATAAGATGGGTCACGAAAGATGGATTAAGAAAATTTATTGGAATATATGGTTTCACGTAATACTAATTTTGTTCGTACAAAAATATTTATTATTTATAAAGATATTTTTATTTTTAATAATTTTTTATATTTGATTAATGAGTTTTCAGTAAAAATAAAGTTTTTCGAACAAAAATGTTTTATCAAAAAAATTATAAAACTATTATAATTATGAGATTTTTATTGCATTAAAACATTATTCTTAAATATTTTTAGTCAATACTCTATTAAAACATGATATTAATTAGAGTTGTTGAGACGAATATATATTTATATATTTTTTTTATATATAAGAAAATATATATTCTTATAAGATGAGGTATTAGTAATATCTAAAGTTAATATGTAGATGTTTTTCAAATAATATATACACTGAATTGATTCATATAAAAATTTCGGATGAAAAAATCATGTGTTTATAAAAAATTTCTTACATGGTAAATTGGTAATTGTATAAGTGATAATTAAATATTAGATCACTAGGTTATCTTGGTTGTAACATGGGCGTTTGACTTGGAGGACTCTTTTCCAACCTGCCATAAAACTTGACAGGGATGGTTTTGTTGTTGCTTCTTATCCTGCATTTTCCATTGCTGAAAGTGTCAAGAAAATCACGAATGATCCTGACTTGCGACAAGTGTTCGCTCCGAATGCCAAGTTGTTAAAAGCTGGTGATAAATGCTGTAATTTGGAGCTAGCCTAAAGCCTGGAGGCAGTTGCAGAACAAGGCCCACAAGCTTTTTATAATGGCACTGTTGGTGAAAAGTTAGTGAAGATGTGAGAGAGGCTGGCGGGATTCTAACAATGGAAGATCTAAAGAATTACAAGGTGGATATAATGGATGCCTTAGCTGCAAACATTCTGGGCTACACTGTATATGGAATGCCACTACCTTCAAGTGGAACGCTTGGATTATCTCTGGTAGGTTATGTTCTCTCGCTTGCCCTTTTATATCTGTGTCAATCAAGTATTTCTTCTGTCAAATCAAGTAATATTCCGGCCGTTTTGATGAATCGACCTCTGGCTCTGAAGGACTGATATCCAGCAAAACTAGGACTAATCAACAAGCTGACTTCATGATATTGATGTTGCATGTTGCTCTGACTAGGATATAGATGAATATGAACAGGAATGACTACTTACTATAAAGCTTTTACTGGTATCAATGTCACTGTGTCGTGATTCTCAAGATCACAAGCTATAATTAGCAGGTGGAGTCGGCTTAGAGATCACGGAACTAGCTACTCTTGCGTTGTGGAAGCAGAAGGGAATGCTGTGTCAACAACAACAACAATAAATTATGGTTTTGGAGCTGGAGTTCTCTTTCCTTCTACTGGAATTGTGCTCAACAACACCCACAGAGATAACCCCTGACATACTCCCTCCTGCTCCAGCAAATTTTATCTAACCTTACAAGAGAGCTTTATCTTCTTCCACGACACCTTTTATTGTCGCCAAGGTTTGGCAGGAGGAGCTGTTGTCCAGCTTCTTGTTCAAACCCTCCAAAACCCCATCGACATGGACCGTGAAAATGCAAGAGATTCTGTAAATACCCTAACATTCCACGGGAGACCTGTAGCAGTAAGCGATCCTAGAAAGGATGACAGGCTGCAGCCATTTGATCTGTCAGATTTTCTAACCGAAAAATCCCTGGAAAGAAAAACCCATTGGTAGCTAGCCACGAAACGTTTGTTCTGTAAAAGATTAGGCGATTTGTTCGCAACTCTTGAAATAAAACTACATTTTCTTAGCAAATTACATGTAGATGATGATACTCCAACTTTCAAAATCCACTTCAACTTGGAAGTCTCCAGATTAGAACAGGGATGAAGCAAGCAAGCGCGCTAATGAGAGCAAAAGGTGCAAGCTGCTGGAGGATCCATCTTTGCTCCAACATTAATATATATCCCAGGGTTGTGGGGGTAATAGTGGTCATGATTGAGGCAAGTGAAACATATTGGTAAGGTTTACGAACTCGTGTTGAAAGAGTGATTAAGGTATGAAAAATAAATTGTGATGACAACAACAGAGTTTTATACAGGGAAAATGTCTCAGATCGAGCTTATTTTACAATACACAGCAAGATAAACAAAAAATACTAACTCGTCACAAGTCCAAGTGAGAACGATTGCGCCTAATCAATCATTTATGATGTTTTGTCCATCAGTTGTATTGGGCTCAGAATGTTAGACTTGCTTGTCTCAACAATGCAACCATTCATGACCATCTCTTCCAGCATGAAATGAGCTTTTTCTAAATGGAACATGATGTCTAGCTCACACTGGTGATAAGAGAAACAAATTAAAAACAAAAGTTAACTTCCATGCGAGGGTAATGAAGGAAAACCAAGAGACAACTTTGGCGACATTGAAGGCAGGACAAAGATTAGTTCATCCTACATTCTCAAAGGAGACGCGGAAAAATAAAAAAAACCCTCATCCTTAGCATTAGAGGACTTACCACATTGCCAAAATGACGGTCCATGGTTTCAACTAAAAGATGTATGAATTCCAAAATCGCAAGCTCATTCTGCAATTGCCAGAAACAAAGAATATTAACTAAAAAGAGAGTAAGGTGAAGACAGTGATTACGTTAAAATAGCGAGCAGGCATCAGAAAACTCTAAGAGCTGCTCAGTTTGTAAATCCTCCCATCCATTTCCTCCAATATTGACATTGTTCTTGACCATCCATAGCCATGTCAAAGGATATCAAGAAGATAACTCATGTAACGGCATGGAATAGAAATGCTGCTGAATATTAGTGATTACCAGACTTGAGCAATTGAAGCATAAAACTAATAAGTACAGTTGGCTTGAAAGGCACAAAATAATAAATAATAAACAAACAAATAAAATTGAGTATTGTTATGGGTATTACTCACACTGACACTAAAATCTTATAGAAAAGAAGCATTATATAGTTGAAAAGATGAAAACTTACTTCATCATTGTCAACTCCAACCAAGAAAAACAATGATGCGTAGCGTCGGTATATAATTTTGTAGTTGCGATGCTCTACAAAGGAACACTGTTATCAAGCAAAGGATGAAAGAAAACATGAGAGTGTGTTTCAAATGTTAATATAACTATAATCATATATAGTAACATTATTATTTGTTAGTTTTCATTAACAACAACAACAACAACAACACAACTCTCAGATCAGATGACGTTCATTAAAATTTCAAAGGAAACCCAAAGTTTTTTCCAAACAGAAAGTAACATGGATGGATGGATGGATGGTACTTACTCTAAACAAAAATTAATCGACTTCATTCTTTCCAGTAATCATAATCATAAAAATGAAAGGAAAAAAAAAACCTGTTGGTCGTTGCGAGCAAGGCATTTGCGAACAATTTCTCCTTCAAGGGCACGGCGTTCTTCGAGGGTGAGCCATTCATAGTATTGGGCTAAACGAGTTTGTCCTTGCTTGTTCACCATTAATATGAATCTTATCCCCATTTCTTCTTTAAACCAAAATTGAACCAAACCAATTAATAGCAGTTGAATTCAGACACAATCCCATTTTCTTCTTTAAACCAAAATTGAACCGAACCAAACCAATTAATAGCAGTTGAATTCAGACACAATCATATCGAATTTTTTTATCAAAAAAATTTAAACAACAATAACAGGATCTTTTAGATCCAAGATGAAGGAGAGAGAGAGGTACCTGGTGGTGGAGTTGATGACAACAAGAGTGATTTCTAGAGAGAGAGAGAGAGAGAGAGAGCGCTGCAACAAATATGGGGAGGGACGGGGACGGGGACGGGGACGAGTTAAAAAAATAAAAATGAATGATTCCGGTCTTGTGATAAATATATTTTCTCAATTTGTTAAAAATTAATGTTTTTAACCAATTGTATCCCTAATTACTTATATACTAGAACTCGGGGGATTTTCGTACATTAATCACCGTGCAAAATTTTATTTATTTTTAGTTTAGTCTTCAAACTTTATTTTTGGGTGATCAAGTCCTATTTAAAGAGCAATTGAATGATGAGATTGGAAAAGGGGAGACCGAATAAAAAACATGGAAAACATAGGTGACGTACCATAAGTTTAAAAAACATTCACTTTGGTCCTAAAACAATCACGCAAATTATACAATTGTGGTCTCTCAAAATTGTTCTAATTATATTTTGGTACAAAGGTTTATTTTTATTCCTGGTTGAAAGAGGAGAGCGAGGGGTCGTCGAATTCCAGCAGTAGAGAGAGAAACTTATCGTTTACATCGATTTAGGACACCAAAATGAGGGATTTTTGTGTCAAATTATTTCATTTGATGCAGAGAGTTCATATTAGGTGTTTTTATACCTTAAAAGTTCATGAAAAAATAGATCTGAGCTTGAATTGATTTTTAGTTTAGGGTTGAGTTTGATTTTTAGGGTGATTTTTTGGTTGTTTTGAGGCCATGAATGAGTTTTTCATGGTTTCTAGGATGTTTTATAGGTATTTTGGGTCAAAATGAGTTGCAAAACAAGTTTTGGGTCAAAAAAACATAGACCCTGATTTTCTAGCCACCATAATGGCCGGAATCTGGGCAAATTAGGCGGCACATCGTCTACCTCGGCAAGCGATGCATCGTTTGTTGCTGGAATACCTTGGGTCTGACATGACCACCAAACCTAAGGCCATTGGGTCTGACATGACAGCAAAACCCACTACTTTGGGTTTGACATTTCGTCAGCCCCAAAGCACTTGAGTTTGGCATTTCATCAACCCCAAGACACTTGGGTCTGATATGGCTGTCAGCCGCGCTTGGGTCTGGCATGACGCCACATCCAAGTGCCTTGGACCCGACATGGTTACCATGGAAATAGAACTTTAAATAATGCAATTGAAAAGAAATAAAGTGACGTGACTGGTT
>Ga0307515_10005688_pt1 | contig 25165 bp, 26 predicted proteins | sample 17_EM_MG_FD_194513 | JGI IMG/M metagenome (GOLD analysis project Ga0307515, IMG submission 194513) | Populus trichocarpa ectomycorrhiza microbial communities from riparian zone in the Pacific Northwest, United States - 17_EM | ecosystem: Host-associated > Plants > Roots > Unclassified | place... | reverse complement strand
GCTGTGGCCGCATATGAGCGTCGCCGACAATGTCGGTTACCCCCTCAAGGTGCGCGGCATTTCAGGCGAGGCCTACCGGGCGAAGGTGCGCGAAGCGCTCGGCACCGTCCGGCTCGCCGACTACGCCGAGCGGCGGCCGGCCGATCTCTCCGGCGGCCAGCGCCAGCGCGTGGCGCTTGCCCGCTGCCTGGTGACATCGCCCGACGTCGTGCTGCTCGACGAGCCGCTCGCCAATCTCGACCGGCACCTGAAGCAGGAGATGGAGGAGACCTTCCGCGAGTTCCACCAGCGCTCGGGCGCAACGATGATCTACGTCACCCACGACCAGAGCGAGGCGATGGCACTGGCGACCGATGTCGCCGTCATGTCGGAGGGCCGGCTGCTGCAGGTGGCGCCGCCGGCGGAGATCTATGCGCGGCCGGAAGGGCGCATCGTCGGCGGGCTGATCGGGCGAGGGGCGATTGTGACGCTGCCTCGTGCCGCCGGAGACAACAGGGTGCTCGACTGGGGCGTGCTTGAGCCGATGTTTGCGGGTACTGCCGCCGGGGCTGACGGCGGCGACAGGGTGGATGTTCTAGTTCGGCCCGAGGACGTCACGGTTGGCGGCGAGGGGATCGCAGCAACCGTCGAATCCGTTCTCTTCGAGGGAGAGCGTTATGCGCTGAAGCTGATCCTTGGCGACGGGCAGGTGCTTAGGGCCTATGCGCGCTTTGCTGTCGGGGCCGGCGAGAGCCTCAGCCTATCGGTACGTGCTGCGTGGCGGCTTTGAATCGCCGCAGCCCACAGCATCACTGGCCGCCCGAGCACTGCCAGCGGATGATGCGGCAGCCGCCGGTGTTCTGGCTGCAGCTGTTAATCGCCTGGCGCTGGGCCTCGCGGCGATCATAGCCCCAGCCGGAACCCCAGCCGCCGCGATTGCCGACGGCCACCGCGCCGCAGGCATCGCGGAACCAGATGGCGACCCTGCAGTCACTGGCGCTGCTGTCGCAGTTGCGCCGGGCGACGGTTTCGGCGGCGCCGCGGCTGTTATAGGCATAGGACCAGCCGGTGGCGCCTGATGACGGCGAATAGGCGATGGCGCCATAGGTGTCGGCAAGCGCCGGGCCGGCGCCGGCAAAGAGCGTGAGAACTGCAAGCGATGCAAGAATCCGTTTCATGAAATCCCCCGCGCCCGATATGGCGATTGTCCCCCTGGGCTCGGACTATTCCCAGGCCCTGCGACAGAATGGCAGCGGCCTATGTCACTGGCAATCGGCTTCGAGGCTTGAAGAAGGCCGATCATTCGCATTTTTCTTGGCCCCGCCATCTTTTCCTGCGGCTTTTGCCGGATAAGGTACTGCCCGCAACCGGACCCTTCCCATGTCGCTTCGCCTTGCCACCTTCAATGTCGAGAATCTTCTCACCCGTTTCGATTTCACCGGCTTCCGCAACCAGTTGCGCCAGGACCGTGTCATCAAGCTTTTCGAGGTGCCGAGCGAGGGCGTCTACCAGCAGCTCGAACAGGCGCGGGTGATTGCCGCGACCGACGATACCCGCCAGATGACGGCGCTGGCGATCGCCGATGCGGATGCCGATATCCTCTGCCTGCAGGAAATCGACAACATGGCCGCGCTGCACGCCTTCGAATACGGCTATCTCTTCCGTATGGTCGGAAACGGCTACCGGCAGAAATATCTGGTCGAAGGCAATGACAGCCGCGGCATCGATGTCGCCGTGCTGATGCACGAGGAAACGCGCGATGGCCGGAAGATCGAGCTCAAGGACATCCGAAGCCATGCGATGACGACCTATCGCGATCTCGATCTCTTCGACGAGGAGCTGGCGCTCACCAACCGCATCGACGACAAGATCTTCAAGCGTGACTGCCTGGAGCTCGACCTATTGATCGGCGAGCGGCCGTTCTCACTCTATGTCGTGCATTTCAAATCGATGGGCAGTCCGCGCGACGGGCTGGACGGGCGGCAATCGACGATGCCGATCCGCCGCGCCGAGGCGCGCGCCGTGCGCCGCATCATCGAGGATCGTTTCGGCGTCGACCACACTGGCCCGAAGAGCTTCGCCATCTGCGGCGACATGAACGACTATCAGGAGCGCGTCGACGTCATCGGCCGCAGGGGCGTCGGCTACCGTTTCGAGCATCAGGACGAGGCGGAAAGCGCGCTCGATGTCTTCAGCCATGACGGCTTTGCCGAAAATGTCGTGCGCCGCCGCGAGCCTCTGGACCGCTGGACGCTCTATCACGCGCGCGGGCCGCAGGAACAATGGCTCTGCCAGCTCGACTATCTCTGGCTTTCGCCTGATCTCGCCGCCCATAATGCCGGCCGCCTGCCCGAAATCATCCGCAGCGGCCAACCCTACCGCACCATCTTCCCGCCGGGGCAGGAGGTGGAGCGTTATCCGCGCACCGGCTGGGACCGGCCGAAGGCTTCCGATCATTGCCCCGTCGTCATGACACTGGATCTCCCATGAATGCCAATTTGAACGCGAATTTTCCCAACACGAATTTTTCCGATGATTTTGCCGGCTGGCCGCCGGAGGCAACGGTTTTCCCGATCGCCGGCGCCAAGCTCGACATCCTGCCCGGCACCCATCCTTTGGCCGCCGCCGAGGAAGCGGCGATCCGCGAGAACTGGGCGAAGGAGACCGCCGCCAACCCGGCGCTGTTTGATGGGCGGATGGTGTTCCAGCACCGGCTGTCGCTCGGTGAGGAGGGGATTTCGGGCGAAGGCTATGTCATTCCCTTTTCCGCCTTCATGTGGTGGCGCCGCCAGCCGCAGCGCTTGGGCGGCCTCCATCTCTTCGCCTATCCGGTGCTCGAAAGCTCTGACGGTGCGCTGGTGGCGATCCGCATGGGCGCCCATACCGCCAATCCCGGCCAGGTCTATTTCGCCGCCGGCTCGCTGGAGCCCGAGGATATCGTCGACGGTCGCTGCGACCTCGAGGCCAATATGCGCCGCGAGGTCCACGAGGAAACCGGGCTCGATCTCGCCGAATCCGCCGCGGGGCAGGGGCTGTTTGCCACCCATAACAGGCGCACGGTGACGCTGCTCAGGCTCTTCCGCTTCGATATGACGGCTGACGAGATGATCGAGCGGATCGAGAGCCACATGCTCGTCGCAGACGACAAGGAGATCGCGGGCGCCGTGGCGATCCGCTCGGCCGATCCCTCCGCCTATCCCTATAACATCGCCATGCTGCCTGTGATCGACTGGTACTTCGGTAAGGGTAAGCGGACTTAGCGCCTTGCACTCGCTCGCCCGGTCGGGCAGTTTGGCGGCTCGATGACCGATTCAAGGAGGCCGATGTGGCGCGAAGCTACAGCGTCTATGACGTGTTCACCGACCGCAAGCTTGCCGGCAACCCGCTGGCGGTGATTTTCGACGGCGACGATCTCAGCGACGAGGCGATGCAGGCGATCGCCCGGGAGATGAATCTTTCCGAGACTGTCTTCGTCCAGCCTTCGGCCAATCCCGCCTATGCGGCGCGGCTCCGAATCTTCACGCCGGGCCGCGAACTGCCCTTTGCCGGCCATCCGACGGTCGGCACGGCGGTGGCGCTGGCCGAACGGGCGCAAGGTGCTGCGACCCGCGATCTCGTCTCGGTGCTCGAGGAAAATGTCGGGCCAGTGCGCTGCGCGGTGCGGCTGAGGGAGGGCGAGGCGAGCTTTGCCGAATTCGATCTGCCGCGCAAATCGCAGCCGATCGCCATGCCGCTCGACAAGCTCGGCATTGCCAATGCGCTGTCGCTGAAGATCACCGAGATCGGCTTCGAGAACCACGTCCCGTCGATCTGGAGCGCCGGCGTTCCCTTCCTGCTCATTCCTGTTCATGATGTCGGCGCCGCGCAGCGGCTGGAATTCGATCCGCAGCTCTGGGAAAAGACCGTGCCCTTCGTCGACGGCGCGCTCGCCTCGGCCTATGTCTATTGTCGCGGCGTCAATCACGTCGCGAAGTTCCATGCGCGCATGTTTGCAAGCGGCATCGGCATCGTCGAGGACCCGGCGACCGGCTCCGCGGCGGCAGCGCTTTCCGGCGCGATCCACCATTTCGACCGGCTGATGGACGGGCACCATCCGATCATGATCGAGCAGGGCGTCGAGATGGGCCGGCCGTCCCTCATCCACCTGCATATCGACGTCGAGGGCGGGGCGATCTCCAACGCACGGATCGGCGGTCAGGCGGTGCGGCTGGCCAGCGGCACGCTCGACCTTTGATTTTCATTAGAGCGCCGCGCGTCCAACAGGACGCGCCAAAGACGCTCTATCACTTTGAATCTGCGCATGATCCTTTCCGAAAATCGATTCCGATTCTCAGGATTATCCGCTGCATTTCAGCCATGCCGAAAAATCTTCGCGATTAACCAAAGAAATTTCGCCTATATGCTGGACAAGCCAGCCGATCCTGTTTATACGCCCCGTCACACCGCGCAACCAAGCGCGTACGGGTGATTAGCTCAGTTGGTAGAGCAGCTGACTCTTAATCAGCGGGTCGTAGGTTCGAGCCCTACATCACCCACCAAATCTCTTGAAATTATTGCTGAATCCGGCCGCTGTTTGGGATTTCTGAAGTGCTGGTTTAGTACTCGGTACACGATCCGGCATGCAGCATGATGCTGTTGTTCGATGAGGTCGAAACCTACGGCCTTTTAAGGACTGACGTTTCGACCCACGCATTCGAGACGTCTTGCTGTGTCCCGCTATCCGAGATCGCCACCATCATCCACGTGCTTTGGCCCTCGATCAAATAGGCCGTGCCGCTTTCCCTGCGCTCTTTCGTTATTGGACCCAACGAGGCTGCAGAGAGCGCAGCTTCGAAGGCTTCAAGCTCAGCGTTTGAACAACGCAACCCCTCCTGACCATTCGCTGCCAAGGCTGATAGAAAATCGAGCGAGCAGGTGGCAGAAAAGAGGTTTCGGAATTCCCGATAGAGGAGGGAGAACCGTAGTCCGCTCGGCATCGTGTAAAGCTCGCTGCCGGTTCGAGGCTCTGAGATTGGATTGACAGGAGAAGAATGCGGTTCGACCGTCCAATCGCCTCGATCAACACCGCTGTGCAGGGCAGCCAAGCTTCGACCATTCAACACGCAGAGCTTTAAGGTGTCATTGAGAGGCCACGCAGCAGCCCCCACCTGACTAAATACGATCGCAATCACCAAAGCTGTAAAGAAACGCACTCGATCATCCCCAAATCACCCTATCGGCACGGTAATTCAGATTACGGGGAAAGCAAGGCAGTGACGCCTCACGTCAATAAGGCGGCGGAGAATACGGCTACCTATGAGATGAGATTGATTTATTTGAATTCTGGCCGGATTTTCCGGCCTGCCGGAAGCTGTTCCGGAAGCCGCGCACGGGTCCTGTTGCCCACAGCACTGGCCGCATCGAACCATGCGCCCTATCTCACTCTCCTAAACCGGAGGGGGCCATGAGAAGCGTCATTCTAGTCGTTGCATTGTCTCTGCCGTTGCCGGCCCTCGCTGCAGGTGCATTGAACGTCAAAGCGAGCGAGCATAGCTGCGGCGAGCTTGCGCAGATCATCCGCCAGAATAAAAAGGTCTTTGTCCGCGTCGGTTTCGGCGGCCGCAGTTTCCGCTATCCGCCGGCTCAATGCAGCATGGGCGACAAGCGCACGACCACCAGTTTGCGCGATGCCCAGGGGAAGCAGTGTATCCTTGATTATTCCTGCGTCTTCGACCCCGCGTCGCCTTATAATTTTCCTTGAGCACCTCGTGTTGAGCGAGGGCGTTGACTGAAGTCGGCAGGTGGTATGCGGCATCAGGCGGCAGCAATTCGAGGCCCTGGTTCAATCGCTGCCGCGCAGTTTCATGCCTGCGAGCCAAAGGCCTCCGACGATGACAATTGCCGATGCCGCCATCAGCGCGATTGGCGGTGCGGATTCCTGGAAAGAGTGCGAGGCGTTTAGTCTGATGACGTAGATGGTCAGAATGGCAAGCTTTGTCGCGATCAAAAGGGTGAGGGCGCCGTTCCTGCCGTATCGCTTGATCTTCGGCCAGTCCAGGCCTTCAGGGGGCGACCCATCGGGTTCACGCATCGGAGGGGTCTTTGCCCGCTTCGGCTCGGGTGATGCAAGCTGTCTGCGTCCAAAGGGCGGTTTCATGGTCGGCAGAATAGACCAAACATCTTAATGGATCAGGATGCAGCAGGGCCGAGACTGGTCGTATGGGTCTACAAGCCCTACCTTCGCTCTCTGACATTCAGGAGTTTTCATGAAAAGCGTTATTCTGGCCGTTGCGTTGTTGTTTCCGTCCGCCGCCCTTGCCGTTGAGGCGGTGGAGGTCAACGCCATGGATCACACCTGCGAGGAGCTTGCGCAAATCATCCGTCAGAACAAGGCGGTATTCGTGCGAATGGGCTTTGGCGGCCGCAGTTTCCGCTATCCTCCGGCCAGGTGCAATCTGGGCGACAAATACGACACCGCGAGGATAAGGGACGCCGGCGGCAAGCTCTGCATTCTCGACTACGAGTGCGTTTACGATCCGCAATCATTCTACAACAGGGTGCCTAAATAAAGTCTCGCGTGGGGTTCCGGCGCGGTGGTCGAGACTGCAAAGTCTCGGCGGGAGCGGGAACTATCCCGAAACCATCTATGGAGGGGGTCCGTGCACCTATAACTAGGACCCCGGTTCTGATCGCCGCAAGGACAATGGCAACAGTTGGTAGTTCAATGAATGGCCCCGGCCGCCGTCCTGCTTCCAAGGGCTCGCCTCCAAGGGCCTGCCTCCAAGGGAAAGTGGGGCATGCGGGATCGCGTCTGTCCGATTCCGCCGAAGAAAAAGGCCGGGCGAATCTCGCACCGACCTTCCTCGATCTGTCTCGACAACCGCTGCCAGTACCTCCGTGGTCAACCGTCAGAGACAAATTCTAGACCAAGATATGGGGCTTGCTTGCAGATGTTCAAGATCCCTCGCAAAAGAAGCCGGCGATGGGCCGGCTTCTTTTGACCGGCGTTACTGCTGGGCAGGAGCAGCCGGAGTGGCTGGTGCAGGTGTCGCCGGGGCCGGCGTTGCGCTGTTGTCGGCCGGAGCCATCGGCGTGGCCGGGGCCGGCTGGGACTGGGTCGTGGAGGCTGTTGTATCAGGAGACGTGCCGGGGCTGCTATTCCACTGCGAATAGGCGAATGCAGCGACGGCGATGACGGCCACTGCGGCAGCCCAGACAACCCAGTTGTTGCTGCTACGTGCGCTTGGCGTCGTGCGCAGGTCCAGATTGGGGTTCGGGTTCAGCGGCCGGTTCAGGTCGTTGGCATTGTTGGGGTCGTACGTCATGGTACTTTCTCCTCTTTCGGTGAGAGGAGAATGGCGAAGGGGCCGTTTTGTTCCCTGGAGGGGCCGGAGAGCAGGTATTTCAGGGATTTCCGAGGGCTCCGACCTCGTCATTCATCGGACTTTCTTCCATTCGGGCTTCCATTTGAGGGCGCTTAATCGTCGGGACCCAAACTTATATTACCTCTTCATCATGTTCATGGACGAAGCTGTTTCGGTGGAGTAAGTTACGGCAACAGGCATTCGTGCAGTTGTGACTCATGGGGGGATGAGGAGCAGATGATGCAAATCCCGATGCCGTCAGGACGCGACCAGCCGCCGCCGCGTCCCTGTCCCGAAGATGTGCGCGCTCAACTGTCGCGGATCGTCACAAGTCCGGAATTTCCGAGCGCCGGGCGGGGGACCGCCTTTCTGAGCTATGTCATCGAAGAGGCACTGGCAGGCCGAGCCCAGCGTATCAAGGGCTATTCCATCGCCATCGAGGTGTTCAAGCGAGACGAGGGGTTCACCCAGGACGATCCCGTCGTCAGGATAGAGGCGGGCCGGCTGCGGCGCGCGCTCGAACGCTATTATCTTATCGCGGGGCAACGGGATCCCATCCGGATCGATATCCCGAAGGGCGGCTACATCCCGACCTTTAGCTGGAATTCCGCAATTCCATCCGAGCCCGCAGAGGCCGAAGCGGGGCCGTCGACCGAACCGTCTGATACGACCGCCGATCCCTGGTGGCGGTCGCGACGGCCGGTCGTGGCAGCGCTCATCCTCATTGCCGGTCTTGCGGGCGCATTCTATCTGACCGGCAGCCGGCCGGTGAGTGATCCAGCCTCTTCCTCAGCCGATGCGTCGGGGCCGGCTGGTCCCACGCTCGTCATCGCGCCATTCGCCAATCTCGGCAGCGGCCCGGATGCCGAGCTCTATGCCCTCGGATTGACCGAAGAACTGCTGACGGCGCTTCCCCGCTTCAAGGAAATCAAGGTCTTCGGCCGCGAAACGTCGAAAACGCTGTCACCCGACGTCGATGTATCGCGTGTTCGCAGCGAATTCGGGGCGCGCTATCTGCTGGCCGGCGGCATCAGGGCCTCCGGCAGTCGCATCCGGGTGACCGCACGCCTTCTCGATACATCAGACGGTGCGATCCTGTGGTCGCAGGACTACGATAATGATCTGCAGTCCCGCGATCTGTTCGCCATCCAGTCCGATGTGGCGAGCAAGGTGGCAACGGCCATCGCCCAGCCCTACGGGATCATGGCCAAGATCGATGCGGCCAAACCGCCGCCCGATGATCTCGGCGCCTATGCATGCACGCTGAGTTTCTACAGCTATCGTGCCGAATTGAGCGCCGAACGGCATGCGGAAGTGCGGGACTGTCTCGAGAAGGCCGTGGCGCGCTACCCGTCCTTTGCGACCGCGTGGGCGATGCTATCAATCGTCTATCTCGATGAAGACCGCTTCAAGTTCAATCCCAGGCCCGGCACGCCTGCTCCCCTGGAGCGCAGCCTGCAGGCGGCGCGCCGCGCGATACAGTTGGATCCGGACAGCACGCGCGCCTTGCAGGCGTTGATGACGGCCTTGTTCTTCAATCGACAGCCCGAAGAGGCGCTGCGCGTCGGCGAACAGGCGCTTGCCACCAATCCGAACGACACCGAGCTTTTGGGTGAGTTCGGCACCAGGCTTGCCATAAGCGGAGAATGGGTGCGGGGTGCTGCCCTGTTGGATCAGGCGCTTGTGCTCAATCCCGGCGGGGGCGGATTTTATCACGGTTCGCGCGCGCTCGCGGCCTACATGCTTGATGACGACAAGACCGCGGTCCGCGAGATCAGGCAGGCGGATTTGCAGAAGTTTCCGCTCTTCCATGCCGTCGCCGCGGTGATCTACGTCGATGCTGGAATGCAGGATGAGGCCCGTGCAGAGGCTGTGAAATTCAACGAAATGCAGCCCAGCTTCGTTCCTAATATCGTTGCGGAGCTGACGTCGCGCAATTTCCAGCCTGCGGATCAGGCGCGTTTGATTGCCGCTCTCGCCAAGGCCGGATTGCCGGCTTCCGATGAGGCGTCGGCGGCAATATCATTGCGAACAGACGCCCCCAGCCTTCAGCCGCAATAGGCATCACTCGCGTTTGATCCACCCAGCGGCCGCGTCTTTGCCCCGGGGCTGCGCTGTAGTCTCAACCGCAAGGCTCCATCATCACAAGCTGTTCAACACACCATCACAAGAGGTGCACCATGCGTATCCGAACGGCCGCCTGTTGCTGCGGTCAGCTCAGTATCGAAGTAAAAGGCGAGCCGCAGCGCGTCGGGGTTTGCCACTGTCTTGCCTGCCAGCGCCGCACGGGCAGCGCCTTTGCCGCGCTGGCGAGTTTCGCCCCGCCCTACAAGGTCTTCGGCACCACCGCCGAATATGTTCGCACCGGCGACAAGGGCACAAGGCTCCATTTCCGGTTCTGCCCCGTCTGCGGCACAAACCTGTTCCATACAGCGGAGGGCCACGAAGAAATGTGGGTGGGCGTTGCCGTCGGTGCCTTCGCCGATCCGGAATTTCCTCCGCCCGAGATTGCGGTCTTTGACTGCCGCAAGCATTCCTGGGTGCAACTGCCGCCGGGCGTCCGGATTTTCGAAAAGAACTCCGGCTGAGGGCATATTCACCCTGGGGGCGTGGCGACCGTACCGCCTGTCCTGCGCGCGCTTGACAGGGCAGGGTGTCTTTGCGAATGATCCATACATGGGGTCGCGATCACCCCACGAGGCGTCATGCTGAAGAATCGCGTCCAGTAAAACCGATCAACGGAGGGACGCGTCATGCCGTCATTTCTCGAAATTTCACCAGAAAAGCTCAGCCGCCTCATCGGAACCCCCGGTGCCCCTGATATTATCGACGTTCGCACGGAGGAGGACTTCGCGCTCGATCCGCGGCTGGTGCCGGGCTCGATCCGGCGCGGCCATGCCGACGTCTCTTCCTGGGCGGGCAGCGTCGATGCCGATGCTGTCGTCGTGGTCTGCCAGAAAGGCGGCAAGCTCAGCCACGGTGTCGCCGCTTATCTGCGCTATGCCGGGATCGACGCGGAGAGCCTCGAAGGCGGTTTCGAGGCCTGGATTGCGGGAGGATTGGCGGTGCCCGACGCCAAGCTGCCTGACCGCGATGCTGAGGGGCGCACGGTCTGGGTGACGCGGGCACGGCCGAAGATCGACCGCATCGCCTGTCCCTGGCTGATCCGGCGCTTCGTCGATCCGGACGCCGTGTTCCTGTTCGTGCCGGCGCCGGATGTTCTCGCCGTCGGCGAGCGTTTCGGCGCGACGCCCTTCGATATCGAGGGCGTGTTCTGGAGCCATCGCGGCGAGTTCTGCACTTTCGACGTGATGATCGAGGAATTCGGGCTGGCATCGCAACCGCTGCTGCGCCTAGCGACGATCGTCAGGGCGGCGGATACCGCCAGGCTCGATCTCGCGCCCGAGGCGCCTGGCCTGCTTGCGGCTTCGCTCGGCCTCTCCAGGATGTATTCCGACGATCTACAGCAGCTCGAGGCCGGAATGCTGCTCTACGATGCCTTCTTCCGCTGGTGCCGCGACGCCACCGAGGAAACCCATAACTGGCCCTCGCCGAAGAAGGGGGCGTGAGATGGCCGAGATGACAGGTCATGCGCCGGCCGGAGAGGCGAGGGAGAGAGACGCGGGCGAGGGACATCATCACGGCGTCTCGCTGAGTGAAGCCTTCCGGGTGTGGCTGCGCATTTCGGCCCTGAGCTTCGGCGGTCCGGCCGGGCAGATCGCCGTCATGCACCGGATCATCGTCGACGAGAAGCGCTGGATCGGCGAGCACCGTTTCCTGCATGCGCTGAACTATTGCATGCTGCTTCCCGGACCCGAGGCGCAGCAGCTCGCCATCTATATCGGCTGGCTGATGCACCGGACAGTAGGGGGTCTCATGGCCGGCCTGCTGTTCGTGCTGCCGGGTTTTCTGTCGATCCTCTGCCTCAGCTACATCTACGCCGCCTATGGCAGCGTCGGCATCGTCGCCGGTCTGTTCTTCGGGCTGAAGGCGGCGGTGCTTGCCGTCGTCGTGCAGGCCGTCATCCGCATCGGCGGCCGCGCGCTGAAGAATCGCGTCATGGTCGGCATCGCTGCCGCGGCCTTCATCGCCATCTTCTTTCTGCATGTCCCGTTCCCGCTGATCGTGCTTACCGCCGGCATCGCCGGCTTCCTCGGCGGCAGGTTCGGGCTTGCCGCCTTCCAGACGGGCGGCGGGCACAAGGCGGGAAGCGGCCTGGTGCTGTCGGATGCCGAGTCGGCGCTTGGCGAGGGCGTGCCGGCGCATGCGCGTCCTAACCTTGCATGGTCGCTGCGCATATCCTCGGTGCTGCTTGCCCTCTGGCTCGTCCCTGTCGCTGCCCTCTATGCGGCCTTGGGGGCGCATGACGTCTTCACCGAGATCGGCCTGTTCTTCAGCAAGATGGCGGTCGTCACCTTCGGCGGGGCCTATGCCGTGCTTGCCTATGTCGCGCAGCAGGCCGTGCAGAATTTCGGCTGGCTGAAGCCCGGCGAGATGCTCGACGGTCTCGGCATGGCCGAGACGACGCCGGGGCCGCTGATCATGGTCGTGCAGTTCGTCGGTTTCATGGGCGCCTACCGCAATCCCGGATCGCTCAATCCGATGGTGGCGGCAACGCTTGCCGCCGTCCTGACGTGTTGGGTGACCTTCGTGCCCTGTTTCCTCTGGATCTTCCTCGGCGCGCCGTTCATCGAAAAACTGCGCGGCAATATCGCGCTCGCCGGCGCAATGTCGGCGATCACGGCGGCAGTGGTCGGGGTCATCCTCAACCTTGCCATCTGGTTTGGCCTGCACACGCTGTTTGCCGAGGTCGCGGTCATCGAGCTTGGCGGTTTGCGGTTCGATATTCCCGTGCTGCAATCGGCCGCGCCGGCGGCCATGGCGCTGTCGCTTGCCGCCGCCATCGCGATCTTCCGCTTCAAGGCTTCGGTGATCACGACGCTGCTTGCCTGCGCGGCAGCCGGGATGATCTGGACGTTGGCCGTATAAAATTAAGCCTCCACCCCGTCCACGGGGATGCGCATCGCAAGGATCTTGTCGATGCGCATGCCGTCCATGTCGATCACTTCGAAGCGCCAGCCGTCGAAGACGAAGGTTTCTCCGGCTTCGGGGATGTGCTGGAGCTGATGCAGCGCGAAGCCCGCCAGCGTGTGGAAATCGGCATCGGGACGATCGCGCAGGCCCAGCCTTTCGAAGGCGTCGAAGGCCGGCATCATCGCCTCGATCAGCAGCGACCCATCCTCCCGGACGACGATGTCGGGTTCCTGGTTGGTCCCCGGCAGGTCGCCGGCGATGGCTTCGAGCAGATCGGTCTGGGTGACGATGCCTTCGAGGCTGCCATATTCGTCGATGACGATGGCAAGGCGGACGGGGGAAGCCTTGAAACTGTCGAGCACGCGCACGACCGAGGTGCCCTCGTGCAGCACCAGCGGCTGCTTGATCACCGCCATCGGCCGGACCTTGCCGCCGTCGAGGACCTGATCGAGAAGATCCTTCTTCAGCACCATGCCGATCGGCTCATCGATCGAACCGCGGGCGACCAGCAGCTGTTCATGGCTGCATTCGCGGATCGTCTTCAGGATCTCGGCCTCGCTGTCATCGGCGTCGAACCATTCGATATCGAGACGCGGAGTCATGATGTCGGAGATCGGCCTTTCGCCGATGTTGAACACTCGCTCGACGAGCTGCTGCTGCACTTGGTTGAGAAGGCCGGCTTCCTGGCTCTCGGCGACCAGAAGCTTGAGTTCCTGCGGCGAATGGAACGACGATTCCCCGGTTCCGGCGCGAAGGCCGACGCCGCGCAGCACGAGATTGCCCATGCCGTTCAGGACGAAGATCGCCGGCTTGAACAGCACCAGGAACAGGCCGAGCGGACGCACCACGGCAAGCGAGGTGGCTTCGCTGCGCTGAAGGGCGAGGCTCTTCGGCGCAAGCTCGCCGAGCACGATGTGGAGCGCTGTGATGATGACGAAGGCGATGACGACGGCGACGGTATGGGCGCCGGTTGCGGCCCATTGCCCGGGCAGCCATGACAGCCAAGGTTCGATCAGGTGGGCCAGCGCCGGTTCTCCGACCCAGCCAAGGGCGAGCGACGAGATGGTAATGCCGAGCTGGGTGGCTGCGAGGTTTGAGTCGAGGTGATCCACAGCGCGCTGAAGTGCCGAGGCGTTCATGCGGCCTGCCGCGGCCATTTCGGCGACGCGGCTGCGCCTGACCGACACCAGGGCGAATTCGGCGGCAACGAAGAAGCCATTGGCGGCGACGAGAAGAAACACGGCTAGTATCCCGATATAATCGGAGAGCCCGCCGGCGGATTCGGACATGTTTTCCCTGCCTTTGAATTGATGGGAATCCGAACCTACACGCTCGCACACCGGTGGCAAGGCGTTCCGGTCAGTCTTGCGGCGAGAGATGCCGACGCAGGGCTGCCATGATCGAAATACTGTGTCGGTTTGTGGATGCTGGCCGCAAAAGGTGTGGCGAACCGCATGGTCGGCGTCGCGCCATTCACCTCTTGGGCGCTTCGAAGAGCTCGATCGGGTTTCCGGCCGGATCATCGAGAAGGATCTGTTTGCCGCCAATACCCTGCACGATGTCGTTGCGGAAACGCGCGCCGGCCTGGCGTAGTGCCGCAACCTTCGCCTCCAGATCCCCGACCTCGATCTGGATGCGATTCCATCCGCCGGGCTCCGGCTTTCGCCCGTCGGGCATTGCTTGAGATGCTCCGCCGGGTCCCGTCATGCCGCTGACGAACAGACGAAAACCGTCCTTGGTCAGGATGGCGAAGCTTGGCGCGGGGCGAAGTGCTACGGAGAAGCCGAGATGTCTCGTGTAGAATTCCACCGCGGCGTCGACGTCATCGACGATATAACGCATGCTGATACCGGCCATGTTTTCCTCCTCTTGCTCTTCCTTGTCTTGTTCTCGATCGATCGTCCCCTCAAGGGACATCCAAAACTCCCATGTTTCGTAAAACGTCTCGCATCGAACCGGGTTCATGCGAGGCGTTTCAGGTCTCCGTTTTATCTATGTCGCTATCTCAAAATCACACGCACTTTTGGACGGCAATGGAACTCGGCGTGCGAAAAAACGGTTCATCCCTGCCACCGACCGCGCTATAGATCGGCGAGGCGGATTGCCGAGTGAGAGTTTGATCCATGAGCTATGATTTCCATGTCGGCCAGAAGGTCGTCTGCATCAACGATACCTTCAAGCATGTCAGCATCGACCAGCTCATCCGCAAGGGCGAGATTTATACGATCCGCTGGGTGGGCGAATATACCCATTATGTCGATGGCACGTTTATCGGGGTGAAGCTCGCGGAGATCAACCGCGGCAATGACGACGGGCCGGAGGGTTATGGGGCAGCCGACATGCCTTACCGCGCGACGCGTTTCCGGCCGCTGGTGAAGGACAAGATCGCATCGCTGCGCAAGCTGCTGGCGCCGAAACCCGATGCGCCTGTCGAACCGAAGGAAAAAATCAGGAAGAAAGAGAAGGTCTGAGCGCCGGATCTGCCGGCTATCTGCCTCTGCATACGGATGTACCCCCGGATGCAGCACAGCTGCATCCCCTAGGTGCAGCCGCGCTGATGGTTTCCCTTGACACCCAATAGCGAACGTGTTCGTTAAGAACATGTTCGCTATTGGAGTTGGATATATGGCAAAGCAACCCAGAAGCCGGCGGGAGAGGCCGAGCAAACCGGCTTTGAGCCGCGAGGGGATCATCGTGGCGGCGCTGGCACTCTTCCATGAGGAGGGGCTCGCCAAGGTCACTATGCGGCGTGTGGCTGCTGTGCTCGATACGGGACCGGCCTCGCTTTACGTCTATATCAGCGACACCGAAGACCTTCATGCCGAGATCCTCGACGCGCTTTTGGCGGGCATCGCCGAGCCGTCTTCGCCTGATGATTGGCACGAGCGGCTGAAGGGCACGCTTCGCAGCTATATGGCGGTGCTGTTCGAGCATCCGGAACTGGCGCGCATGGCGATGTCGACCATGCCGAGCGGGCCGAATTACCTCGCTTTGGTGGAGACGATCCTGGCGTTGCTGAAAGAGGGCGGGGTGCCTGATGGACAGGCGGCGTGGGCGGTCGACCTGCTGCTGCTCTTTGCGACGGCGCAGGCTGCCGAAAAGGCCGCCTGGAAGGCATCCGCGCGTTCTCCGTCCGATTTTTCCTCGCTGGCGAAGATCATCGAGACCGCCGATGCCGAGACCCTGCCGAATATCGCCCGGCTCGGAGCCGACCTGCTGTCTGGCCGGGGCGACCGGCTGGGCTGGGGGTTCGATGTCCTGATCAACGGCATTCTCGAGACGCGACGCATGGAGACAAAATCATGATCACCATTCTGGGCGCCGGCCTCGGCGGGCTCGTTCTCGCGCGCATTTTGCATATCAACGGCGTAGATGTTCGCATTTTCGAAAGCGATACCTCCGCATCGGCGAGGCACCAGGGCGGCATGCTCGACATGCATGTCGAGTCCGGCCAGTCGGCGCTCCGGGCCGCGGGCCTTTACGACGAATTCCGTGCGATCGTGCTGGAGGAGGGAGACTCGACCCGCGTCCTCGACAAGACGGGCAGGGTGGTGTTGTCCCAGGCCGGCAACGGCCTGCGCCCCGAGGTGGATCGCGGCGCGTTGCGGGCGATGCTCATCGCATCACTGCCGGAAGGGATCATCCAGTGGGGGCATCGCGCGACCGGCGTCATCGCCAGCGCGGATGGTTACGTCATCACCTTCGCCAACGACCGGCTGGTCAAGGCGGATGTGCTGATCGGCGCCGACGGCGCCTGGTCGAAGGTGAGGCCGCTGCTTACCGATGTCGAGCCTGTGTATACAGGCCTGTCCTTCGTGGAAGCCCGCCTGACCGAGGCATCTTCCCATTTTCCCACCCAGGCGGAAATCGTCGGGAAGGGGACGATGCTTGCGCTCTCTGACCGCAAAGGCATCCTCGCCCATCGCGAGCCGGGTGACGTGCTCTGCAGCTATGGCGCCTTCGAGGCGCCGATCGAATGGGTGAAAGGCGAATGGTCGAAGGGCGGGGGCATGCTTGACGATGTGCTGGCCCGTTTCAGCGACTGGCATCCCACGCTTGTCGATCTCATCGCCAGGAGCAAGACGCCGTTGATTGCAAGGCCGCTCTTTGCGCTGCCGGTTGGCCACCGCTGGGACCGCAGGGCCTGCCTCACGCTGATCGGCGATGCCGCGCATCTGATGTCGCCCTTTGCCGGCGAAGGCGCCAATCTTGCCATGCTTGACGGAGCGGAACTGGCGCAGGCGATCATCGCTCACGGCGACGATATCGAGGCGGCGCTGGCTTCGTACGAGACTGCCATATTCCCCCGCAGCGAAGATGCTGCCGTGCAATCGGCTGCCGGCCTCGACATGTGCTTCAACGACGAGGCGCCGCGCCCGCTCGTCGATTTCTTCCGCAGCATGCCCTCGGACGTGGAGGCGCAATAGGTCGGTGGCCTCTAAATCGCCTGCTGTCTGACGGGTACGCCCGGTTCGCCGAGATCCCAATAGAGGCCGGCCATCAAGGCCAGGCCTTCGCGGGCGATGAACAGAGGGAGATGCTCGTTCGGCGCATGCTGGGAGCATCCCGGATAGGAATGTGGGACCCAGATCGTCGGCAGTTCCAGCGTCTCGGAGAAAGTGTCGTTCGGCAGCGACCCGCCAAGGTTCGGCAAGATGGCCGGCTTCTTGCCCGTGGTGCGGGTGATCGAGCCGACTGCCCAGCCGACCCAGGGATGCTCGGGATCGAGACGCGTCGCGTAGAAAATCTCGTCGCTTGCCTGAGTAATCTGCACCTGCGGAAAACCGTGGGCGTCGAGGTGGCGTCGCAGCGCCGGCAGTATATCCCTCACATCGACCCCGACGACGAAGCGCAGCTGGCAGCGCGCCCAGGCGCGCGGCGGGATGGCGCCGACAGGTGTCCTGGGATTGCCGGCTTCGAAAGCCAGGATCGCCAGGGAACTCCATGCGAACAGCTTTTCCGCCGGCGTCAGGCCGGATTCGCCCCAGTTCGGATCGATTTTCGCATCGCCGTCGCCATCCTCCAGGGCGCAATCGGCAAGCACATGCTTCACACTCTCGGGGATCTCTTTCGGACACCATTCCGGGATACGAATTTCGCCTGACGGGCCGGTGATGCGGGCAAGCGCATGGGCAAGCTGGATTGCCGGATCGGAGAGCAGGCCGCCCCAGTTGCCGGAGTGATGCCCGCCCTTGCGCGCCTCGATCGAGACATCGAAGCTGATGGCGCCGCGCGAACCCAGGAAGATGGTCGGCCGTTCGGCGGCGAGCCGCGGGCCGTCAGAGGCGATCAGCACATCGGCGCGGAACAATTCCCTGTGCGTAACGGCGAGTTCACGCAAGCCCGGCGATATCCGTTCCTCGCCCATCTCGATCAGATATTTGGCGTTGAAGCCGAGCTTGCCGCGTGTCTCCAGCACGGCCTGGATGGCGCCGATATTGACGGTGTGCTGCCCCTTGTTGTCGGCAACGCCGCGCCCGTACCATCTGCCGTCGCGTTCGGTCAGCCGCCAGGGTGACAGGCCTTCGTCCCAGGCCTCGTCAAGCCCGCGGATTACGTCGCCATGACCATAACCGAGCACGGTCGGCCGCTCGGGATCTTCGATGCGCTCGGCGAAGAGAAAGGGCCAGCCGCCCTCCGTCAATGTGTGGCAGTTAAAACCGAGCGCTTCGAAAGTCGGCCTCATCTCGGTCTCGATATAGTCGAGCAACACCTGCCGGCGATCGGGGTTCTGGCTTTCCGTCGGCATGGCGACCCGTCGCGCCAGATCGGTCCGGAATGACCCGGAATCGAAATAGGCCTCTGCTCTTGTTATGGCGGCGTCGCGGGTCATGCGGGAGCATACCATCAAGCCTGACGTATCGAAACGGCCATCTGACCATCGCCCGGCGACACTGGCCTCTGCCTGAGTTCATCACCGCGACATCAACGCACCCACGACACAATTGTGCGGCCGGACCGCCTGTGCAACAGTTGGTGCGTGAGGTGCCAAGGAGTGGCCGTGAGTCCGATTTCGAAAATCCTGGCGCTCTGCGCCGCCATCGTCATCACCATCATGGCAGCAGGCGCGGCAGCGGCCGATCCGCTGGTTTTCAGCTATCATGGATGGCAGGTCGATCTCACCAAGGCCAAGGGCGTAGAGCCCGACAAGGAGATGGTCGCGGCGGTCAAGCGGCAGCTCGATATCGTCGAGCATGTCGACCTGAAACCCGATGTGCTCACCTTCATGCGGACGATCCCGATCTGGGCCAATCCCGCTGCCGCAAGTTTCGGGCCTGGCCATTACAGCAGCAAGACCGGCATCGATCTACGCGTGAAGGCCCTCGCGCCCGACAAGCCGATCATCCTGCACGAACTTCTGCACGCCTATCACGACCGGATGATCCCTGGGGGATTCGGCAATCCCGACATCAAGCAGTTCTTCGATCTGGGGAAGCGAGTCTGGCCGGCCGATTCCTACATGATGAGCAATGGTCACGAATTCTTCGCTGTCACGGCCAGCGTCTACCTGTTCGGCGACATCGACCGGCCGCCTTATTCGCGCAGCCAACTGCGGGAGAACCAGCCGCGATATTATCAGTGGCTCGCTACCTTGTTCGACGGCGGCCATCCGCGGTCGTAGGGCCGCTTCCTATCCTGATCAGCGCATTTTCCTGCTCAGGAACAGCGCTGTCTCCTTGCGGACTTCAAGCACGCCATCGCCTCGTCTGAAAGCATTGGCGATGGCTTCACGGAAGCTGGAGAGCTCAGCTTCACTGGCGCCGTCGCCGGGCGGGTAGGAGGTGAGCGCCAGGAACACATCCTCGGGCTCGGTGATCCGGAGGCTTGCCGGATGCTCGGACATGGTGACGTTTCCGAATTGCGACTGCATCAGCCGCTCGGCATCGTCATATCCAAAGGCCGCCGCGGCCGGATCGGACGGGGCGCTGCCGAATATGGTCGTCAACGCGTAGATCTCACGCATATTGCCGACGCCGTTGGTCGTCACTGCGAGAAAACCGCCGGGCTTCAACACCCTCGACATTTCCGCGATAGCGGCGGCCGGGTCGGGCAGGTGGTAGAGCATATGCATCGCGATCACCGCATCGAAGGCGCCGTCGTCGAAGGGGAGTTCCGCGGCGTCGGCCTGGCGGCCGTGAACGGCGCTGAAGGGCAGCGCGTTGCAACGCGCCACCGCCTCGTCGACCATGCCGGGCGAAAGATCGGCAAGCGTCAGGTCGAGCTTCTCCGGCAGCAGGCCCGCGGTTGACGCCCAGAACCAGGCGGGACCGCAGCCGATGTCGAGGACGTGATCGCCTGGTTTCAGCGGAAGCTGCCCAGCAACCCATGGAAACCAGCCGGTCTCGGCGATGGTGTATTCGCTATGGAGACGCGCGCGTGCAGCAAGCTTGCGGCTGTCGCCATACTGCCCTGCATTATCTGCTGTTATCGACGACATGACATCTCTCTTCATGGCGCGTCGTTTTGCGTTCGACGGCAAAGCTATAGATGGCTCCGTCGGGAGACAAGACGTGACCTGCAGCGAGTTCGGACTTCGTTCTGCGACCCGCCGTCACGCGGTCGATATAAATCGCATCCGATTAAATCGGAATGTTGTTGACTTCGGTTTCTGGGTGCCATAATAAAGCGCATCCGATTGGATCGGATGCGTTTTAAATCAAACCGAAAGGATATCATCATGACCGAGAAGCTTCTCTTCACTGGCAAGACCCACATCACCGGCGGCCGCAACGGCGCTGCACACAGCAGCGACGGCACGCTCGACATCAAGCTGCCGCTGCCGCATCCGGCCGCCGAAAACCTCTTCGGTATCGCCTGGTCTGCCTGCTACATCGGCGCCATCGAGCTTGCGGCCGGTCAGAGAAAGATCACGCTGCCCGCCGATCCCGAGGTCGATGCGGAGATTACTCTCAACGCCGACAACGGCTCCTTCTTCCTCAGGGCGCGCCTCAACGTCACCCTGACCGGCATCGATCGCGAGGTCGCGCAGGAACTGATCGAGGCAGCTCACGGCATCTGCCCCTATTCCAAGGCGACACACGGCAATATCGATGTCGAGACCAACCTTGTCTGAGTGGGCGAGGGTGGACCTCATCGCCGAAGACTTTGATGCTCGGGGTCTGCCGATCGACCGACAGACCCGATCCAACCGATGACAGCATCGAAAACCTCACCGATCCGGAGAACATGCCATGATCGACAGCCATGCACAGCCGCACCAGGCCTATGACGAGTTTTCGCTCGTGCTCGACCCAGCCGCCTATGAGCCGCTGCCCGATGACTGGCTGATCGGCATTACCGACGTCGTCAGTTCGACGCCGGCGATCAAGTCCGGGCGTTATGAAGACGTCAACTTCGCGGGTGCCTCGATCATTGCCGCGCTCGGCAATGCCTGGGGTTCGTCCGATTTCCCCTTCGTGTTTCGCGGGGACGGGGCGGCATTCGCCTTGCCGCCGCACGGCATCATGGCGGCGACCTCGGCATTGCGGCAGGTCGCGAGCTTCGCCCGGACCGATCTCGACCTCAACCTTCGTATCGGCCTGCTCACCGTGCGCGAAATCCGCGCTGGCGGCCGCGACGTAAAAGTTGCGCGCTATGCCGCTTCGGAAAATGCGACCTATGCGATGTTTGCAGGGGGCGGGCTCAAATGGGCGGAGCAGCAGATCAAGAACGGCCGCTATCTGGTCAAGCCGGGGCGCTACGCCACAAAACCCGATCTCACCGGCCTGACCTGCGACTGGGCGCCATTCCCGAGCCAGCGGGGCGAGATCCTATCGCTGCTGGTCGAGCCTGATGACCATACGAGCCCGGAGGTCTTTGCGGCGTTGGCGAAGCGCGTGCTTGCGGTTTTCGACGCGCCGCCGCCGCAGTCTCATCCCGTTCCCGGGGATATCGCTATTCCTGGAGATAGCGCGAAGCAGATGGATGTGGAAGGCTGGTTGGAGGTCGCCTCCCATTCGGATTTCCGCAAATTCGATGATGGTTTGCGGCTGACGCTCGACTGCACCCGCGAACAGATCGACAGGGTCGAAGCCATGCTTCTTCTGGCAAAGGCACGCGGCGAGATCAATTTCGGTCTGCATCGCCAGTCCCATGCGCTGATGACCTGCCTCGTACCATCGGGCAATCAGGATTCGCATCTGCATTTCCTTGATGGAATGGGCGGCGGTTATGCCAAGGCCGCAGAGATGATGGAGGCCGGTGCGCTTGGCGATGCCAGCATCATGCTCGCTGAAGACCCGTTCAGCCGGCGAGCGCCATGACCGTCAAGCTAAGTAGGCTTCCTTGTTTCCCGCATGGCTAGGTCTGCGAGTATTTCAGCAAGCTGAGGCGGCGCCAATTCGGCTTCGCCTTCTATCGCGGCGGCAGTGAACCATCTAAGCTCGGTGTGTTCATCATCGATAAGCTGCGGACAGCCGCGCCACTTATCGACGTGATAGATATGGAACGTGGCGGATGCTTCGGGCGGGCTCTCCGATACGAACCTCCCAACAAGCTGCCAGCGCTCCGGCGTCACGCCTATTTCTTCGATCAATTCCCGGCGCATCGCTGTCTCAGCGTCTTCACCCTCTTCGACGTGGCCGCCCGGAAGGCTCCAGCGGTCCGGGTATACTCTGCGGTCGGAACTTCGTCTTGCAAGAAGAACGGTTCCGTTCCGGCACAAGACGCCCATCGCAATGTCGGGCATGCATACTTCCCCGCTTCGTCGATCTCGCGCCGATGCTGCCCGCTGCCACGTTTCTTTGCAATGACCAGTCGTCCATCAAGGCAGCCGACGCATAGCCTGACCGGGTAGGTTGACCCCCGGCGTTGCCCGGGCGCATAGTCTCCGGACAGACGCGAATGACCTGCTGCTGCGAACGAAGTCGGTCAGTCGATCTTCGTCCGTTTCCGAACAGATCAAACGGAGAGGAGAGCGTCATGCCACCTACATCCCTATCAACGCCCACGCGGCGCGAGTTGCTTGCGGCCACGGCCGCAGCCGGGGCCATCGGCATGCTTGCCGGGACGCGTAGCGCTGAGGCGAACGGCGATGGGCTTACTCCCTTCAGTGTCAATTTCCCTGAGGATCAGCTTGACGATCTGCGCCGGCGCGTCGCGGCCACCCGCTGGCCTGACAAGGAGACTGTCGCGGACGATACGCAGGGCGTGCAGCTCGCGACAATCCAGAAACTCGCAAAACATTGGGCGACGGATTACGACTGGCGCAGGATGGAGGCCCGGCTCAATGCGCTGCCGCAGTTCATCACCGAGATCGACGGGCTGGATATCCACTTCATTCACGTCCGCTCCAAGCATAAAAATGCGCTGCCTGTCATCGTCACGCATGGATGGCCCGGCTCGATCATCGAGCAGCTGAAGATTATCGAGCCGCTCACAGATCCCACGGCGCACGGCGGAAGCGAAGCGGACGCATTTGACGTGGTGATCCCGTCTTTGCCGGGCTACGGCTTTTCCGGAAAACCGACGGGGTCGGGGAATTGGAACCCGCCCCGCATCGCGCATGCCTGGGTGACGCTGATGCAACGTCTCGGCTACACGAAGTTCGTGGCGCAGGGCGGCGACTGGGGCAACGCCGTCACCGAATTGATGGCGGTGCAGCAGCCGGCGGGATTGCTCGGCATCCATACGAATATGGCGGCCACGGTTCCGGCTGACATTGCCAAGGCTCTTGCCGCAGGCGGTCCGGCGCCAGCCGACCTTTCGCCGGACGAAAGGCGCGCCTACGATCAGCTCGACGACTTCTACAAGAATGGGCTGGGCTACGCCATCGAGATGAACAACCGGCCGCAGACGCTCTACGGGATCGCCGACTCGCCGGTCGGGCTTGCGGCGTGGATGCTCGATCACGACATCCGCAGTTACCGGATGATCGCGCGCGTTTTCGACGGAGAGCCCGAGGGACTGACCAAGGACGATATCCTCGACAACGTCACGCTCTACTGGCTGACGAACACGGCCATCTCTTCAGCACGCCTCTATTGGGACAATGCGCACCATCCGTCGGGCGGGTTCTTCGATCCGAGAGGCATCAAGATCCCGGTTGCGGTCAGCGCCTTCCCCGATGAGATCTACCAGGCACCACAGAGCTGGGCGGAGAAGGCCTATCCGAAGCTGATCCACTATAACAGGCTCGACAAGGGTGGGCACTTCGCCGCCTGGGAACAGCCGGCGGCCTTCACCGCCGAACTCAGGACGGCGTTCCGGGCGCTGCGCCAGTAGTCCCCGGCGGGATCATGCGAGAGATGCCGCGATCACGATTTCCCCGATTCGGCCTGCGTTGACCGCAGGAGGTTGTCGCGCAGCCTCGTCACCGATTTCTGCACGACGGGAAAGTCGTCGCCGAGGCCGGTGGCGGCAGTCAGGGGGGAGGCGGGATCGCCGTCGAGGAGACTGCGCCCTGCCGGCGTCAACCGCACCCGCACCTGCCGTTCGTCGGCCGGATCGCGTTGGCGGGTGATATAGCCGACCGACTCCAGCTTCTTGAGGATGGGCGTCAGCGTGTTGGATTCGAGAAACATCTTTTCACCCAACGCCCCGACCGTCTGGTCGTCCTCTTCGGAGAGGGCCACGATGACGATATATTGGGTGTAGGTCAGGCCAAGCTCATCCAGGATCGGCTTATAAGCGCGCCCAAAGGCAAGATTGGCCGAATAGACCGCAAAGCAGAGGAAGTTGGAAAGCTTCCTGCTGCTCTTGCCTGGCTGCGGGGAGGTGGGCGCAGGCTCTTTTGCAGTTCGAGATGTCGACATCAGCCCATCCTTTTCAACGATGAGACCTATATATATCGCATCCGATTAAATCGCAATGGTGTTTATGTCGGTTTCGAACTCCGGCTGTAATGGCCTCATTGCATTCCGGGCCGCCGCTCTGGAGCGCGGGCTTCACGAGCGGCGGCCGGTGTCAGTGTCTACGGCCTAGCCGAATTTCTCCGTCGTGTCTGCCTTGCCTTTCACCCAGTAGCCGGATGCCTTGATCCAGCTCAGCGGATAGCCTCGTTCCGTCAGCAGATGGGCGCGGACGTCCCGTGTCACTGAGGCTTCGGCTGCGACCCAGATGAAGGTCTCGGGCTGGATATCGACCGCGCGCAGGAGCTTCAGCAGTGCTGCAGCGTCGGTTGCCTGCGAGAGGGGCCGGTGCGCCCAGTGGACATGCAGTTCGGCTGACGTCTCGAAGACCTGTTCTTCCAATGGACCGGTGACGGCTGCGATGACGGTGATTTCAGCTCCGGCGCCGCTCTCCTCGATCCGGCGGCCGATGGCCGGCAGCGCCGTTTCGTCGCCGATCAGCAGCCAGCGTTTCACGCTGGCGGAAACCACTGCGGAGCCCCTTGGTCCGCCGATTTCGAGCCTGTCTCCCGGGCGTGCGCCGATCGCCCATTGCGTTATCGGGCCTGCCTCGTGCAAGGCAAAATCGATGGTCAATGTCCGCTCGGCATTATCATAGCGGCGCGGCGTGTAGTCACGGCGCTCTTCTCCGCCATCGGCAGCGGGAATGAAAATCTTGATGTGGTCGTCGGCACCGAGACTGGTGAAATCGGCGAGATCATCGCCAGCCAAAGTGATGCGGCGCATGCCAGGGGTGATATCGACGACGCTTTCGACCGTCAGCGTGCGTCGCCGCGTGTCGTGGCGGACCCGCTCGATGGCAGGGGCGGGTGAAACCTGTTCTTTGAGTTGATTGTTATCCATGTATCCTCAGGAGCTCTTAAAACTCGATCCACAGGACACAGTCGCGCAGATCGAAGCCGCAAAGCCGTTCGATCATACGCGTTGAGTGACGTTAACGCTTACGTGGCGGGGCATTGC
>Ga0307515_10005687_pt1 | contig 25166 bp, 23 predicted proteins | sample 17_EM_MG_FD_194513 | JGI IMG/M metagenome (GOLD analysis project Ga0307515, IMG submission 194513) | Populus trichocarpa ectomycorrhiza microbial communities from riparian zone in the Pacific Northwest, United States - 17_EM | ecosystem: Host-associated > Plants > Roots > Unclassified | place... | reverse complement strand
TTAAACCGGGATAACTCGGAAACTGGAAGAGCGATAAGCAAACTGAAGGTGACGCCCACGATGATCGGAAGACCGCCCATGGAGGGTGTAAAATGTTCATGAATTTTATGCCTTCCGGGCGAATCAAGCACTTTCCATTTCGAGAGCAGCTTGATTAAAACCGGAAAAAAAAGAAATGCTACAGCGAATGAAACTGCCGTATAGGTAAACAGGTGTGAGGCTTTCAGATTTTAAAATTTAAAATACCTTTTCACTTCCGCGAATGAGACTGATCACTGTTTGAAAAATAATACGAACATCAAATATCATTGACCAATTCTCAATATAAAAACGATCCAGCTTAATTCGGCTTCTCATGTCAGAAATTTCTTTTGTCTCGCCCCGGTAGCCCATTGCCTGTGCCAGTCCTGTAATTCCAGGTTTTACATAGTGCCTGGACATTAATCGTTCAATTTTAGGGGAGAAGTGTTCATTTAATTTAATAGGATGCGGCCTTGGTCCTATGATCGACATGTCTCCCATAAAAACGTTGAAGAACTGAGGTACTTCATCTAAACTACTTTTGCGAAGAAAAGCACCAACCTTAGTTATTCTCGCATCGCCTTTTGTTGCTTGTTTGATATCGGCATCATCGTTTACCACCATGGTCCTGAATTTTAAACAACCAAAAGGTTGATTATTTCTACCTGATCTTTTTTGTATAAAAAATACAGGGCCATGAGAATCCAGTTTAATAATTAATGCTATGATGGGAACTAGCCACGACAAAATGGTAACAATTACCATGGAAGAAAAAGCGACATCAAAAATCCTTTTATAAACTCTGTTTTTAAAATCATCCAATGGTACCGTTGAAACATTTAATACCGGTATATGATCATATTGCTCCAACTCGAGCGAACGCTGTTGAAAAGGACGATAGTCAGCAATGAGTTTAATGCGGATTAAATTGTTGAGCCCAAAATTGATCAGGTCTTTTAAAGCTGTGTTATCGATGTCGGGCATACAGCAGTAAATTTCATCGATTGCTCTCGCTTTGCAGAATTTTTTGATTTCCTCTACCGGAATACTTTCTCCGCCTTTAGTTTCAAATAACCCTAGGAACCGATACCGCAGCGCACGATGCATCAGAAAATATTTTCGTATTTCTTTAGCTAATACACCCTGTCCGACAATAATGATATTTTTGTCCAACCCTCTTTTGGTAAACATCGAAAAGGTGTAATAGGCAAGTATTTTCCATCCAAAAAAAACAGGAATAAACAGCAGGTACATGATACCAATCTGAAATGGATCATAGCTCTTTTTAAAGAAGAAAATCAGGGAAGCTACCACCAGAAGGTGGACAAAAAGAAAACTTAGCTGACTTTTGAATACTTTAGGTATGCCCGAATTACGGGTAAAAGTATATGGATTGGAAACCAAGACCAGGAATAACCAAGCCAGGTTGCTGAAGATAAAAAGATAGACACTATTAACTAATTCAGATCCGAATATTGGCAGATCAAGCAAATAATAGGAAAAAATGATAGCTAAACTCAGAAAGATCAAATCGCCAATAAAGAAAATTATGCGGATGAATACAGGCATGCCCAATTTGTCTTTGGTGCAAAGATCGTAAAAAATCAGATTTCCTTTAGGGAAAAGGAGGGCTGGCGGCTATAGTAAAAATGAATAAAGATCTGGTGCAGTAAAGCAAAAAAAACAACTCCCTGATAACGACCAAGAAACACTTCCGTCATGCTATAGATCAGGAAAGAAAAAAAGACCAAAATCCCAAGTATATTCTGGTAACGGACAGATAGATACAACGGCCGGATGATAAGGATCAGTATTGAAAAAACGCCAATCAATCCGTTTGAAAAAAGTAACTGGAGGAATTGATTATGAGCGTTAAGACTATTGTCTCCGGAAAACTGAGTTAATCCGTGAGAGTTGTAATAGTCGTTCATTACTTTTTTATAGTCTCCGGTTCCAACTCCGAAAATAATGTTCGGGTTAGCATCTATAGCCGACTTCCACAAAGAAAGCCTTTCCCAATAATCGCCACCTCCATCTGGTGAAGTTGAAGTTGTATTAAAATTGAAATGATTAATTACTAACATACTTACCAGAAAAAAAACAGCAAATGCAAAAGTCAGTTTCTTGGAGAGGGTTCTCTCTTCTTCAAATAAAAACTTGAGAATGAAAAAAGAAAACACGAACAACATACTGATGTATGCGGTGCGTCCTGCGGTGAGCATTGATACCGCAAAGAGAAAAACCAGAATACCAATTAACAACGGTGTTCCTATTTTAAGTTTCTCGTAGTACAAAAAGTACAATCCAACAGTTATCGAAAAGGAAATATAATAGGCCATATAGGTAGGCTGATAGCTGATGACCTGCGTAAAATTTTCATAAAAGAATACAGAGGTATCTCCCTTGAGAGAAAAGCTGTAAAGAGAAAACACCAAACAAATACTGCATGCCAGAATCAATCCGGAAATAAAACTTAAAAAGACATGGTGCAGTTTTCTTTTATCAAAATGGGATACCTTATTCAATACGATTGGCAATGCCAGAAAGCTAAAGCTGGTTTCTATTACCTTAAAACCTACATTCAAATCAAACGAGTAGATCAGTCCTATCAGCAATACAGATAAATAAAAGATTACATCCCATGAGCGTCTAAGGAGGCGGGTAAAATCGTTACTGTCAGCTTTAATAAAAAATGAAAAAATGAAAATTAAAGCCAATAATCTTACACTAATAAACTGGGATAGTGGAATAGTGAACGTAAGGAGTAAGATACTTCGCCAATAATAAACTGATTTTTTCACAATAGAATTTTAAATCTATGATACTCAAAGACGTTCATCTACATACTTTTTTAATTGCTCAACAAAAGTTGATTCATCGAATTGTTCGGCATGTGACCTTATAAAAGCAGAATCAACCTCTAAAGTTTCAAATAAATGAATGGCCGCTGTAAGACAATCCTCAGTTTGCTCTTTAAAGAACAAGGAAGTGAATTTTTTAGACTGACCATTATAGGGTATCATGGTTTCCAAAACACCACCTTTTCCATACGCTATTACTGGTCTTCCCGATGCGTTCGCTTCCAACGGTGTTATTCCATAATCCTCATGTTGAGGGAAAATGAATGCCCTACAATTCGAGTACAACTCTCCTAATTGCTCTTTAGATAATCCACTCCTAAATTCAATATTATTTTCTGCCAAAGACATCAATTCCTTTTTCTTACTCCCATTACCTACTATAATTAACTTCTTACCCACTTTATTAAATACCCGAATAGCGAGGTCCACATTCTTATAAAATTCGAGACGAGAAACAATCAGGTAATAATCTAAAGGATTTATTGCCACATGGAAGTTACTGCATTTAACAGGCGGATGAATGATACTAACCTCGTTGGAATATCCTGCCTTCTTCACGCGTTCCACTGTTTCCTTTGTCATTGACAAAAAATAGTTACCTTTTTTTGCTTCTCTTCGATCAATGGTTCTTAATAGGCGGACAACCTGATCAAATAAAAATCGCTTCAACCCCTTGGATAAGTTGTACTCCTGATATGAAGACGGGTCCCAAGCTATTCTAAATGGAGTGTATGTGTAGATAAATACTTTTGATCGTTTATCGATCGAAGCATACTTAGCACAGTATGTATTCGAGATCAGAACTACGTCATAATTCCAAACGCTCATCCACTTCATGCACAGGAGGCCTATTGGAAAGAAGAGGATCTTCATTATTCTTTCATTTTTAGCAATTCTGTTAAAGAAGGAGCTTTTTATTTTATAGTTTTTAAACTCCGGATAAGTCAGTTCAGGACGGTAACATAAGGTATATAAATCTGCGTTAGGATAAGCTTTCAGCATACTCAAAACAACTTGTTCTGCACCACCTCGCCTCATCAGGTCATCGTGGATAATTGCTACTCTCATCATTGATTATTATTCACTAAAACACGGAAAATTAAATAAAATTCTATGACAAACATTAGAAAAAATAGTAAACATCGTACTTTCGTGGTTTGGCTAACAGGGTAAATTAAAAACAATGAAGGTTTGTATTGACGGCAGAATGATTTTGAGCTCTGGTATCGGAACTATCCTGCAAAACTTCATTCTTAATTTCTCGGGGGAATTCGAATTATCGATCATTGGGAACCCGAAGCACCTTCTTCCTTTCCTAACAGACAAAACAAATTACTCGATCATCGAATCAGATTTACCTATTTATTCTATTAAGGAACAAATCAAACTGCCTGGCCTTATCCCAAGTTGTGACATTTTTTGGTCTCCTCATTACAACATTCCCCTATTTCCCATTAAAGCAAAAAAAAGAGTAGTCAATATTAATGATGTTTTTCACCTGGCCTTTAAACACACAACAACATTAAGTCAAAAATTATATGCTAACCTCGTAATTAATCAGGCCATTATAAGATCGGACCGTGTGATTACGATCTCTAAATTCTCAGAATCGGAAATTAAAAAGCACACCTTTTCAAAGAAAAACAAATTTGAAATAATCTATTGTGGGGTTGACCACAATCTGTTTCAGAAAATTGATGATAGTCAAAAATTAGAAGCGGCCAAGAGGAAATATCAACTGCCCCCAAAGTACATCCTTTGTGTTGGCAATGTTAAGCCTCATAAGAACCTAAAAGTTCTTATGAATGCGTTATCTTCTTTAAAAGACAATCTCCAGGATTACGAAATCGTAATTGTTGGAAAACAACAAGGGTTTATTACAGGAGATCCACTATTATTTAAAAAAATCCAAGAAGACCCATTTCTTTCTGCCAAAACTAAATTTACCGGATTTGTCCCCAATGAAGACTTACCATGCATATATAATCTGGCATCATTATTTATATTTCCTTCTTTCTATGAAGGATTCGGATTACCTCCGCTGGAGGCCATGGCATGCGGTTGTCCGGTTCTGGTTTCTCATGCAGCAAGCATGCCTGAGATTTGTGAAGATGCCGCCCGCTACTTCAATCCTCTAAATGAAGAAGATATGGCTGCTAAAATCCTTGATGCCCTAACCACTGAAAGCAATACTTATATTGCAAAAGGCTTAAATCATTCAAAAAAATTTACGTGGCAAAAGTATTATTCAACTCAAAAAAGTATTTTTCAAAATTTAATAGAATGCAATTGATATGAAAACCGCTCTTATAACTGGAATAACCGGACAAGACGGTGCTTACCTTAGTGAGTTATTATTGAATAACGGTTATTCAGTTATCGGAATTACTAGAAGTTACAACAATTCCAATCTATCTAAATTAAAGTATTTGCATATTCATGATCAGGTAAAACTTGAAGAATGTGATCTCGCGGACATCCCAAGTATTATTTCACTGATAAAAAAATACAAGCCGCTAGAAATTTATAATTTAGCCGCTCAAAGTTCTGTAGGACTTTCTTTTGAGCAACCAATAGGAACAATCACATTTAATTCAATTTCTGTACTTAATCTTCTGGAAAGCATCAGAATAGTAGATAAGAATATTCGATTTTATCAAGCTTCAAGTAGTGAGATGTTCGGCAAAGTAATAAACTTACCTATTACGGAAGAATCGCCAATGCATCCTTTAAGCCCTTATGCCATCTCCAAGGCTACTGCCTATTGGTCAGTAATAAATTACAGAGAATCCTACGGATTATTTGCGTGCAATGGCATCTTATTTAATCACGAATCTTATCTCCGAACAGAGAATTTTTTTGTTAAAAAGGTTATTAAAAATTCGATAAAAATAAAAAAAGGATTACTTCAGGTTCTGAAAGTAGGAAATATCGATCTCAAAAGAGATTTCGGATACGCCCCCGAATATGTAAAAGCGATGTGGTTATCACTTCAGCACAACATAGCAGATGATTATCTAATCTGTTCTGGTAATTCAATCTCATTAAGAGAAATAATCTACTATGTTTTTGATAAATTAGAGATCCATCGTGATCGACTCGTCTCGGATGAGGACTTATTCCGCCCAACCGATATTGTGGATATCTATGGGGATAATGCCAAAGCCAAAAAAAATCTAAACTGGACCTATAATCTTCATTTTTTTGAAATACTTGACCGATTAATTGAAGAAGAGCTTACAAACTTTAATACCAACTGACGTTAGTGCAGTCTGTCAAGCTTTATAGTTTTGGCTTAAGCTATTCTTAACGCGATGAACAAAAATTTCTTCCGATACATCATAGTAGGAGTCTTTTCTGCAGCTACAGAAGTCTCCTTGCTCGTATTATTTGTTGAATATTTCCTTTTTTCTCCACTTGTTGCTAATGTGATCTCATTTTGCATTGTCAACTCAGCAAATTATATCCTTAGCAGATTATGGGTTTTTGAAAAGACTGGCTCTAAAAAGCGGATTGAAATACCTGTTTTTTTATTTTTCCTTAGTTGTGGTCTCTTAATTAATCAAGCAGCTTTTTGGACATTAACCAACAAATTTTTTATCGATTACCGAGTAGCAAAAGTAATTTCTATATCATTCATTGTTGCATGGAATTTCTTTACACGAAAGTTTATTGTATTTAGAAACGACAAACAAACTATTTCTAAATAGATTCCAATTTTCTGTACCTCTTTATTGTTTATTGAAGCCATGAGAAAATTATTGAGGAGCAAGAACATAATTTCATGGAATGGTCCTGTATAAATTCAATGTTTTATTAATGCTTAACCAACTCACACCGTGGAGACAATAATATTTCAAAAAAAATTATCCATAATCATACCTGCTTACAATGAAGGGAGTACCATTCACAAGATTCTTGATAAAATCAAGCAAGTAAATTTACTTGACGATATTCAAAAAGAAATTATCGTTATTAATGATTGTTCAAAAGACGACACAGAAGAAGCTATATTAAGATATATAAAATCAAACTCAAATATCGACATCCGCTATTTAAAGCATGAAATAAACAAAGGCAAAGGTGCGGCATTGCATACCGGTATCAGAAATGCTGCAGGTGATATAATCATTATTCAAGATGCCGATCTTGAATATGACCCTCAAGAATATAATATCCTTCTGAAACCTATTCTTGACGGATTTGCTGATGTAGTGTATGGTTCAAGATTTATGGGTGGACGACCTCATCGAATTCTATTTTTCTGGCATACTTTAGGAAATAAATTTTTAACTTTTTTATCAAATATCTTTACTAATCTGAATTTGACTGACATGGAAACATGTTATAAGATGTTCAGAGCGGAATATTTAAAAAGTATCGTACTTAAAGAAACCCGATTTGGGTTTGAACCAGAAGTTACTGCAAAAGTAGCCCGCATTAAAAAAATCAGAATTTATGAAGTCGGAATTTCCTATTATGGAAGAACATATCTCGAAGGAAAAAAAATAGGCTGGAGAGACGGCTTCCGGGCCATCTATTGTATTATAAAATATAATCTATTCCAATAAATATCGGCTAATGAAACTGCGCTTGCACCATTCTGTTCTGCTAATACCGATTCTTTTCTACATAGGCATCTCAATTGAATGGACATCTTTTGATCGTTTCTTAACAGGTGATGAACCTCACTATTTAATTACATCAAAAAGCATTGGCGAAGATTTTGACTTCGATTTAAAAAATAATTATCGATACGATTCTATTTATGGTGAGATTTATGGACCCATTGATAAACATGTTACAATTCGAAATAACAAAATGTATAGTGGCCATCTAATTGGTCTCCCTTTATTATTAGCGTTACCAATTAAATTTTATGACGTTAGTGGAGCCAAGATATTTATGGCTCTGCTCCATTGTTCGCTAATCATCTTGTCCTTTTTTGTGTTTCAACAATACACCAAGAATTTCAAGATCTCCCTATGGGGTACTTTAAGCTTTTGTATTGCACTTCCGTTTCTTGCTGCCTCTCATCAAATTTATAATGAGCTTCTAACGGGTATCATTTGCTGCTGGTCATTACTTATTCTGTTCACAATAATAGATAACAATAAGGTCTCTTTAGTGACATTAATAGTTTGGATAACCTGCGTTTCATTCCTTTTATTAATGCACATAAAAAATTATTTGCCAGTCATTTTCATTTTACTGACTTATATCTTCATAGTATTTCAAAACTACAGGAAACAGAAAATTAAAACCCGCGAACTTTTTCTATCTCTATCGATCTTAGCAATTCCTATGTTGTTTTTTATATTCCTCACAATGTATTTAAATACAGCTTTTGGAAGCCCTTTCGGAAATCCTTACGGAAAAAAACTTTTAATCATTGACTTAAGTGAGAACATCAGAACTTTTTTGATGTTTCATTTTGATCAATCCAGTGGATTGTTTTTTCAGCATCCTTTTACAATCATTGGTTTGTTTGGATTAATCCCATTCCTGATAGAGAACAAACTAAAGGGGGCTATTTTTATAGCTCTCTATGCTTGCCTAATCGGGCCTGGATGTCTTGTCTTAGGTTATTTTACTGACAATGGTTTTCTAAGCAGTAGGTTCATGTGGTCTATTATTGTATTGTGGCTATTTCCCATTGCGTATGGGATTCGAATTTTTCTAAAAAAAGAAATGTTAATAGTTGTTAATACCTTATTCGTATTCAGCTTACTTTTTCAATTAAATTTATTGAGTAACTGGATTACACTAGATCCTGTCAAACTTAACTGGGATGGAGGCCACAACGTTTTCTTTTCTTCTTTATCCAGTTATGTTCCACATTTCAAAGGGAGTAATTCAAAGTACGGCCATGTGGTAAATACACTTTACTTTCTGGGCTTTCTACTTGTCAGTCTTTCAGGCGCTTTTTTCGACAAATCATTCAATTTAAAATATAAAAGAATTTGGATCAGTTTCCTTTCAATAGCTATGGTACTTATCATTTCGATGAAAGTGTCTGAAAAGAATCTTTTGCTCAAAATATTTGGAAATAAAAATACTTATTATGGTGTGCTGATGAATAATCATGTTGGCGAAAATAAAACTCAGGATCTATTCAGCAATAAAGTCCGTTACGTTGATTCCCTATCCGGCCCTGGCTATATCGCATTTGGGAATGCGCAAAAAATCAAAATGGGTAAATACAAAGTATCTTTTCGATTGAAGTCCAACAATACCGATAGTGACGAGAATATCGCCCTTATTGATGTCAGCTATAATTTTGGTTCACAGCTTGTGAATCGATCAATATCTTGTAAAGAATTTAACTCACCCCATAATTACCAGGATTTTGATTTAATCTTTGAAAATCCGCATTTAGTAATGGGGGGAGTAGAGTTCAGGGTATATTACTTTGGGCAACACAAATTGTGGCTGGACTATATTAAAGTTGAAGCCTTATAATTCAGAATTCTGGAAAAACAGATACGAATTAAAGAAAGAATAAAATACTATTCCCTTTTGGACAGAAAGGAGCGATTCTGTTAGACAGCAAAAAAAGAAAAGAAGCGCAAAACTGATATACAACAAGTTTCCATTTTTAATTGCGGCTTTCACGGGGAAATAAATAGCGAATATTAAAATCCCTATTCCAATAAGTCCAACTTCTAACCAAGTCTGTATAAATTCACTATGAGCATTAAAATGCTCTTCAATAAACCACGTATTATGAATATAATATTTATTGTAACAATCGTTCAATAAAAAATCCGTTGCCTGGGTGCCTAATCCCGATATCCAGTGAAAGTCGTTCGACAAAATATCAAAAGAACATTTCCAGATCATCTTTCTTATTTCCCAACTTGATGAAACATTAATATTATATTCCTGAGCAGATAGTTGTGCCCAAAAAAAATCTCTAAATAAAAAATTACTTTTTAGGTATAAAAAATATGCAGCTGAAATTCCAATCCCTATCCAAAATGCGCTTAGCCAAATTCGCTTAAATCGAAAAAAAATATTAATCCGTTTGGTAAAAGAGTATAACACAATACATGATGCGCTTAATCCAAAACCCACCAAAGCCATTTTTGCATAAATCAAATAAGAAAAGTATATAAAAAACACACATAAGATCAACCCTATCAGTATATGAATCCATGTTTTTGCATACTCCTTTCCTAAATACACAATTACAAAAACACTGAATAAGGCGTAGAGACCAAAGTATGGTCTACGAATTATTATGCTATCCGCTATAGCCATGTCATGACGAAAGAATAAATTTACCTCATGCCTAAATGTAAAAGCAGCAGCTATAAAAACGGAACATACAAATGATGCCAATATCCATTCGAATTGTCTCTTCGTTAGTCTCACAAGCCCCGATCCAAAGATTAAAGGAAAGATTAACAAACTAAATTTTTTCTCTATTACAAATCCATTACTGAATCGATCCAAGAAAATAAAACTTAGCAGGTACATAAAAAACAAACATGAGAATAAAATTATTGGAATAATGTTCTTTCTGAAAAACAAATGTTGCCCTGATGAAATAAATGCCTGAACAATAAGGCTTAACGAAAGAACAATGATGCATATACTATTGATTACTGTAAAAAAAGGAAGTGTACTAACAATTAGTAAAATGAGTACAAAATTCAATGCTGTCGATAAATCTTTTAAACTCATAACAATTGAAAGAATTAACTAATCCGATCTGTGTTTTGAAGCCAGTAATTGCAAATCAACAGGAGATTGAGTTTGTATTAAAAAAAGTATCAATCCAACAGCAAACCAGATGTACATAAAATGAAGTTGAACACCTAAAAGGCTGGGGATTATCAGCAGTAAGATTAAACTTTTTAAATTAAATTGCTTAACACTTAGCTCCTTGTAAATAAAATATATGATCACCAGGAAAAGAAAAGAAAATATAATTCCACCTTCAACTAATAAAGACACTAGCCCCCCCAATCCATGTTCATCCCACAACGTTACATAGGGAAATATCCCCAAGTAATCAGGGTTATTTCTCACGAGTGGATAATTACCTAATCCAACTCCAAGAAGTGGATTCGATAAAACCATATTGGGCACAATGAATATACCCGCCACTCTTCCCATAACAAGTGCATAATCATCAGGGCGGTCTTTAACGGTCGATTCAATTGAGTCTAACAATTCAATATAATTTGCCGCAATAAAAGTGAATGAAACGAAAAAGATGATTGCTAAAACAGGAATAAGCAATGTCTTGACAAGAGAAGGTATTCTATACCGGACAATAAAACTAAAAAGTAACCAAAAAATAACCATAAGCATTCCTGCTTTGGAGCTAGCTAAAATAATAATGAGAAAAAAAACTGTTTTATATATCCAGTTTTTGCCTGGTAAAAGCGTAGTGAGAATAAACAGAAACGCATAAAATAATCCCAATGGACCACCTTCAAAATAAAATCCACGCAATCGATAATAACTGCTATCATACGTATCAGCAGGATTATGAACTATGAAAGAATTAACATTGAGTGTAAAGTGATTTATCTTATAATAAAGAAAAACCAAAATAAAGAAAAGGGAAAATAGTAAGTTAATAAACAAAACATGTTTCAATAGTTCGGCTAATGAATAGCCTTTCTCATCAACAAAATATTTAAAAATCTTATAAACAAATAAGGCAAAGCTTATACAAGCAATCAATTCAAGGTACCGGGATAAAGAAATCAAGTATGGCCTTTTCAAAAGATACAAATCCTCTAAGGGCAAATAAAATACTTGATTTAAATTTAAGGCAAACGTTGTTAAAAGGTATATCGTAAAAAATCCAAAAAAATAGATGATGAATTTATTAAGCTTACGGGAAATCATAAATGGAAATATCGCCAGCATAAAAAACTCAGCTATTTTTATGCTTAAAATTTTGACATCTGTTAATTGAAAACAGCATGTAACGACCAGGGAAAGTACAACTAATAAAATTTTATCTTTCTTTAGCATGCCTTTAAGAAATAATAAGAATTGCTTTGCCTGAATCTAATATTACGCGCCTTTAATCAATTCATATATATGTTGAGCTGCCAATTCCCAACTGAACCGTTTAACCTGTTCCAATCCTCTGGCCGAAAAATCTTTCCGTAAGGACTCCGATTCAATTAGAGTGCTTATTCCTTCAGCAATGCTTTCAATACTGTGAGGATCAATATAATATGCGGCATCTCCACAAACATCCGGCAAACTGGTTATTTTCGAGGTAATGACGGGACATCCTTTCGACATAGCCTCCAAAGGAGGAAGACCGAATCCTTCACCTAGTGTAGGGTAAACAAAAATGCATGCGTTTTTATATAACGCTACCAGCTCCTCATCGGATACGTATCCAGTAAATATAATATACTTGAGCTCTTCCAATGACAATTCAAAATTGATATCCGGAAAGGCTTTATACCTCTGCCCAACTAAATATAGTTTAATGCCTTTTTTATATAACTCAAGTTTTCTATAAGCTTCAATTAATCTTATCAAATTCTTTCTAGGATCGATTGACGAAACAGAAAGAATATAACGTTCATTCAATTCCGAATATTTATAATCTCCTTCCAGTCGGATAAAATCTTCTGACACGGCACATGAGAATACTTGCACTTTATCAGGCGGTACTTTAAATAAAGTGCATATTTCGGATTTTGAAAATTCACTTATGGTAAGGACTTTCAAACTTCTTTTAACGATCCTTGGTATGAGAAAATTGAAATAATAAAGGCTTTTCTTACTATACCATTCCGGATTTCGCTTCCAGAGCACATCAGCAATACAGACTACATTTTTAGTATATAAAAGAGGGGCAGAATTAGCAAGGTTTAATAAAATCGCATTTTTGTGTTTCCTAATCAGATAGGAAGGTAATTCTATTTGTTCCCAAGGCATTCTCTTTAGGACACCAAAAGTCTCTACTTCTAATTGGGCTGCTAATTCTGTATAGTAAATCCCTTTGTGGGCAACAAATTTAATTGAGGGATAAAGTGCTTTTAATTTCTTTGCCACCTCCATGGCGAGTCTTCCCACCCCCGTAGCGCGCTCACACAAAAATCTAGCATTAACAATAATCTCTGACATTTGTATCCTATCCTATAATGGCCTTCACAACATTACTACTATACGTTTCCCAAGTAAAATTTTCCAAGATATATGGAACTACCGACTCATCATATTTTTTTTCCAATGCTATCAAAATGGAATTCCTAACCTCTTCGGGGTCGTCTTTATTCACATAGGTTGCGAATTTACCAAGGTATTCTCTGAATGGAACAATCCCATTTACCACAAGATTATTTCCCAGAAATGCAGCCTCAAGATTAGCAAGTCCTGCCGTTTCTGAAGAGGAAAGCGAGACACAAACTTTTGAGCATTTCAAGCAGGAGACCAACATTTCACGACTAAGCTTTGGCAAGCAAAGAACATTTTTATTTAGAGAAACCAAGTGCCAGAACTCCTCTTTCACTTGAGGTTCTACACTGTCCGTTCCTGTAAATACAATCTTAAGATCAGTACCTTCCACCGCCTTAAGGAGTTGGATTTGATTTTTACGGCTTGACACCTTTGCAGAGGGAAAAACCACAAAATCCCTGATTCCATATTCCTTAAAAAAAAGATCGGAACTAACGGTTTTAGAAAGCAAAAAAATATCATCAGGTATACCCAAATTGAAAACATAAATTTTGCTTTCATCAACCTCATAAATACTTAATATATCTCTTTTTTCGAGTTGATTGCTAACGATAATCTTATCACTCAGGCTTAAATTAGATTGCCGAATGTAATCGAACCCCTTAATGCGCAAAATTTTGCTTATAAAAAATGAACACTTGTGAGCAAATACAGAGTGCATTCTATCAAAAATAGGAAACATAACTATCTTGACATTCTTCTTGCGTAACTCTGCAAGAATCTCAAAACTCACAAACGTAAATCCAAAAACCAAGATCACTTCAAAGTCAACATTTTCTTTACGCCAATCGAGTTGCTCGACAAAATGACCTTGCTTTACCAAATTATCAATTACTCCTGCCGCAAATTTACTCCCTCCACCATGATCTATATTCATGGGATAAGATAACATATACCTGATTCTCATTTCAATGTATTTTTAATCAAACTATATGGGGCATGGCGGAATTGCAGAATAAGAAACATTCCTATTGATATATATAACTCCGTTATTAATACTGCAGCTACAGTTCCCTGAACAGAAAATTTATACGACAAAAAACAATTAAGTAAGATATTCAAGATTGAGCCCGTTACAACGATCACCATCATACTCCTATTAAAATTATAAATTATCAATACCAGATAAGGTGGAATGTTTAAAGCTACAATGATAGGAATAAAGGACATTGCTCTTAATATGGACGAACTCTCTGTTGCATTGGCGACACCTAACAGAGATACAATTTGTGTTGAGAAAACGAAAATCAACCCAGTTGCAATGAGCAAGCCAAAATATAAAGGAATAAAGAATTTGATTATTGTTGACCTTAATATGCTAAAAGAGCCTTCGGACAACCTGCATAGATAAGGGTAGAGGCTCTGACTAAAGATGCCAATCAGTTGTCTCAATGCAAAAATTACCTTTTCCGCTATGGAATAATATCCAATATATAAAGGGGTAACAAAAAAACTTAAAATTAGAGGGTTCGAGTTATTATAACTTGTAATTGAAATATTAGCCAAGAATATCGGAAATCCATTTCTCAATTCACTTTTTACTTCACTAAAAGTGGGAGCAATGAAACTTAAATGGTAGTGAGAAAACACAAAAATCAAACTCAAAACACCTACCAAACTTAAGGATAACCCATTAAACAAGTGAATGAGGAAGTAGTCGTCTTCAGTCCCAAGGAACAAGAATAAAAGCAAAGCATAGATAATCTTAGCTAGCAAATTTAAAATTGTAATGAATTTCATTTTCTCGATACCCTGAAAAAACCATAAAGGAATTAATGATTGGCCTAGCACCCAGGCGAATCCATAAAATAGGGCTTTTATAAAATTATTTGTCGGTTGGAAGAATGAAAAAGCTGTAAGACTTAAAAAAAATACAGTCAAAATAGATAATTTAATCAAAATTACCTTACACACTATTTTCGAAAGTTCGAATCTGCTATCCCTATTCAAACTTACATCCTTTGTAGCTGTCAGATTAAAACCATAATCTGCAATAACAATTAAAAAAAGAATAACGATCTGAGCTAACGAAATAATACCAAATTTACTCACACCTATTTTACCAATAATAAACGGGATTAGTAAAAGTGGAAGAATGAAGTTTGTGAATTGAACTAAGCCAAGAAACAAGAAATTAACACCTACCTTCCTTCCTTCGGCAGTAGACCAGATCGCCCTGAGTTGTTTTATAGATTTGAGTATAAATTTATTTCTGTACTCAGAAATCATTCATGATAATTAAAAACTTTATGACCTCCTTGTTCTAAGTACTTATCTCGCTTGAACAATGCAATGTCGGCCTCCATCATATCCTTCACCAAAGCAGCCAGATTGTATTTAGGTATCCACCCCAATTTAGTATTCGACTTAGTTGGGTCTCCCAAAAGCAGGTCAACTTCGGTCGGGCGAAAATAGCTCTCATCTACTACTACCACTTCGGCTCCAATTTCAACCTGATATTCAGGATTTGAGCAAGAAGCAATAATCCCTCTCTCTTTTACTCCCTCCCCTTCAAATTTTATTTCAATACCAACTTCTTTAAATGACATCTTCACAAAGTCCCTTACTGTAGTCGTTATTCCTGTCGCAATAACAAAATCTTCTGGTTTTTCTTGCTGTAGTATTAACCACATTGCCTCAACGTAATCTTTGGCATGACCCCAGTCACGTTTTGAATCAAGATTTCCCAGAAATAGTTTCGACTGAAGACCCAATGCGATTTTTGAAACCGCTCGAGTGATCTTTCTGGTTACAAATGTCTCACCTCTTAATGGAGATTCATGATTGAACAATATCCCATTACATGCAAACATATTATATGCCTCTCTGTAATTTACGGTAATCCAAAAACCGTACATCTTAGCCACGGCATATGGAGAACGAGGGTAAAAGGGAGTCTTTTCAGATTGAGGTACTTCCTGAACTAATCCGTACAACTCCGATGTAGAGGCTTGGTAGATTTTCGTTTTCTTAACCAGCCCCAGTAACCTTACAGCTTCTAATATTCTTAAAGTACCTATTCCATCTACATTCGCTGTATATTCAGGTGTATCAAAACTAACTTTAACATGAGACATTGCACCTAAATTATATATCTCATCAGGTTGAATTTCCTGGATGAGTCGTATGATATTCATGGAATCACTTAAATCTCCATAATGGAGCTTAAATTTTACATTACTTTCATGAGCATCTTTATAGAGATGATCGATCCGATCTGTATTGAATAATGAAGATCTGCGCTTTATTCCATGTACTTCGTAACCCTTTTTTAAAAGAAGTTCAGATAAATAAGCTCCATCCTGACCTGTTACACCTGTTATTAAAGCTTTCTTCATAAAATTTAAATTGTCCGCAAAAATAATATTATTTTAATTAATTATGCCTTTGTGTTGCTAATTAGGAGTAACAGTCAATCCATTTTTTGCTTCAAAAAGTCTAACCACTTGACCAATTCCGTCCTCTAATGATATTTTAGGGCGCCAATTTAGTTTGTGAATATTACTTACATCCATAACTTTTCGTGGGGTCCCATCTGGCTTTTGAGAATCCCATCTGATTTCACCCGTAAAGCCAACGATTTTTTTTACTAATTCAGCTAAATTCCGAATCGAGATATCTTCACCTGTACCTACATTAATAAAGCTTGCCTCATTGTATTTCAACATTAAAAGAAGGCAGGCGTCTGCCAGGTCGTCCACATGAAGAAATTCTCTTAAAGGATTACCTGATCCCCATACTTCAACTGATTCTTTATTTCCCGTTCTTGCTTCTATGAATTTTCTTACCAGTGAAGGTAAAACATGTGAATTATTAAGGTCGTAATTATCGTTTGGACCATATAAATTGGATGGCATTACACTTATGAAATTACAATTATATTGAGCTCTGTAATTTTCACAAAGCTTTATCCCCGCTATTTTTGCGATGGCATAGGGTTCATTAGTCCGTTCCAAAAAACCGGATAATAGATATTCTTCCTTTAAAGGTTGTGGGGCCATCTTCGGATAAATACATGAAGAACCCATAAAAAGAAGTTTTTGAACTCCATTCAGATAGCTATGATGAATTACATTAGACTCAATCATCAAATTGTCATAGAGAAAATCAGCTCTATATCTGTCATTGGCCAAAATACCACCAACTCTTGCGGCTGCCAGGATTACATATTGTGGCCTTTCCGATTTAAAGAAATCATCCACCAAGGACTGATTTCGCAAATCAAGTTCAGAAGATTTTCTTAGCAAGAGATTGTTATAACCTTCAGATTGCAGTCTCCGCACCATTGCCGAACCAACCATTCCTCCATGACCCGCAACGAAAATTCTTGAATTCTTATCCATATCTTACTTACTACTTACTTATAAAGATCCAAATACCAATTAATGGTCTTCTGTATCCCGCTTTCAAAATTTTCCTCCGCTTTCCAACCCAACTCTCCTTCCAATTTACTGGCATCAATTGCGTAACGTTTATCGTGCCCGGCACGGTCTTTTACGAATGTGATTTGTTCCTTGTATGACCTTCTATCCTGGCGTGGACTTTGAGAATCAAGTATTTCGCAAATTGTACTAACGATTTGCATATTCGTACGTTCATTGCGTCCCCCAATGTTATACGTTTCCCCGGAACGCCCTTTTTGAAAAACCAATTCTATTCCCTTAGCATGATCAAGCACATATAACCAGTCACGTACATTCATACCATCACCGTAAATAGGGATAGGTTGATTAGATAACGCTTTGCGTATAATCGTTGGAATTAGTTTTTCATTATGCTGCTTAGGACCATAGTTGTTTGAGCAATTCGTAGTCACTACATTCATACCATATGTATGGAAGTAGCTTCTTACTAATAAATCGCTACTTGCTTTGGACGCTGAATATGGGCTGTTAGGAGAATAAGGTGTCTTTTCGGTAAACAATCCTTCCTTGCCAAGTGTGCCATACACTTCATCTGTAGACACGTGAAGAAATCTATGTTTACTAAAGCCATCTTTAAATTCAAATGGTGCATTCATCCATTGCTTTCTGGCTACATCCAAGAGTGTAAACGTTCCATTAATATTGGTTCTTATAAAAGCTTCAGGCCCTGAAATCGAATTATCCACGTGTGATTCGGCCGCAAAGTGAATGACTCCGAAAAAGTTATGCTTTTTAAATAAAGATTCAACCAAATTCCTGTCGCAGATATCTCCATGAATAAATGTATATCTGCTACTATCTTCTACCTCTTTAAGATTTTGAAGATTGCCCGCATAAGTCAACGCATCAAGGTTAACAATGTGATAATCCGGATTATTATGAAGAAAGTAGGGTATAAAATTAGAGCCAATAAATCCGGCTCCTCCGGTAACAAGTATCGTATTCATTTCGAAAAATTGAATTTGGCGTTTTCTAATTTGGGATGGAGTTTATCCTTTTCAGAAAGGATGAGTTCGTCAGCGGTGAAATTCCAATCAATACCAATAGCCGGATCATTATAAAGAATCCCTCCGTCCGCCTGAGGCTGATAGTATTCATCACATTTGTAAAAAACTTCTGCTTGTTCAGTCAGTACAACAAAGCCATGAGCGAATCCTTTAGGAACAAGAACCTGCTTCTTGTTTTCTGAAGACAATTCTATAGAGAAATGCTTTCCGAATGTTGCCTGATCTTTCCTTAAGTCAACTACCACATCCAGTACACTGCCACTCAGCACGCGTACTAGTTTTGTCTGGGCATAAGGTGCGTTCTGAAAATGCAATCCCCTTAACACACCTCTTTTAGAACTGGATTGATTATCCTGAACAAAATTCAAATCAATTCCTGCTTCCAAAAGAGTTCTCCTGCTAAACGACTCCATGAAATAACCACGAGTATCACCTAACACTTTAGGCTCTAAAACAAATAAATCTTTAAATCCAGTAGAAATAATATTCATGATTGATTAACGAATGAATTTTTCATTAACAATCTTCATCAGGTATTGACCGTATTGATTTTTCAACAATGGTTTCGCTAGCTCAATTACTTGCTCTTTTGTGATGTATCCTTTTCTGAATGCAATCTCTTCCAGGCAGGCTACTTTTAGTCCCTGCCTTTCTTCAATAGATTCAACAAAATTAGATGCCTGTAACATCGATTGATGTGTCCCAGTGTCCAGCCATGCCATTCCCCTTCCCAATAGCTTTACGGTTAATGTCTTCTCTTCAAGATAGATTTTATTTAAATCGGTGATCTCCAGTTCCCCTCTCGGAGAAGGTTTTACGGCTTTTGCTTTTTCTATTACGGTATTGTCATAAAAATACAGACCAGTAACCGCGTAATTGGATTTAGGCTCTTTTGGCTTTTCTTCAATGCTTAAGACGTTTCCATCATCATCAAACTCTGCCACACCATAGCGCTCCGGATCGTTGACATAATAACCAAATACAGTAGCTCCCTTTTGGATATTACTTGCGTCCGTTAAAAGTTTGGAGAAGTTGTATCCATAAAAAATATTATCGCCCAACACAAGACAGCAGGAATCGTTGCCAATAAATTCTTCACCCAAAAGAAACGCCTGCGCCAGCCCATCCGGTGAGGGCTGCACTTTATATTGAATAGAAACGCCTATATGGCTTCCATTTCCTAAAAGATCTTCAAAAAGATGAATGTCTGTGGGGGTGGAGATAATTAAAATTTCCCTGATGTTTGCCAGAAGAAGAACAGACAAGGGATAATAAATCATCGGTTTATCATAAATCGGCAGAATCTGTTTTGAAATAGCCTTTGTCAACGGATAAAGCCGGGTTCCTGACCCTCCTGCTAAAATTATTCCTTTCATTTAATCCCAAATTTAATAACAAATAAGATTGATCCTTGGGTAAGGTAATCATCTTTTTTGCTCTAAAAGTACGGCATTGGCTCCAAAAAAGGATTGCCTTTCAATAATTACAAATCTTTCCTTCAGTTTTTCTATCTGCGCTTCCATCTCTACCTCATCAAAGTGAGCAACTAAAAACCAAAATTTGTCAACCTTGGAAAGGTCGCTGGAATAAAGATCACTTACTTTTTCAGGCTGGTTACGAAAATAATAATTGAAGTGCCATGACACAGTTGAATAAAGGGGATAATGAAGTGTATTCCGGGAAATAACGTAGTTACTCGCTTCTCTCCACTGATCTTTTTTCAGTCTCGTATAATGTTGTTTAAAGAAAAACAAATTGATGATAGCGGAAAGCACTACTACCAGAGCAAGAATGTACTTCAATTTAAGATTATTGATTTTATTCCACCCCAGCGAAAACACAATAATCCATGCCGGCAAAGTAACTATGGTATAACGATCGGCCAGCATAGGGGTGATTAGTACAGACCTGATGTAGGGTATTAAGTAAGAAAGTACAATCCAGATTACAATAATTAGAAAGACGGGCACTATCTCTGCATCTTTTTGATGCTTCGAAAAAAACGTTTTCGTAAAAAGAAATATAAAAAAACAAAATAAAGAGGCTGATAAAGCATCCTTTCCTGTATAGTAATAAAAGTATTTAATGAAAAAATCGGGCGATGGCATTTTAATATGGGGCAAAACCTCACCTAATCCACTAAAAATAACAGGCAGCCATAAGCTGAAGGCAATAACTATTACTACCCCGGACAGTAGTGCTGATAAAATGAATTTTTTATCCCGTCTGTATTTAAGAAGTATAAGAAATGTAAATGCCTGAGTCAGGAAAATAATCATTCCATAGTAATGAGTGTATAATAACCCTGTAGTAGCAAGGATATAACCAACGTAATCAACAGATCGATTATGTTTATATGCTCTTATGAAAAAAAGATAAGATAAAGTCGAGAGAAGAAATGCCATACTGTAGAAACGCAATTCCTGAGAATAATAAATATGGAAATAATTGACTGTTGTTAGTGCGGCTGCGAGCAATCCTGCTTTCTTATCTCCACACTCTTTTCCCAACAGATAGATCACTGGAATACTGACTAGGCCAATCGTGGCACACGCCAATCTGCCTATCAGCTCATTATATCCGAATAACTTGAATACGTAATGAATGTAAAAAAAGAAAAGCGGAGGCTGATCAGATTTGCAAGACTCAATCAGGGATGTTACCGATAGATTCGGATTAGTAGGTATAATGGAGAAAAGTTCATCAACCCAAAGACTTTGATAGTTTATATGATAAAGTCGCAGTGCTGTTCCAAGTAAAATTATTCCAATGAGTATAAGTCTATTTTTCTTTTCTATATAATTATCTAGTTCTTTCATTATAAAATTTGATTATAGAATCTGTGATGTATTGTGTGCTTATCACATCCAATTCAAAATAAAGCGGCAAACGAATTAATTTTGAAGCATAACCATCACAGGCATAAAGTTCTTTCCCCTGATATTTACTTTGATAAAAAGAGCTTTTATGTAATGAGAGGTAATGAAAAATAGCATTTACGCCATGGTCATTGAGATAATTCAACAACTCCTCCTTCTCTTTTTCGGTGTTACATACCAGGTAAAAAATATGCGCATTATGCTTACAAAAGGAAGGCAGAAAAGGAAGCCTAACGAATCCTTTTTCATGAAGGGGTTTTAAATTTTCATAATACGAATCCCAGATTAAATGTCTTTTATTCTGAATGTCTTCTATCTTCTCCAGTTGTGCCCAAAGGAATGCAGCTGTTATTTCAGATGGCAAAAAAGAAGACCCGATATCCATCCAGCTATATTTATCTACTTCCCCTTTAAAAAAAGCCGATCGATTAGTTCCTTTTTCCCAAATGATTTCTGCTCTTTTTATAAAAGAAGGGTCATTGATTAACAAAGCACCTCCCTCACCAGAGATAATATTTTTTGTTTCATGAAATGAAAAACAACCCAGATGTCCAATTGAGCCAAGTGGTTTTCCTTTGTAGGTGGATTCAATCGCCTGGGCTGCATCTTCGATAACACATAAGCCATGCCGGGCTGCGATCGACATCACTTTATCCATATCGCAACAGAAACCAGCGTAGTGAACAACAACAATTGCCTTAGTCTTACTTGTTATTAAGCCTTCTAAGTGATCAACATCAATGTTTGGACTATCTGCACTGCTATCAGCAAAAATGATATTGGCTCCTCTTAGCACAAAAGCATTTGCTGTAGAAACAAAAGTATAAGAGGGCATAATCACTTCATCACCCGGAGACGTATTAATGAGCAATGCAGCCATTTCGAGTGCATCTGTACATGAAGTGGTGAGGAGAACCTTTGGAATGCCATACCTCTTTTCAAGAAAGCTTTGACAAAGGTTAGTAAAATGCCCGTTGCCCGAAATCTTTTCTCTGCTAACGGCCTCCAGTATATAATCTACCTCTTTCCCTGTAAAATACGGTTTGTTAAATCCAATCATAAAAAAACTCCTCTAACTTTTTCTAACAAGGATGGTAAAATCGTATTGAAAATAATCGTGGAGCAGTGCCACGTTTTTGGAAAAATTCTTTTTACAGAAATCAAAAAAGAATAAAGGATCTGCATAATAAAGATAAGATTGCATGTATTCCTTATCCGAATAACTGGTAAGCAGGTTAAATGCGAAACCCAGATTACTTTTATTGTTCATAACTTCTATTGTCTCCAGTATGTGATGTAGCCAATTTGCTTCAACGGCATCATACTTAACATTAAAAATCCCACTGGCTACAGTGTAATCTGCAACGGTCATATCCCCCGCAGATTGAATCTTGGTCAGGAAAACTGCCGGATCGGGCATCAGATTGGCTTCTGATAAGCGGATCATCTCCTCTAAAATATCGTAGCCTTTATAAATAGATGGAAAGTGATTTTCTGACTGCAGATATTTGTAATATCTTCCTGTTCCACAGCCCAAATCGTTAATTGAAAAATCCTTCTTCTCCCTGACAATTCTTAATAATTGCGCGAATCTGACCAGTTGCGCGTTATCATCCTTCCAACCTACTCCCTGAGAAGAGTCACCGAATTTTTTTACGTGTTGAGTATAGAAATCCAGTATTTTTTGTTCCGTGTGAATATTATTCCCTGATGTGGACATGCCGGACGATGGTTAGCGGACGATTTTTAATTTCCAAAAACATCTTTGAAAGATAAATTCCAAAGATTCCTAAAACCAATAAAATCATCCCTCCTACAAACCATATACTGGCCAGTATGCTCGCCCAACCTTCTACCTCCACATTCAGAATTAATTTTTTATAGAGAATCAGTAAGACATTAATAAATGCAACAATGAATGACACTACGCCTAAGAGGAAGGTTAAGTAAAGCGGCCTATGACTAAATGAAGTAATTATCTCAATGGCTCTTTTTATCTTTTTTCTTAGTGTAAAGGTGGAAACACCTTTATGTCCTTTCGTTACTGATACGGGTTGCTGATTAAAACCTGCCAAAGCAAAGACACCCCATAAATCAAGTTCTTTTTCCTGAAATCGAATTATTGAATTGATATAATTCCTGGTCATTACCCTGGCGGTGATTGTATCAGACGGATATTCAACGGGTGACAGAGCAGAAAGAATTTTATAAAATACTCTTCCACTTATGCGCTCAAACCAATCTCCCTTTCTTTTCACCTGCACTCCATACACTACATCGATCTCTTTCTGATCAACGATTTTTGGCCAGAACTCTTTCAAAAGTTCGGGGCTTTCTTCCAGATCACAATCAATCAAAAAAACAAAATCACCTGAGGAATGCTGCAGGCCAGTCATGATGGCACGCTGATGACCAAAATTTCGGGATAACTCAACTACCTTCACATGTGGATTTGAACCTTGAAGTTGAAGGGCTACTAAAAGTGAGTCATCGGGAGATCCGTCATCTACAAATATAAATTCGTAGGTCAAGTCAAGTTCATTTACCACAGCCATTGTTCTGTTGTAAAATTCCAGTAAGTAGTTTCTGGAATAATACATGGTTGCAACAATACTAAGCTTCATCATTATGTGATTTCATAAAACTTCTTGAAGTCGGCCCCACATTAAATAACAAATCAACCACACTCACGCTATGCTCAAATGGAGGATATAGTTGTGGATATTCTGCATATTCTTCATAAGCCATCCATTCCAGTTCAATTCCATTTTCTATAAATAGCTTTTCCTGAAGATAATTTTTTGCAGCCGGGCCGGAAAGATAATGACTTGCACCCGTTTGCATACACAGATTTACCAATTTTTCTGTAGGATTACCCTCTAAATAGTAGTGATTTGACTGGGTGATTTTTGTGTTGATTTTAAGAAACTCACAAATCAATTTAATCAGTGTCTCATTGATCTCACTGAGCAGGGGGCTTTTAAAGGTTCTATAGAATTCTTCCAAAAAGGGAGAATATGTTTTAAAGTAAGGGGCCTTTGCGTAGTTCGCCTTTAAAGTATTCCAGTTTTTATTCCCCCATTTGTAGTTGCTTACTTCTGTTTCTGAAATTTTCTGCTGAAGGCTTCTCTGGTAGACCGGAACGGTTATCCATTGCACTCCCTCTGGTGTTTTTATTCTATTACGATTCCTCCAATCGTTTTTGGTGTACTGAACTTCATCATAGATAATGAATTCATCCACTAAGCCAATGATATCAAAATATCCCTTCCAGGGGATATAGTTAGATTGTAAAATCGCAACACGTTTTGGCACCTGAAAGGGTATTTAATAGGTGCCTACTGATTGAATTTCCTTATTTCGTGAGCAAGCTCTATTGATGGTTTAGCCTCCGCCAGCCCAAATCCTTCTCCTTTCAAAATACCTTCGTAACTCTTGGTATGAAGCTCCGTAAAGCCATCGCTAAACTCAATTTCTTCTCCATTCATAGTAAGAGAGCGGTAGGTACGTTTTCCTTTAGCTCGTATTCCGGCTGGAATGTGATCATAATTAATGCTTAGCTTCCAGTTTACACGGGCGCGTTCTAATTCAATATATCCGGAACCTGTATCTCCTTTTAGCTCTTTTACATTCACTTTTTTCACAGCACCAAATACCCAGATCAACATGTCAAAAAAGTGGATACCGATATTGGTAGCAATGCCACCCGACTTAGATGCCTCTCCTTTCCAGCTGATGTGGTACCAGTTT
>Ga0307515_10005686_pt1 | contig 25168 bp, 28 predicted proteins | sample 17_EM_MG_FD_194513 | JGI IMG/M metagenome (GOLD analysis project Ga0307515, IMG submission 194513) | Populus trichocarpa ectomycorrhiza microbial communities from riparian zone in the Pacific Northwest, United States - 17_EM | ecosystem: Host-associated > Plants > Roots > Unclassified | place... | reverse complement strand
AATGTCGCAACGGCGAATCGAGACCTCGACTGCTGAGGTTGCAACTGCCGAGTCTATCGCCGAAAGGCTCGCCGTTGAGGCACGGGAGGAGGTGAGCCACTGATATAGTAACGTGAAGAGCACAGGTACTAATTTCCAGCTTAGAACTTTCCCATCTCACCAGCAAAGAAAGAAAGCCAGTCTCGAGCCAATATTCTCTCCCGCCTCCTAACGACTAAAAATGAGGAGCCTCACGATACTCCAAGCTTTCTCAGTGCAGGTAAATAATATAATAATCTCCATATCCATTGGCTGACCCCGCTCAGATTCTGCGTACCGGCAGAAAGTTCAAAAATTAAATGACGAGAAATATATCATTCAAAATGAAATCGTACCGCAGACTGAGGTTGGTACACTGGATCTACATCGAATAGTCACTAACCCTAGCACATCATAGCGCTACGTAGAGAATGACAGGAAATGCATTGTTGCTCTGAGGCACATTGTATCCACGTTCTCTGCTGTGCAAAGGTGCGCAATCTCATATCTTCACTCATAACTACCGCCTGACAACTGTCATACCCATGGCGCTCTGTTAGCGACCTTGCGCAGGTTCTGAATTCGACGTCGTCGCAACTCTGCATTGTGTCATCCTCCGTGGACGCATCGGTGGAATCTACCTCCCTTGCTGAAAGGCTAGACGAAAGCTTTGCTTCCTTGATACAACCATACCGGTACACAAGCTATGACGTCTCTTCCTCCTTGCGGCCAACGGCAATGATTTTCGGCTGCCCTCTTCCCGATGAGCTTCATGGTGCCAATATCGGACAGCGTGCCGTTTTTAATGCATTTGAGGTGATATTGATGTCAGCCGCCAAAAAGCATCCCCAGTCCTTGTATGATGCGATATGCGATGCACATGAACAACAAAGCGATAATACCAAGCTGGTAGGCTACCTGTTTATGTATCTGCGCACAACGTTCGCTCATATCACTGTTCATAGTCAGCACTCCAACTAGAATCACTATGGGATTCATCTCAGCGAAATGGTGGTCCAAGAGCGGTTGACTACCTGGCCAATGCAGCGAGTGATAGTCTTCTAGTAGTGAGTTTACACACTTACTTGTATGTATGGGGAACCGCTAACAACATGATAGTATTTCTTGATCCGCCTTCCTACGCCATTTTTACCACTCCAAGACTCAGAAGTGAAAAAGCTTTCTAAATTCCCTCACAATATCGGTTACCATGATGTGACACGCATCTTTGCTAAGGCTGGCAATAGGATGGGTACAGCAAGGCGTTGCAACCTTGCCAGACTTTTCCTCACACTCCGACGCCATGAAGACACTTTGTTTCCGCTGATGATGTCCAACCCAGAAGGGATCCAAATTCTCACTCGGGTGAGTGAGCCTGTACCATTCCATTTAACACTTTCCTGACCCATCTAAATTCTCCTACGAAGAACCCAGACTTTGTTCCGAACTCTCCCTTAGTGTGGCATTTTCAAAGAGCCATAAAAAGAACCAATTTCGTCCCTGATAAATCCTCTGAAGATTCGTTGATACTTCCAGAGGACTTTTTACAACAGTTGAAGCACGCTGGTCTTTTAAAATGACTGGTCAAATATAGTTGCTTAATGTGTCTTCGTCTTTGCAGAGGCAAACTTGTGTGTACTAAACTTTCGAGCGCGTCATAATATATCCTAAATGCATCATGATACTATTACTCATTTGGGTCAGACTGGCTATATAGGGAAAGAACAAGATTGCTAGGTTGCCACCACCCAGGGTCCCCATGAAAGATTCATCCCATGAATGCACAATGAGGCCAATCCGCCCCCCCAAAAAGTATGATCAAGCACTTGTCGACTGGGTGCTAATCTAATGTCCCAGCAGTTGCTTGGGAGCAAGAAGGCGTCTCGTAGGCGTGGAGATATTCGCGTTGCACCAATCGCCTCGGGAACAAAGTCAATGTCGAGGTCCAGATGGCGTGTGCGATGCGGCGCGCCTGGCGCCCGGACCAGGAGCGGGAGTCATCATCGCCGTCAGAGCTTGCGCTCATTTCAGGTGGTACGGAGGAGCGAGGAATGAGTTGAGTGCAAGAGTTATCATCTTCAAGAGCCAGGAGCGAGTCGAACTGAAGGTCGAGGGCACCTCGTCGTCGACTCCAAGAGCGAGTGTCCTTAGCCTTAGTGAACGTGGCGGAGGAATGGGACACACTGTAAATCTCCATCGGCCCAATAAGCGCCACGGGGTTGTACTTGGTGAAATCGAATCCGTTCCTCTCGTAGAAAAATCATCATTCTCAGTTATAAGGAGGAGCGAACGCAGCTTGTATTCTCTTGCTCGCCAAGCCAATGTATACTCCGTAAACGCGACCTCCCCACGAAAGATATCCCGTTCTAGTATTTGCTTCGCGTCAGTTGGTGGTAGCGGTAGGTCTCCGTCCAATTCTCGTTGTTAGTTCGTTTGATAGGTGAAAGAGAATAGGAATAAAAGGAGAGGAGGAAGATGGAGGGAGGAATAGAGGGCAGGCGTACTCTTCGACCCGGCTATAATACCGCCAGCACAAAGATAGCTTTACTCCCACTAAACCACGCTAGAACAAATAGCTCCGTACCACTCATTGTCTTCTCGGGGCCGTTGAGGAGCCTTTGTGCGAGGAATAAGTAATGTACCAGCAAAGAGTGGAAAGCACTGTGTGAGAGGGCGGAATGCACAGTTCATACCCGTAAACACCGGTGTGGGACAGGCTAGCTGGGAAGTTCTCGATGAAAAAGTCACCAAAGGACCAGCCTGCGGAATAAGCATGGTCAAACCCATGGTACGCTCTTGTAAACCTATTTGCTGAGGACGAAGAAAGCAGACACATACCGAACACCCCAAGAACGTCGTGCGACCCGCGTACAACCTAAATAAGGAGGGAGATCAAGAGCTGTAAACGCGATGCCATTTCAGCCGACCACAGAATTTATTGGGTGAACGAGAAGCGGGGTGTGGATGAATTCACCCGACCAAGCGTGTGCTTCGATGGTTGACCATCGACCGTCCGATCCGATGGGGTACAGTGTATCTAGCAAACAAACTGAACTACCACAAACACCAGTCAGTCAGCGCTGACCCAAACCATTTCTATGCAGGTAAGGACGTACCATACGTCATAAACAAGCTACGTGCATATAAACAATTATCAATCTCTGCGACCGTCGCATTCCTTGGGCAGGTAATAATAATTCTTCACAAAATGGTGAACGATAAATTCACTCCGCGATTGTAACTGGAGCACGAGCCTAAACGTGTGGACGAGTCACCAGAGAGGCGTGCGCGTGAAGTGGGGTTCTCGTGCTCGTGCTCGGTGCGCTGGACGAACGGCGGTAGGTTTTAGGACACAGGCGGTGGTGTATGTAACTAAGAGGGTGAATTGGAACTCAGACGTCCTGTCCCATGCAACCGTATATATGGCGTTTTGGTGGATCATTGGGAAGGATGGATGCACCGGAACCAATCCAAGTTACTCCATATGACGAGATCCTACCAAATACTTTGACTAAGAAATTGTTCTTGGTCACTTTGGCCGTTCTCGCCGGGGTGTCCGCTCCAGCGGCCCTGTTGCCCGTCCCGCTAGCACCGGCCTGGTTGGACAACCATCAAACTCAAGTCTATCGGGCTCAACCGCTGCTTCCCCGCAGATGCCAGCGCCAGTGATAGACGCGGCTGAGAAATAATGATGCGTTGGATGGCTGCGACGTGTTGGAGACATTAGGCAGCTGTAATCGTGGGGAAGCTGTATTTTCAAGGGGGCTGCGTTCTTCATAGAGACACTCGATGTTTGTTCCTGTGGGCAGGTGAGAGTGAAACTGAGAATGAGAGCGGGTAGAAGGGTGAAGTAGACGTACAACGGTTTTCGAGGAATGCAAGAAAGCGAATTGGGTACGTGTGCGGCTATACTGACAAATGGCATAGCCCCCCAAGATCAGAATAAAGAACAGACCAAAGAGGCCGGCGTACCCTACAGCATAGACATACCGCTAGTTCCTGCTGCGGTATCTCGTCCTTATCACAACAAAGTAACCTTGTACGCACTGACTGGATACGAGGCGAAGTCACTGCGGGGGATTGCGTCGAGAGTCGGCGGATAGTAAAGCAGAAAGGTTAGGTCGGTTACATTAGGATGGTATCGACTACTTGACGAAGGAAGGGTCACGTGTCGCATTCCATGGAGAGGACCTAAGCGGTTGCGCGCGTCAGCCCCACTCTTCGCGCTTCTCGTGGTGCGACTACGACTTTCGTGAGGCGAGACGACACGCAGGTGGACCCTATACACGATACTCCTTGAATACGCCCAAGTTTAGCCGTCAACCTTGGACGCATCGACGCAGCCGAGCATGTTCTGGCCTCACTTGACGGTGAGCTGTTTGCGAATCCCCTCAGTTCTTCAATCCGACTGGGAGTAGTAGCTCCAGTGATACGTGAGGCTGGTTGAATAGGGTACACCATTGTAAATGTCAGCAGGGCGGCTAAAAGGTGGCCAGAGGTCCAAGGCGCATTTCTACGGACCAGCCTCACAATTGTAAAAAATCATTCGGGCTCGGCAATATCTACCGGGAGATCGATCTTGGCACAAAGGTGAATGCACTCTTACATCTACACTTGTCCAGGAGATGACGGACTATCCGGAATTTCACTCGCCTCATTCATTTCCTTCGGTCGCGGTTTGAATAGGCCCTTGGACATACGGCATCCCTGCACATTCATGATACTTGAAAAAAGCGTTAACAAAACCTTGTCCATGTGGAATCGTGACTCTTATCGCTAAAAATTACGCGCAGAGCCTTTGGGTCTACCACATTAAAATAATCTACGGTGCCCCTTATACCGTGCAACTGCTGCTCAGCACGGAATGGAATTTATTCCAAAGGGGTTCTGGTTCCGCTCCTTCCTTTGAGCGGCTCTTGTTGCCTCAAGGGTGCGTTTGCGGGAGTTATGATTCCTCCACTGACCGACTGGGGTGGCCTTATGGCAACGCATCGTTCTAGAATTAGATTCCCGGGTTCGATACGCCGTCTAGCCTTTCTTTTCTCTCCCTACACCAAACACACCGTGCGCGCCACCAAATCAAGCACAGGTATGAGAGAGAAGCACTATGTGTGACGTACCCTCAAGCCTGTAATTATCAAACCCAAATGCACCTGCGCCCATACCCATGGCAGTAATTTGAATACAGAGAGCTCATGCAACATGCTTTCAAGGTGATATGGCCGATCGCACAAAATACATGTGGTCCATGTTCCACTGGTTAGGGTTTGCCGATTTGGTATTGGCTAACCCAGGGTCGGGCACCAGAATTCGGTGACTGTGGCTGGGGTGCGCTATTTCCTTCTACAGTTCCTGCAAAGGGTAATCCCACCAACATATTCTTGATAGGCTCAAGTTCAAAGGCAGTTCCAAAGCATGGTCGGCCCAGGTCTGTGTGAATTGACCCAATTTAGGGGCGACCCTTCATGGATCGACAGGGTCGTGTTGGCACTATGTAGATACTTGTTGCAATGGCACTGGTTTCCTTTCTTTCTGTGTTTTCGTTTGATTGTTTCCTTACTTGGTCGTCCCGATTGGCGGTGATGTAGATAGGTGAGGTGCTAATGTATACACCGCGCATATGGACGGAGGTGGACCTAGCGGTCCTTACCACTTGCTCATTCGCAAGCCAGGCTTTGGAAGTAATGGCGGACCACGCAAAAGATGGCTGGAAAGCACGTGTCAGCCTTAGACCCAGACGGCAATGATGGATTCAGAAACAAACCTTGCCACGATCCTATTCGCCGAGTCACAACGTCTTGGAGCCTTCGTACACTTTTGGCGACAACGGTATGGGACTCTGAATTTCGTGACATAACCCCTGCCTAACTGCTGGCTTAGGATTGAGATCGAGAGAACATAGTAAGTAACATATCACGTTCCTCTATGCACCTATAATAGTTCCGGGTAGCTTCGATAATCTCAGTGGACTCCGGATTCCCGATCCATCGGGCAATGGACAGCTGCAAGAGTTGGCTCACAAAACACGCGAACTACTGATGGATGGTAACAGCAACGTCTTTAGGTATCTTTGATATTCTAATTACCCTTGTAGAGGTAGAAGAACGAATGCGGGGGCTCGAAAAATTACAAGCGGCGTACAAGGCTCTATCAAACGAATTCTGGACGGAAGATGGTACCGACTATTTTGAGCAATGGGGTAGTAGAGTGGAAATTTCGTTACGGCGGGCCGACTCCCTAGCTGCCGAGGTCACAACTGCCGAATCCAGCGCCGAACGATTGGCCGTTGAGGAACGGGAGGAGGTGAGTAACTGATATAGAAACACGTGGACCACGGATGCTATTTCTAGCCTAGAATTCATCAACGAAGAAAGAAAGGCAGTCTCGACCCAATGTTCTATCTCGGCTCCTAACAAGTAGAAATGAGCAGCCTCATGATACCTCAAGCTTTCTCAGTGCAGGTGAATGATATGATAGATTCTCGCTTCATCGGCTGACTCTGCTCAGATTCTGCGTACCGGCAGAAAGTTCAACAATTAAATGACGAGAAATATATAATTCAAAATGAAATCGTACCGCAGACTACGGTTGGTACACTGGACCTATATCCAATAGTCACTGACCATGGCACGTTGTAGCTTCATGCAGAGCATGATAGGAAATGCATTGTCGCTCTGAGGCACATTGTGTCTACCTTCTCTGCTGTGCAAAGGTGCGCAATCTCATACCCTTACTCATAACTATCACCTGACAACCGTCATACCTGTGGCGCTCTGTCAGCGACCTTGCCCAGGTTCTGAATGTGACCTCGTCGCAACTTTGCAATGTATCGACCTCCGTGGACAGATTGGTGGAATCTGCCTTCTCCACTGAAAGACTAGACGAAAATTTCACTTCCCTGGTAGAACCATACCGGTACACAAGCTATGAAGTCTCTTCCTCCTTGCGGCCAACGACAATGCTATTTGGCTGCCCTCTTCCCGATGAGCTTGGTGGTGCCAGTATTGGACAGCGTGCTGTTTTCAATGCGTTTGAGATGATATTGATGTCAGCCGCCAAAAAGCATCCCGATTCCTTGTATGGCGCGATATGCGATGCACTTAAACAACAAGGCGGTGATACCAAACTGGTAGAGTGCCTGTTTACGTATTTGCGCGTAATGTTTGCTCATGTCACTGTTCATAGTCAGCACTCCAACTGGAATCGTTATGGGACTCATCTCAGCCAAATGGTGGTTCAGAGGCTGTTGATTACCTGGCCAAAGCGCCAAGTGGTCGTCTTCTAGTAGTGAGATTTCACGCTTATTTAGTATGGGGAACCGCTAACAACATGATAGTATTTCTTGACGCGTCTTCCTACGCCATTTCTACCACTCCATGACTCAGAAATCAAACAGCTTACCCAATTGCCAATGGATGGCGGTGGCCACAATGTGACGCGCATCTTTGCCAAGGCTGGTAATAGGATGGGTACAGCAAGGCGTTGCAATCTTGCCATACTTTTCCTCACACTCCGAAGCCATGAACAGCTTTTGTATTCCCGAATGGACCGCAACTCAAAAGGGATCCAGATTCTCACTTGGGTGAGTGAGTCCGTACCATTCCATTTAACACTTTCCTGACCCATCTAAATTCTCCTACGAAGAACCCAGACTTTGTTCCGAATTCTCGCTTAGTGTGGCAGTTTTTCAGAGCCATAAAAAGAACCAATTTCGCCACTGATAAATCCTCTGAAGATTTGTTGATACTGCCAGAGGACTTTTTTCAACAGTTGAAGCACGCTGGTCTTTTAAAATGACTGGTCAAACATAGTCGCTTAATGTGTCTTTGCTGAGGCTAACTTGAGTGTACTGAATTTTTGAGAGCGCCATAATATACCCTAAATGCATCGTGATACTATTACTCATTTAGTTCAGACTAGCTATGTAGGGAATGGAACAAGAGTGCCAGGTTGCCACCATCCAGGATCCCCATGAATGATTTATCCCATGAATGAACAAGCACTTGTCGACGGGATGCTAATCTAATGTCCCAGCAGTTGCTTGGGGGCAAGAAGGCGTCTCGTAAACGTGGAGATATTCGCGTTGCACCAATCGCCTCGGGAACAAAGTCAATGTCGAGGACCGTCCGGATGGCGTGTGCGATGCGGTGTGCCTGGTGCTCGGACCGACAGAAGCGGGAGTCATAATCGCTGTCGGAGCTTGCGCTCATTCAAGGTAGTACGGAGGAGCGAGGAATGAGTTGAGGGTCAGAGTCAAGTACAAGAGTCATAATCTTCAGCGGCCAGCGAGTCGAACGGAAGGTCGAGGGAATTTGGTCTGTCGACCCCATGAGCGGCGGGGTGTTCTTAGCCTCAATGGCGGGGTGAACGTGGCGGGGGAAATGGGACGCACTGTAAATCTGTATCGGCCCAATAAGCGCGACGGCGTTGTATTTGATGACATCTAATCCATTACTCTCGCTAGATGTCATCCTTCTCAGAATTACGGGGAGCGAAAACACCTCGTATTCTCTTGCTCGCCGAGCCAATGTACCCTCTTAAACGCGAATTCCCCACGAAAGATATCCTGTTCTAGTATTGCTTCGCGTCGGTTAGTGGTAGTGGTACGTCTCCGTCCTACTTCTCGTTGTTAGTTCGTTGGGTAGGTGAAGAGAGAATAAGAATAACAGGAGAGGAGGAAGATGGAGGGATGAATAGAGGGCGGACGTACTCTTCGACCTGGCTCTAAAACCACCAGTGCGAGAGGCGCGAGAATACCGCCGGCACAAGGATGGCTTCGCTCCCACTAATCAACGCTAGAACAAACAACTCAGTATCACTCATTGGATTTTCGGGGCCGTCGAGGAGCCTCCGTGCGAGGAATAAGTGTCGAACGGGGCAAGAGCGGGAAAGCACTGTGTGAGAGGGCGGAATGCACGGTTGATGCCTGTACATACCGGTGTAGGACAGACTAGCAGGGAAGTTCTCGATGAAAGTCACGAAAGGACCAGCCTGCAGAATGAGCATGGTCAAATCCATGGTACGCTCCTGCAACGCTATTTGCTGAGGACGCAGAAAGCAGACACATACCGAATATCCCATGAACGCCGTGCGAATCGTGTGCAACCTAAACAAGAAGGGCGATCAAGAGCTGTAAACGCGATGCTATGTCAGCCGACCACTGAAATATATTGGGTGAACGAGAAGCGGAGTGAGGATGAATCCACCCCACCAGGCATGTGCCTCGATGGTTGACCATTGACCGTCAGATCCGATGAGATGGAGTGTATCTAGCACACAAGCCCAACAAATGAAACTACTACAAACACCAGTCAGCCAGCGCCGACTCAAACTATTGCCATGCAGGGAATGACGTACCATATGTCATAACCAAGCTACGTACATATAAACAATTATCAAACTCTTCGAGGGTCGCATCCTTGGAAAGGTAATCATAATTCTTCACAAATGGAGAACGACAAACGTGCTCCGCGATTGTAACTGGAGCAACCGCATGAGTCCAAACGTGCGGACGAGTCACTAGAGAGGCGTGCGCGCGCGAAGTGAAGTGTGAGCGCGAGTGCTCGGTGTGCTTGACGAACGGCGGCGGGGGTTAGGGCACAGGCGATGGTGTATGCAGTTAAGAGGGTGACCTGGGACTCCGACATCCTGCCCCGTGCAACCGTAAATATGGCGCTTTGGTGTATCATTGGGAAGGATCGACGCACCGGAACCAATCCAAGCTACTCCATACAACGAGACCCTACCAAGAACATACTGATCAAGTAAATTCTTCTTGGTCGCAGGGATCTCCGCTCCAGCGGCGCCGTTGCCGATCCCACCTAATTGGACAAACCACCAAACTCGGGTCCATCGGGCTCAACCGCCATTTCCTCGCAGATGCCAGCGCTAGTGACGGACATGGTTGAGCAATAATGATGCGTTGGATGGCTGCGGCGGGTTGGAGACATTGAGCGGCTGGGATCGTGGGGGAGCTGTATTTCAAGGGGGCTGTGTCCCCCACAGAGACGCCCGATATTTGTACCTGTGGACAGATGTGATTGAAATTGAGAACAAGAGCCGGGCGGAAAGCGAAGTAGACGTACGATGGTTTTCGAAGAATTCAAAACGGCAAATTTGGCACGTGTGCGGCTATACTCACGAACGGCATCACCCCCCAAAATTCAAATGAGGAATAGACCATAGTGGCCGGCGTACCCTACAAAATACACACATCATTAACTCCTGCTGTGGTATCTCGGTCTTATCACCACAAAGTAACCTAGTGCGCACCGACTGAGTGTGAGACGAAGACACTGCAGGGTATTGCGTCCAGATTTGGAGGCTAGTAAAGCAGAAAGGTCAGGTCAGTTACATTAGGAGGATGGTATCGACTACTTGACGGAAGAGGGGCCACTTGTGGCATTCTATGGAGAGAACTTAGGCGGTTGCGCGCGTCAGCCCCATTCGTCGAGCTTCTGGTGAACCCTGCGTCGATGTGTCGAAGGTGTCAAGTAGACTTGGACGCATTCGAGGCCGATAGAAGTAACGTGTACAGGGTCCAGCTGCGCGTCGTCTCGCCTCACGAGAGTCGTAGTCGCACGCCATCTTGATGGAGAGCTGCTACGCTTGCGAATCGCCTCAGGACTTCAATCCGACCGGGAGTAGTTGCCCCGGCTGAGCGACTGGTTGATACTTGAGGCTGGTTGAATAGGGTACACGATTGGAAACGTCAGCGGGCGGCGAGAAGGTCCAAGCTTTGTATCTCAACTCACCAGCCTCACAATAGCAACAATCGTGCGGGCTGAGCAATGTTTATCGCGGGATCGAACTGGGCACGAAATAGGATGCACTCTTACATATACAGTCTCCCAAAAGGATCAACGACTTTCCGGAATTTCACTCGCTTCATATCCATTTCCTTCGGTCGCAGCTTGAATAAGGACCTGAACCATACTGCGTCTATATATACTTTTATTGATACTTTGAAGGCGTCAACGACGTTGTCCATGTGGGCTTGTTACTCCTCTCAAAGGCAGTTCCAGTGCTTAATATAATGGCCGGCCCAATTCACCCAGTCTAGCATGGATCGACGGGGTCGTGTTGGCGTTATATGGATATTTGTTGCTCTGGCATTGGTTTTCTTTTCCTCTGTGCTTGTGTTTGTTTGTTTCCTTACTTGGTCGTCCCGATGGGCGATGACGTAGATAGATGTGCAAATGTATATACCGCGCATGTGGACAGGAGTGAACTTCACGGTTCTTACCGCCTGCTGATTCGTATGCCAGGCTTTGGCGGTAATAGCGGGCCATGCAAAGATGGCTGGCAAGGGCGTGTCAGCCTTAGACCCACACACCGACGATGGATTCAGAGACACACCCTACCGAGGTCCTACTTACTGAATCACAACGTCTTGGAGCGTTCGTACACTTTTGGCAACGACGGTATGGGCCTCTGAATTTGTGACATAAACTCTCGACCCCTAACTACTGGCGTAGGATTGAGATCGAGAAAACATAGTAAGTAACATACCAGGTCCCTCTATGTACCTATCATTGTTCTGGGTAGCCTCGATAATCTCAATGGACTCCGATTGTCCGACCCTGGTCCAGGCAATGGACAGCTGCAAGAGTTGGCTCACAAGACGCGCGAACTCTTCATGGATGGTATCAGCAACCCCCTCAGGTATCCTTGGTGTTCTAAATACCCTTGTAGAGGTAGAAGAACGAAAGCGGGGACTCGAGAAATTACAATCGGCGTACAAGGCTCTAACAGAAGGCTCCGGCTATTTTGACCAATGTTGTAGAACTATGGTAATGTCGTTCCGGCAAATTGACTCCCTAGCTGCCGAGGTCGCAACCGCCGAGTCTACCGCCGAAAGGTTGGCCGTTGAGGAACGGGAGAAGGTGAGCAACTGATGTAGAAGCGCGTGGATCACGGGTGCTATTTCTAGCTTAGAATTCATCAGCGAAGAAAGAAGGCCAACCTCGATCCAATGCTTTCTCGCGACTCCTAACGACTAGAAAGGAGCAGCCTCATGATACTCCAAGCTTTCTCAGTGCAGGTAGATAATATAATAATCCCCACATTCACAGGATGACCCTGCTCAGATTCTGCGTACCGGCAGAAAGTTCAACAATTAAATGACGAGAAATGTACGATGCAAAATGAAATCATACCGCAGACTGTGGTTGGTACACTGGACCTATATCTGGTAGTCACTGACCGTGGCACGTCGTAGCCCCTTGCAGAGTACGATAGGAAATTTATCGTTGCCCTGAGACACATTGTATCCACGTTCGCTGCTGTGCAAAGGTACGCAATCTCATATCCTGACTCACAACTACCACCTGAAAACCGTCATATCCATGGCGCTCTGTCAGCGACCTTGCGCAGGTCCTGAATGTGACATCATCGCAACTTTGCAACGTATCCTCGACCGTGGACGCATTGGTGGAATCTGCCTTCTTCGCTGAAAGGCTAGACGAAGGCATTACTTCCTTGATACGTTTTACTCCGTTCATACAACCATACCAGTACACAAGCTATGAAGTCTCTTCCACCTTGCGACCAACCATAATGCTTTTTGGCTGCCCTCTTCCCGATGAGCTTGATGGTGTCCGTATTGGACAGCGTGCTGTTTTCAATGCATTTGAGATGATATTGATGTCAGCCGCCGAAAAGCATCCCAATTCCTTGTATGAAGCGATATGCGATATACATGGACAACAAGGCGATGATACCAAGCTGGTAGGTGCCTGTTTAGGTATTTGCGCGTAATGTTCGCTCATGTTTCTGTTCATAGTCAGCACTCCAACTAGAATCGATATGGGACTCATCTCAGCGAAATGGTGGTTCAGCAGCTGTTGATTACCTCAAAGCACCGAGTGGTGGTCTTCTAGTGGTGAGTTTTCAGCTTATTTAGTATGGGAAACCGCTAACAATATGATAGTATTTCTTGACGCGTCTTCCTACGCCATTTCTACCACTCCATTACTCAGAAATCAAAACGCTTGCTAAATTACCAAAGATTAGCGATCACCACGATGTGATGCGCATCTATGCCAAGGCTGGTAACAGACTGGGTACAGCAAGGCGTTGCAACCTTGCCAGACTTTTCCTCACACTCCGACGCCAACCCCTTTTTTGGTCCCAGCTCGTCTCCAACCCAGAAGGGATCAAAATTCTCACTCGGGTGAGTGAGTCTGTAGTATTCCATTACCACTTTCCTGACCCATCTAAATTCTCACACTAAGACACCAAACATTGTTTCGGATTTTCTCTTTGTGTGGCATTTTGAAACAGCAATACGAGAAATTAAATTTGTCACTGATAAATTCTCTGAAGATTCGTTGATACTGCCAGAGGACTTTATTGAAGAGTTGAAGCACGCCGGTCTTTTAGCATACATGACTGGTCAAACATAATGGCTTAATGTGTCTTTGCAGAGGCTAACTTGTGTGTACTGAATTTTTGAGAACGCCATAATATATCCTAGGCTTATCATGAGACTATTACTCATTGGGGTCAGACTAGCTATATATGGAATGGAACGAGATTGCCGGGTTGCTATCATCCAGGGTCCCCATGAATACACGATGGGCCAAGTCCACTCCCCCCAAAGAGAGTGAACAAGCACTTGTCAACTGGGAGCTAATCTAAGGTCCCAGCAGTTGCTTGGTACGAGTGGATATATTCGCGTTGCACGAATCGCCTTGGGAACAAGTCAATGTCGAGGACCGTCCGGATGGCATGTGCGATGCGGTGCGCCTGGCGCTCGGACCAGAAGCGGGAGTCATAATCGCCGTCGGAGCTTGCGCTCATTCAAGGTAGTACGGAGGAGCGAGGAATGAGTGGAGGGTCAGAGTCAAGTACAAGAGTATAACCTTCAGCAGCTAGCAGCGAGTCGAACTCAAGGTCGAGGGAACTTGGTCTGTCGACCCTATGAGCGGGTGTTCTTAGCCTCAATGACGGGGCGAACGTGGCGGCGGAAATGGGACGCACTGTAAATCTGTATCGGCCCAATAAGCGCGACGGCGTTGTATTTGATGACATCTAATCCATTACTCTCGCTAGATGTCATCCTTCTCAGAATTACAAGGAGCGAAAACACCTCGTATTCTCTTGCTCGCCAAGCCAATGTATCCTCCGTAAACACGAATTCCCCACGAAAGATATCCTGTTCTAGTATTTGCTTCGCGTCGGTTAGTCGTAGCGGTAGGTCTCCGTCCTATTTCTCGTTGTTAGTTCGTTGGGTAGGTGAAGGGAGAATAAGGATAAAAGGAGAAGGGGAGAATGGAGGGAGGAATAAAGGGCGGACGTACTCTTCGACCTGGCTCCAAAACCACCAGTGCGAGAGGCGCGAGAATACCGCCAGCGCAGAGATGGCTCCGTTCCCACTAATCCACGCTAGAACAAACAGCTCAATATCACTCATTGTGTTCTTGCGGCCGTTGAGGAGCCTTTGTGCGAGGAATAATTGTTGAACGGGGGAAGAGCGAGAAAGCACTGTGTGAGAGGCCGGAATGCACGGTTCATGCCTGTACATACCGGTGTAGGACGGGATAGAAGGGGAGTTCTAGATGAAAAGGTCATCAAAGGACCAGCCTGCAGAATGAGCATAGTCAAATCCATGGTACGCTCCTGTAAAGCTATTTGCTGAGGGCGCAGAAAGGAGACACATACCGAACATCCCATTAACGTCGTGTGACTCGCGTGCAACCGAAATAAGAAGGGCAATCAAGAGCTGTAAACGCGATGCTATGTCAGCCGACCACTGAAATATATTGGGTGAACGAGAAGTGGAGTGAGGATGAATGCACCCCACCATGTGTCTGCCTCGATGGTTGATTATCGACCGTCAGATCCGATGGGATGGATTGTATCTAGCACACCAACCCAACAAATGGAACTACTACAAACACCAGTAAGCCAGCGCCGACTCAAACCATTGTCATGCAGGGAAGGACGTACCATATGTCATAACCAAGCTACGTGCATATAAACAATTATCAAACTCTTCGAGGGTCGCATCCTTGGGAATGTAATAATAATTCTTCACAAATAGTGAACGACGAACTTGCTCCGCGATTGTAGCTGGAGCAACCGCCCGAGTTTAAACATGTGGGCGAGTCATTAGAGAGGCGCGCGCGCGCGAAGTGGAGTACAGGTGTGAGTGCTCGATGCGCTGGACGAACGGCGGTGGGGGTTAGGGCACAGGAGATGGTGCATGTAGTTAAGAGGGTGACCTGGGACTGCGACACCCTGCCCCGTGCGACCGTAAATATGGCGTTTTGGTGTATCATCGGGAAGGATAGACACACCGGAACCAATCCAAGCTACTCCAGGCAACGAGATCCTACTGAATATACCGATTAATTAAATTCTTCTTAGTCACTTTGGACGTTCTCGCAGGGATGTCCGCTCCAGCGGCGCCGTTGCCGATCCCACTAGTACCAGTCTAATTCGACAAACCATCAAACTCAGGTCCATCGGGCCCAACTGCCATTTCCTCGCAAGTGCCAGCGCTAGTGACGGACATGGTTGAGCAATAATGATGCGTTGGATGGCTGCGGCGGGTTGGAAACATTGAGCGACTGGGATCGTGGGGGAGCTGTATTTCAAGGGGGCTGCGTTCTCCACAGAGACACCCGATATTTGTACCTATGGACAGGTGAGATTAAAACTGAGAACAAGAGTCGGGCGGAAGGCGAAGTAGACGTACGACGGTTTTCGAGGAATGCAAGAAAGCAAGTTGGGCACGTGTGCAGCTATACTGACGAACGGCATCACCCCCCCAAATTAAAATGAGGAACAGACCATAGTGGCCGGTGTACCCTACAAAATACACACATCATTAGCTCCTGCTGCGATATCTCGGCCTTGTCACCACAAAGTAACCTAGTGCGCACCGACTGAGTGTGAGTCGAAGTCACTGCGGGGTATTGCGTCCAGATTTGGAGGATAGTAAAGCAGAAAGGTCAGGTCGGTCACATTAGGAGGATGGTATCGACTACTCGACGGAAGAGGAGCCACGTGTTACATTCCACGGAGAGAACCTAGGCGGTTGCGCGCGTCAACCCCATTCGTCGAGCTTCTGGTGGAACCCTGCGTCGATTGTCGAAGGTGTCAGGTAGACTTGGACGCATTCGAGGCCGATAGAAGTAACGTGTACAGGGACCAGCTGTGTGTCATCTCGCCTCACGAAAGTCGTAGTTGCACGCCATCTTGATGGAGAGTCGTTTGCGAATCGTCTCAGGTCTTCAATCCGACCGGGAGTAGTTGCCCCGGCTGAACGACTGGGTAATACGTGAGGCTGGTTGAATAGGGTACACCATTGGAAATGTCGGCGGACGGCGAGAAGGTCCAAGCTTTGAATCTCGACACACCAGCCTCATACAGGCAACAATCGTTCGGGCTGGGCAATATTTACCGCGAGATCGATCTGGGCACAAGAATAAATGTACTATTACATTTACATTTACAGTCGTCCAACAGGATGGAGGACTGTCCGTAATTTCAGTCGCCTCAATTCCATTCCTTCGGTCGCTGCTTGATTAGTTACGTCTGCCATGCCTATGCATAACCAAACGGCTATATGGTATGCCACATGGGCTGTGTTCGCTACATCTGATGGTTATGCCTGATTATCGGACGCGAAAAGGCACAACCTCCGCGTGTGCGTGCTACGCACAACTGTCATTCCACGGACATAAGCTATTACGCGCGCTAATGTGACACGGATCCCGTCGTTGGTTGGCTGCTCACTGGGCACCAGGACGTGATCGCCGCTGGCGGGCCGGACGTATCGAGGATACGGCCCACGGGCCCATGATCGTCATTCCGTGTTCGGATACTAATATTTATAAACCCGATCCTAGTTTCGAATATATAACTAAGGGTTTGTAGGCGATTATCCCTTTCCCTCTCGTATTTGAAGAACTATCGATCCGACCATCCTCCTCGACGGTAGGACTTCTCAGGAACTCTCCGATCGTCATCAGCCCGATCCCTCTACTCCGCAATCTGGGCCCTGCGATCCGATCCGGACACCACCCGTCCAGACGTTATTACCATCCAGTACGCCTGTTGCTCTTCCTTGCCCCAGTGGAAGGAAAGGAGTACCGGGCACGACATGTACTGTCGATACACCACTGGTACCAGACACTCTTGGCCTAGTAATCGTACCAACAGAAAGTGGTAGGGAAGATCAAGTAAGTAGCCAATACAAAAGTGATGATGAGACCATACAGAGTACGGGGCAAGTTCTAGAGTCGCGCAGAGGAGAGTGGGAGGATACAAGGAAGAGGTCGTAGGTACAGCCCATGCATATCAGAGAGGAATAAGAGCCAAATAGAGAGAGTTCGACATAAATCAGGAGTGAGACGCGGAGAAATCGGGGTGGTGACCAGGTCACGATTCAAACCGGACATCCTAAAAGGCTGTTATACCTTGGTCGCCTATTCGTTAGCTTGCGGAAGGTGTCCATCGGTGATGATAGCATTTTTGGGTTGTGGGCCATTTGGGCCATAAGATTCAAGGGTAGGAGGGAGAAGGAACCTCACTCTGGTGGCACCTGTGACTTGAGATGCTCCTCCCCTGATGGATTGACGATGCTCAATGCCGATGTGTCTCGGCAAATTGCGTGTGTTCAACTTCTTGTCACTGAGTGAAGCAAGGATTCAGACACAATGCATACCAACGCCTAAAGGTGCAACTCACCAGTGGGGACATTTACGCCACTTTGACGATCGATGATGATCTAGAAGGTCACGAGAAACGAACCTTGCAGGGCACCTATGGGCACGTAAGAACATTAATCGAATAAAGGGTGACAGCAACAGACGTACATTGGTTCGCATGAGTCACAACCCTCGCAGGGGAAGGGTCGAAGATCTATGTGTCCTCGAACGTGCCCCAACTGCTGAGGGATCCATATAGAGAGACTCTCTTTGCACAAAACGCATGTGTGATCATCACCAGTCCTGAGGATGAATGCTAGCAGAACAGACGATCCCAGCTCGATAGGAAGATCGAGCCCCTGGGACACATCGTCGTTGTTTGCCCCGTAATTGGGTTCTACTACGTGCTCCTTTCTCCAAGGAGATTCGAGGATGTTGTTAAGTAGCACACGGAGCGATGGTTTGTCGCTTAGAGCAGTCTCCAAGAGCTTTTCATCCATGTGGAGCTGTGGACCTGGGAATTCGTCGCGCCTATTAGATTTGCGGTTCATCCTGAACTCGAAATACTCTGGGAAGAAGGTCTCATCCCATTCTGTCACACGCGAGGGAGGTCCACGACGATGGGGTGGGTCATCGAAACAGTCAGAACTGGAGGGTCGTGAAGAGCTTGGTCGTGAAGAGTTTGGTCGTGAAGAGCTTGGTCGTGAAGAGCTTGGTCGTGAAGAGCTTGGTCGTGAAGAGCCTGACCATGAAGAGCTTGGTCGTGAAGAGCCTGACCATGAATACGCTGGGGTTGAAGGACTATCAGGTTCGTACCCAGGCACCTGTTCTACCATCGTCCGCGGCCGAAGGAGGAGTCGTCCCGTCGAAACAGTCGAAACGGAGGCGCTGTGAAGACGAGGGTTGATGCTCGAACCAGGGTCGTCCATGAACGAAGGGAGCTCGCGAGGTTGTGAGAAAGTTAAATGTTCTTTGTTCTGGGCTCCGGGAACGCAATTTGCCTGGGCGCCACTATCAAGGCCACCACCAGCGAAGGATTCGGGGAATTGCTGCGTCTCCAGGTTATTTTTGAGGTCGTGTTCAAAATCACCCACGTTCGACTGTTGTATGTCTGGTGACGGAACTGCAGTGCCCTGCTCGGCGGCGGACAAGTCACCCATGACGTAGGACAGGTTTAGTGGTCTTGGGGATGATGTGGGAGTGATCCGTGATGAACTATCACGTGCGGGAGGAGACGAGACCCTTTGGAAGTCAGGAGGAAGTGGCGAATGTGGGGGAGGTGGTGAAGGCGGTGGGGGCGGTGGAGGTGATGGAGAAGTATATTGACTCATGGTCATACACTCGTTCTGGTCACAATATATCGGAGGAGGTGAGTGCGGGTTGTGGATAATCGGAGCAACAAGGGGGGCGCGGGGGAGGTCGGCGGGTACTGCTCGGATTGCTCCTGAGGGACTGTATGTGGCGGGTGAACCTATATCAGATGTCACTGAAGGCTCCTGACCACACCGCAGGGACGCGGGGTTACCAGCGTGCGCAAGAAGCAGGGAGGGCGGGGGTGGCAAACGAATCCCAGGAGATGGTGGATCGGCGATTGTGTGGCGCTGTGCTAAGGGTGTCGTAGAGAGTGGTGTGCTTTGGAAGAGAGAGGGCGCGTCGCGTTCTTGCTCCATCTCGAGTTGGTCATCCGAGGCCGTGTCGCTATCGTGGTCGTTCAATAAAGCGAAGGCTTCTGGCATCAAGTGGGAAGGTGCTCGTCCCAGTGCGTCCAATATAGTCTCCGGCGCCCCCTTCTCCAGAAGGACATCAATACAGGCTCTGTCCCCTGTCTTGTATGCGCAATGGAGTGCCGTAAAACCATTGACATCGGCAATGGAGAGGTCTATGTTCCATCCCACTAGCCGTCTAAGCAAGTCAGCATATCCGAATTGGACTGCGAAATGCGCGAGGGTCTGTTTGTAGTCGTTGGTCTTCGAAATAACCTCTTCAAAGTCCTGAGTGTTCTGGAGTGGGGACAGTGCTTGAATGATCGCAGTTTCAGTCTCGTCATGACGAACCTCTCTTCCACTCAGGGGTCGCGTCGAAGTGGGCTTCTTCATCTCCTTGTGGAGGCGATCCAATGCATCTGCGACTTCGGGGGTACAGTGCTTTTGGATACGAACCATGATGGGCATCCTAGACACCTCATGTGAGCAACGGGAGTAAATAGTGTCGAGACTCACATCTCATTGAGATCATTGACGTATTCGAATTGACAAATACTTGTACCCAGAACAGGACCCCTGGGGTCAGAACTGCGAGAGAGGACTACTTGAACCGTGCCTGGAACATCGACTGGCGGCAGAGAGCACGAGAGCAGGTCAGGAGTTAGAACGGCCTAGAAGTGGTCAGGTACTTTACAATAGAACGTGATAGTACACCTACCGCACGGGCGGAGTTACCCCCGAATCTTACATACAGTGGCTTCAGGCCTGTTGGGAAGCCCGAGCCTGAGATCCAAATCTCCGGGCCACCAGTCGTTGGTCCTTGTTTAGGATTTACCCTTTCTACCACGACACCTTGCCCATCTACAGGTTCATCGTTCGCGGTGTTGAGCTGGCAAGACGGCATGGGGACTTCCGCGGGCGATGCAGGTTGAGAGTTATCCACAATAATGGCAGGAGGTCCACTGGAGCCAGACGATATATCATCACTTGAGCCTCTAGAGTTCCCAGATGAGAGGCCATTCAGGCGAGAAGGATCAGAACCTTGCGACACCGGGCCTCCAACACGTCCAACACGACCAGGACCTGCCCTAGGCAGTTTAGAGGGAGGTGGGACTACGGCATCTACGGCATCTACGGCATCTACATCTTCTGCTTGGCTTCTCCTCGGTGGGGGAAGCTTCGTTACAATATTGAAAAAATAAGGGAGTTGGTATTGGAGAAGAGGGATACTTTGCTCTGGGCCTTCATTTAGAACGACTTCCAGGCTGGAAATGACGGATCAGCGGCGCATTCATTGGTCGAAGAGTCACTCACCAATACTCTGAATCGTGAGGCTTGCGATGGTTGGAACGGCAGGCCAAGGTGAAAGAGACGAGTACTCTGCCGTCCCTTCGTGGAACAAGTATATCACTCTTAGCACGAAAGTCGGGAAAGGCGTCCCTATCCCCCTCCCTTTCCTTGCATATGTCACAGAGTGTCTCATATGGTGCCTTAGTCGTTGCACCAAGGACGCGGATCTGAAGACGGAGCAGTTTTTTTCCCGCTTCACTGCCCGCGCTTCTGACCGAAGGCGTCCTCGGGATCTTCAGCCCATCGTAGGTAACTGACCCACTGGAGAGGCTCTGCATATGGAAACTCAGAGTGACACATGTGTCACGCCTTGTTCGAACCGTGTTCCCTTCATCCACTGGTCGCGGGCTTTCAAGCTCAATCCCTCGTACGGTGCTATAACGTTCATGAGGATTAGTACTCTATAACTAACTGCCACCTTACCTTGGGAGTAGATTAGTGACCTGCAGCGCTGACTCGTCAACGAGGTCACGGAGAAAGCTTGTAGTCGCAGCCTCCGGTGGCGGACCGAATAAGGTATCTTCAAGGGAAACATCTCCGAGGCCCGATTCGACCCAGGCTTGGGACTGCGAATGAGGACCGAGGCCGCGTTGAGGCAGGGAGGTGCTCTGCCAGTCGTGGAGAGAGAGATTGGTTGCGTGTATGTCCTGCGGTTGCTCGACATATGGATACTCCAAAGTCCCCGAGGGCTGCGACGCGTTTTCATGCTGAAATTGCTGCGAGGGAGTGCCAAGACTGAGCGGGTCGTAATATGTGTCTGTGAACGGAATGCCGGGTATATTACTGGAATAGGGGTGCACGTCAATCGATGTCGAGAAGGAGCCTATATTTCTGCTTACAAGGTGGAAGTTGCCCCGTCCCCTCTCGGCATGGATGACTGAGAGGAGAGAGTGGGTAAACAGTCCCCTTGAAACATTCCAGGCCACGTGGACGTCCCTTGAGCGGACGCGGAGTCATCGGGCAAGTACTCATCAAACTGGCCGCCTTGGAAGGGTCGCTTGTCGGTACTTGCAGGCTTAAACAAGCAGAGTGGGTCATTGGGAGCAGTGGTGGGAGTACTGGTTGGTTGATCTGCTTCCATCGTGGGCCTGTGAGGTATTTTTTCGCGGGCGCGCACCCGGGAACAGGTTCAGAGGGTCAGAGACTTGAATTTGCACAGGAACGATTACTCGACGATATATATAATCTCAAGTTGAGCTAGCCAGACTCATTCTTCATATGTCCAGAGTCGGGCAAGCTGAGTGGCTTAGGGCAAAGGGCATCTAAAGAGAGTCGGGCCGCTCGCTGAGCCTCGACAATACAAATCTTTTCAATCGGGCAGTGGTCTTATATTTATGCCGGTTTAGTAACAATATTTCATTATTTTTTGTTGGGGAAATGGAGGGAATGCATCACGCACCACAATATTACGTTATCTACACTATTAGCTAGTTGAAATACAGGTCGATAGCTATGATGACTCCGGTCGGGTCAATGAATATAATGCTAACGAAGAGAAATCACGGAGTAACCGTCTGGATGTACGCTATCCTATTATGACACACTCTTTTGGTTTACTCTCGCTAGAAATCATCATTCTCGTCATTACAAGGAAGAGCGAAAGCACCTCGTATTCTCTTGCTCGCCAAGCCATTGTCTCCTTCTTAAACGTGACTGCCCCATTAAAGATGTTCTGTTCTAGTATTCGCTTCGCGTCGGTTAGTGGTAGCGGTATGTCTCCGTCCTATTTCTCGTTGTTAGTTAAATGGGTAAGTGAAGAAAGGATAAGAATAAAAGGAGAGGTGGAGAATGGAGGGTGGAATAGAGGGCGGACGTACTCTTCGACCTGGCTCCAAAACCACCGGTGCGAGAGGCACGAGAATACCGCCAGCGCAAGGATGGCTTCGCTCCCACTAATCCACGCTAAAACAAACAGATCAGTATAACTCATTGTCGTCTCGGGGCCGTTGAGGAGCCTTTGTGCGAGGAATACGTGTTGGGGAAGAGCGGGAGAGCACTGTGTGAGAGGGCGGAATGCACGATTCATGCCCGTACATACCGGTGTAGGACAGGCTAGCAGGGAGATTTTCGATGAAAAGTGACAAAGGACCAGCCTGCAGAATGAGCATAGTCAAATCCATGGTACGCTCCTGTAAACCTATTTGTTGAGGACGCAGAAAGCAGACACATACCGAATATCCCATGAACGTCGTGCGACTCGCGTGCAACCGAAATAAGAAGGCCGATCAAGAGCTGTAAACGCGATGTTATGTCAGCCGACCACTGAAATATATTGGGTGAACGAGAAGCGGAGTGAGGATGAATGCACCCGACCATGCGTGTGCCTCGACGGTTAATCATCGACTGTCAAATCCGATGGGATGGAGTGTATCTAGCACACCAACCCAACAAATGGAACTACTACAAACACCAGTCAGCCAGCGCCAACTCAAATCATTGTCATGCAGGGAAGGACGTACCATACGTCATAACCAAGCTACGTGCATATAAACAATTATCAAACTCTTCGAGGGTCGCATCCTTGGGAATGTAATAATAATTCTTCACAAATGGTGAACGACAAACTTGCTCCGAGATTGTAACTGGAGCAACCGCATGAGTCCAAATGTGTGGGCGAGTCACTAGGGAGGCGCGCGCGCGCGCGAAGTGGAGTGCGGGTGCGAGTGCTCGGTGCGCTGGACGAACGGCGCTGGGGGTTAGGGCACACGCGATGGTGTATGTAGTCAAGAGGGTGACCTGGGACCCCGACATCCTGCCCCATGCAACCGTAAATATGGCGTTTTGGTGTATAATCGGGAAGGAAGGACGCACCGGAACCAATCCAAGCTACTCCAGGCAACGAGATCCTACCAAATATACTGATTAAGTAAATTCTTCTTGGTCACTTTGGACGTTCTCGCAGGGATGTCCGCTCCAGCGGCGCCGTTGCCGATCCCACTAGTACCAGTCTAATTGGACAAATCATCAAACTCAGGTGCATCGGCCTCAACTACCATTTCCTCGCAGATGCCAGCGCTAGTGACGGACATGGTTGAGGAATACAGATGCGTTGGATGGCTGCGGCGAGTTGGAGGAATTGAGCGGCTGGGATCGATCGTGGGGGGGCTGCGTTCTCCACAGAGACACCCGATATTTGTACCTGTGGACAGGTGAGATTAAAAAACAAGAGCCGGGCGGAAGGCGAAGTAGACGTACGACGGTTTTCGAAGAATTCAAGAATGCAAATTGGGAACGTGTGCGGCTATACTGACGAACGGCATCACCCCCCAAAATCAAAATGAGGAACAGACCATAGAGGCCAGCGTACCCTACACAATACCCACATCATGAGCTCCTGCTGCGATATCTCAGTCTTATCACCACAAAGTAACATAGTGCGCACTGACTGAGTGTGAGACGAAGTCACTGCGGGGTATTGCGTCCAGATTTGGAGGACAGTAAAGCAGAAAGGTCAGGTTGGTTATCTTAGGAGGATGGTATTGACCACTTGACGGAAGAGGAACCACTTGTTGCATTCTATGGAGAGAACGTAGGCGGTTACGCGCGTCAACCCCATTCGTCGAGCTTCTGGTGGAACTATGTGTCGATGTGTCGAAGGTGTCAGGTAGACTTGGACGCATTCGAGGCCGATAGAAGTAACGTGTACAGGGTCCAGCTGCGTGTCATCTCGCCTCACGAAAGTCGTAGTTGCACGCCATCTTGATGGAGAGCTGTTGAGTTTGCGAATCGCCTCAGGTCTTCAATCCGACCGGGAGTAGTTGCTCCGGCTGAGTGTGTGGGTGATACGTGAGACTGGTTGAATAGGGTACACCATTGGAAACGTCAGCGGGGAGGCGAGAAGGTCGACAGAGGTCCAAGGCGTGGGCCGGCGCACTCCTACAGACCAGCCTCACAATCACAATTGCAACACATTACGGCGAGGCACAAAAGTGAATGCACTCATACATTCCGGTCGTCCAACGGGATGAAGGACTGTTCCGAAATTTCACTCGCTTCATTTTCATTTCCTTCGGTCGCGGCTTGGATAGGTCCCTGAACCATACGGTCTTTCCAGACATTCTATGATACATTGAAAGGCGCCAACAAACCGTGTCCACGTGGACTCGTCACTCTACTCGAAGGCAGTTCCAGAGCATGGCCCTCCCAAGTCCGTGTAAAATGACCCCATTTAGGGGGTGACCTTTCATGGATCGACGGGGTCGTGTTGGCGCTATATAGATACTTGTTGCACTGGCATTGATTTCTTTCCTTTCTGTCTTTTGGTTTGTTTGTTTCCTTACTTGGTCGATTGGTGGTGATGTAGATAGGGCAGGTGCTAATGTATAATCCGCGCATGTGGACAGAGGTGGACCTAACGGTTCTTACCTCTTCCTCATTCGTGTGCCAGGCTTTGGGAGTAATGGCGGACCACGCAAAAGCTAGCGCAGCTGGCAAGCG
>Ga0307515_10005685_pt1 | contig 25170 bp, 13 predicted proteins | sample 17_EM_MG_FD_194513 | JGI IMG/M metagenome (GOLD analysis project Ga0307515, IMG submission 194513) | Populus trichocarpa ectomycorrhiza microbial communities from riparian zone in the Pacific Northwest, United States - 17_EM | ecosystem: Host-associated > Plants > Roots > Unclassified | place... | reverse complement strand
TGTTTTGGGAAGAAGACAATGAATAATTTCTAGACGATGTGTCGTCTGACTTTTTTTTTTACTTAGCATTGACGAAAACAATGTTATTTTGGTTAAAACACATTGTTTCTTTTAAATGAAACAATGTTGTTTTGACACTTCTATACTAAATCATGTCATAAACCCTTTTTTTGATTTCAACACTTAATCTTTGATTTTGATCAATTAATTTCTAAATTGAATTATGATTTCAAGAATTAATTCAATTTTTCCCTTGCAAAATTTGAAAAGGACACTATGATTTTAACATGTTTTTTTAACTTGGTCTTTGGTTTTGGATATTTTTAATTTCATTCTTAATTAACCTTCAAACTTCTAATTCCTTCAATTTCACCTGTATTTTTAATCGAATTGGATCTCTGAATTCACGTGCTTTTTGTAAAAAAGTCATTGGTCTTTAATTTCTTCAATTTGACCTTTAATTGACCCTAAATTTTTATTTTCTTGCAATTTTGTCCCTAATTTCACCCAATTGAGCTTGGAAAAATTAAATATGTTCCTCTAAAATTTCAATATTCTCAATTAAGCTTCCAAACTTAAGTATTCACCAGTTCAGTCCCTAATAAAATTAATTTGACATTTTAAAAATCTAATTAAGTCCTTGCACTTAATTAAATCTTTAAATTTGACTCAAACTAATTCTTAAACTTAATCAAACCTTTAATTAGGCGCATGATTAAATCAAATTGGATTATCAAAAGTTTGTAGACTTAATTTCTATGCAAATTCATCTGATAATCATTTAATTTAATTTTGAATCTGTATTTTCTTTCAATCTTAGGTTTGTTGGGGTATAATTAGGCTTCCAATTTTGTCCAAAATCTCAGTTTGGTTCCTCCACGCGTTTGAAACTCTTCGCAACTTGTTTTGTTTTTTTTTGCCATGTTACCATTCTTTCATTTTTCATTTTTTTTTGTTTTCATTTTTTTATTTTCATTTCATTTTTTTTTGTTTTATGAAAGAAAAAGGCAATTTTTTTAGGAAACCTAAAATTGAGTTATTACAATAACGAGGATGGTGATTGTTTGACAACCTATTCATGATAGGAATGATGTCTATTTAGTAACTTGTTGCATGTAAAAATAGTGGCTGATTTGGCTGCTCATTATATGTAAAAGTGGTGACTATTTTAGTAGCGTATTGAAGTGAGTCTAAGGATTGTTTTTGAACAGCAACTTGATGTGTCTAAAGGGCTATTCCGACAGTGTATTGAAGTCAATATAAGAATTGTTGTTGGATAATAACTTGGTGCATTTTGAAGTCTATTTTAATAGCATGTTAGAAAAAGAGGGGGGCTGTTATAACCATGTAAAAGGGTGTAAGTATGGGCCAATTTGAGCATTGTATATGAAAGAGATTTGAGGACTATCCTGGTGGCCTAATGAGACAAGAATACATGCATCTATGTTTGTACATTATTGGCAATATGGTTGTCAATCCAAGAAAACGATAAGTGTATTGATGTACGTGAGATCAAATGTACATATAGTATTGTTGTAAGATGAACAATTAAGAATGTGTTACCTTAGACCAAATTAAGTTAAACCAAATATTAAAGGATTAATATAGATAATGAAAATTGATAAATTATTGATTATACTTGTTTGGAATCGTAAGATGATACCGGTATAATGTTTGATTACTTAAGAGCATGCATGATAGAGAGTACAAGGGGGAATTCACTTTCGATCCAACATATGATATAGAGTAAGGTATGTAGAAGAGGCTTATGCCATTAATAAAACCTTGGGGTGAGTTACAATGGATTAGGTTATCGAGACAGATTCTTGAACGACATGTAAATTTCTGGTGAAAAGATATAGTTTGAAGTTACCTTGATTAGGTGATGATATTGTACTCAAGGTTAGTAGAGATTATGGTAAAGATGATGAGTTGATTATGTTACTTTTGAAAAAAATTATGGAGGTTTGTTTTATGGAGAACCATATAGATGTTGTATCTAGTACATCATAATTGTGTTGTGATAAATATCTTATTTAAATTCATATGTTTTGCAGGTTTTTGTTCTAGGATATCACCCGTTGAGACAGGGTACTGATTTTCTAAGTTATAATACCAGGTAGATCATCATAGTGTATTTTACTTCAAATGGATGAGAATTGTAATATGAATAAATATTTGTAATGTAATTGTCTCTTGATGAAAAGTTAAGGTTAAATTATTTAATGTACTTGGTAAATTTTAATAGGTGTGTACTATTATAAATTGATTGGTTGATTTACTGACCTGAGTTGTTGTATTGTAAAAATTGAGTCTCCATGAGTTGTTATGCAGGTTATTTAAGAGAAGAGAATAATTGTTAATGACTCGAACATAGAAGACTTTGCCGAAATTTTATCAAAATAAGATTACTAAAAGCATAAGATAAGAGAGTGATTATATGATTGGATTGCCAATGCATGACAAAAAAACAATTACCCTGTTTTATCGAAGATTAAGGCTCGTAGTAACATTATGACATTGAAAATTTACAGGGTATTACATGGTTGATTTTGTTAATTGTAATTCGTTTTAGTTGTTGGTATATTAAAAAAAATGTAATGTAATATTAGCTTTCAAAATATTTTATTTTGAATAAGATTTAAAATTTTGAAATTTTATTTAATAGTTTTTTAAACTTGGCTTGAAAATTATTTTAAATCGTTTGAATTTTTTTAAACATTAAAGATTTGAAAATTATAAGCAAGAAATGGAACGATTCTATCGATTCTTCACTTGATCTTCATTTTTTTTTTGACAAACAAAATGAATATTAAATTCTTAACTTCTCATTCGTCATTTCTCTAATCTTTTTTGTGTTTGGTATTGTGGTGTATTATTTTTTTTAAAAGTGTTATTCGCTTAAAAATATATCAAAATAATTTTTTTTTAGATTTTTTTAAATTTTGACATCAGCACATCAAAATCATCGAAAAACACAAAAAAAATATCAATTAATTTTTTAAATAAAATACACTTTTAAACAGAAGTTATCACTTTCTCAAACATCAATTAATAAACACTCTTTTATATGACTATAATTCAAACTTCAAAGGGCTATTTGAATGAATAACAAACAATAGATTCTCAACCTCTAAAGATGAAGGTGAGGCCTAGGTGGATTGAAATTATAAATTCAATTGGGATCAAGAAAGTAAAAACTTACTTAATAATAAAGTAAAAACTATTTGATAATAAAATTAAAATAAAAAAATTATAAAGCAAGAACATAACACTCTAGCAATAGACTCATATTGTATACAATGTATATTCATGATATTTTTTAAAAGTATTTTTTATTTAAAAATAAATCAAAATGTTTTTTTATATTAGAACATCAAAATTATTAGAAATTATTAAAAAAATATTATTTTAATATTTTTTTAAAACTAAACATAATTAAAATACAAAAACAAACAGTATAGTATACACACAGAGGGTCTGTAAACATCTATAATATTCCAAAAAAATTGAAATGCATTCGAATAAAAGGAAGACACAGGGACAAAATTGTCAAAGTACAAAACCCGAACAGCTACCATATAAGGACAATGGAGGCCCCGATGCATTTCAAACCGTTGGATTTCATTTTGATTTCGAAAGCGAGCGGGTCTCAAAATTCAAATCGCATCCCCATCTCCATCCCGCTCTCACTCCACATTTTCACACCAAGAAAAGACACAGAGAAAGGAAGAGAAGAGAGATCGCCAGATCGATTAAGAGATTGATCTCTCGAGAGAAGACTGGATCTAGCACCAGAAGTACGCGCGATTCTCTCTCCTCCAGGAAGACAACCAAAAATGTCAGGTCGACACGACAAAGAGAAAGGCGTTAATGTGCAAGTCCTTCTTCGTTGCAGGTAACTTTTTTATTTTGGTTTCTTATACTTATTTTCTTTGTTATTTCTGCTAACAAAGTTTATTATTTTTGTCTGGTTGCGATGTGTTAGGCCGTTTAGCGAGGACGAATTGAGGAGTAATGCTCCGCAAGTGGTAACTTGCAATGATTACCAGAGAGAAGTTGCGGTTTCGCAGAATATCGCTGGGAAACATATTGATAGGGTTTTCACTTTTGACAAGGTGAAGTTGGGATTAAATTTGTTTTTTTTTTAATGTTTAATTTTATTTTTGAAGTTTGGAAAATAACTGTTAGTGGATTCTACACCTCTTTTTGGTTTTGGTGCTTTTAGGGTTTGATTTTATAAGTGGGTCATTGCGGTTAAGGGATTTTAGTGACAGATTTTACTGCCCGGGTTTGTGATTGTGTTCTTTCTGCGCTGGTAGTTTTGAAGTTTAAATGGCTATGTGAATAATGCCTAATTGTATGTTGAATTGTTATCTGCTGGGTTATTTATGTTGTTGTTGTTGTGGTTTGCAGAATTTCTTTTTCTGATATTGAATTTGGTGGGCTGCTTTGATTTCCTTGTTTGTGGCAAGGTCTGATAATTTGTTTAATGCTGGATGTAGGTTTTTGGTCCTTCAGCACAGCAAAGAGATCTTTATGAACAAGCAGTAGTGCCAATTGTTCATGAAGTTCTAGAAGGGTTCAACTGTACCATTTTTGCTTATGGTCAAACAGGTACAGGTAAAACTTACACCATGGAAGGTGAATGCAAAAGATCAAAGGTATAATATGGGACTATCTAATTTACATGTTGGTTTGATGTTTTAAATTTACTATTGTGCAGTTGTCAGTTGATGATTTATTTATGTGATGTAAAATGTGACAGAGTGGGCCTAACGGAGAGCTGCCTCCAGAAGCAGGGGTCATACCTAGGGCGGTTAAACAAATTTTTGATACTCTTGAAAGCCAAAATGCAGAATACAGTGTGAAGGTCACATTCTTAGAACTATACAACGAGGAGATTACTGATTTGCTTGCTCCTGAGGAAATTTCTCGAGTTGCATTGGAGGAGAAGCAAAAGAAGCAGTTGCCTCTCATGGAGGATGGGAAAGGTGGGGTTCTTGTAAGAGGTCTAGAGGAGGAAATAGTAACAAGTGCGAGTGAGATATTCACTCTACTAGAAAGAGGATCTGCGAAGCGTCGAACTGCAGAAACTTTTCTGAACAAGCAATCAAGGTAACGGTTCCTTTTCTTTTCTAATGCTCAAAGGGTGATTATAATGTTCTTGTTGTATAAAGAATCCGTCTTCTTTTTACAGTCGGTCACATTCCCTCTTTTCTATTACAATACATATCAAGGAAGCAACACCTGAAGGTGAAGAACTAATCAAATGTGGCAAGCTGAATTTGGTGGATCTAGCTGGTTCAGAAAATATATCTCGGTCAGGTGCTAGAGAGGTATACAATTTTATTCTGAATTGTTTTTCTGGGATGCCTAGTTAAATTTAAATTTACAACCATCTGATGCTTCGTAATCCTTATTATTTAATAGGGACGTGCAAGAGAAGCTGGTGAAATCAACAAAAGTCTACTTACTTTGGGGCGAGTCATTAATGCTCTCGTGGAGCATCTTGGGCATATCCCTTACAGGTTTTCCTGCTACCCCAGTTATTATGTTATATCCTACGTTGATTTTTCGTTTGACTTCTATTTACATTCTTGAATTGCTCCAGGGATAGCAAGCTTACTAGGCTACTTCGTGATTCACTTGGAGGAAGAACCAAAACATGCATTATAGCAACTGTATCACCAGCTGTTCATTGCCTGGAGGAGACATTGAGTACACTGGATTATGCACACAGGGCTAAGAATATAAAAAATAAACCGGAGGTTAGTTGTACTGTTTAGTGTTTTAGTTGTTTTAAAAATATTTCTTTAATTGCTCTCAAGTTTCATATAGAAGTAAATGCGCACATGACCACTGGCCATGCACGTAATAGGACCAGAAAATTGATATAGTTGATAGAATTTGGGCGGGAGACTGTCTTTGTGAAGTTTAATAGTTTTTATGTTCCATTGACAAATGTAATTCCTGAATGAAGTATTCTGTTATGCAAGCTAGTGTATTTTACTGCATGCCTATTTGTTTGAGTTGGTTCTGCACCCTGGGATTTTTTCAACTTCAAATTTTAATGTGAAGAATGATGCTAAGATCTCAAAAGACATACATTTATGTATAGCTTAGAAGTGCACCTTGCTTTTTAGCGATGAATAGGAATATGTTGTATATATATTTATTCTCTTGAAGACGGATTGGATTGAAATTTAGATATGGTAACTGTTTTTTTGCCTTTCCTATTTGTATTTTCAACCTGCAGGTGCTTATTGGAGCCCTTTATATTATTGAACATTTAAATATAGCTCTATTAGGTCGTAGTTTTTTTAGTCGGTTCATCTTTTATGCCATGACTGTTTGCAGGTCAACCAAAAGATGATGAAATCAACTCTTATCAAGGACCTTTATGGAGAGATTGAAAGACTCAAGGCAGGTGAGGTGCTGCCAGGGGTGATAAAGAGAACATTCCATTGTAATTTATGTTGCCTTAGTTAGCCAAGTTGAAATAACTGTTGCCATCTTGTCCAGAGGTTTATGCTGCCCGTGAGAAAAATGGTGTTTATATTCCGAAGGAGCGGTATTATCAAGAGGAAAGTGAAAGAAAGGTATTACTTCCATTTTACAGAGTAGCTTTGTTGCTGTAATTATATTTATGCCTTCATTTGGCCATTGGATATTTCACTTGTACTAAATCAATTTTTTTGCTCTCGTCATGTCTTTACCATGATCAGGCAATGGCAGATCAGATAGAACAAATGGGAGTTCTGATAGAAACCCACCAGAAGGTTAGTGTGTGGCATTTTGTTCTCTACACAAGGTGTGAATTTATAATTTTTTTGGTTTGAAACTGAAATTTACAAGAATAATCTATGTCATGCTACAAACAGCAATCTGAGGATTGGCGGGACAAATATGATGCCATGGTTCATCAATGTTCTGATTTGAGCAGCAAACTTTGTGCCACTGAGGTGAGTTGGGTTGATTTGTTGTTTAGCGTGGTTCTTATGTTTGAATGGAGTTTTATGAACTGTTAAAAACGTGCAGAAAAACTTCAATCAAACTATCAAATTGCTCACGAGTACTGAAGAAGAATTGAAGAAGTGTCGATATAGTTTGAAAGAGAGGGATTTTATCATATCTGAGCAGAGAAAAGCAGGCATGATTAACTATTATTCTTACATTTTATTGATGTTTTAATGTTTTAATATTGCTCTTGAATTTTCAAAACAGAGAATGCTCTGGCTAATCAAGCTTGTGTTTTACGGTCTGACTTGGAGAAAGCACTTCAGGATAATGCTTCTTTGTTTCAAAAGATTGGTATGTTGTCTTTGATGTGGTTTGAAAGAGTCAACTTTATGGCTATGCAATTGACAGTTGTGGCTATCTACGAGATGCTGTGCAGGTAGAGAAGATAAGCTGAGTTCTGATAACAGATCAGTGGTTAACAATTTTAGAACAGAGCTCTCCCAACAGATCGTTTCTCTCTGTAACATGGTAGCTACATCAATATCTCGGCAGAATGAACATCTTCAGTGTGTTCAGGACCTTGGTAATTCTTTCTTGGACAGGCATCGTAAGGTATGAAGAGTATTTGGTTACAGTTTTCCAGTCTTGTTTTTCTTACTGATTTTGCTATCTGAATTATTGTTGCATTGTTGTTATAGTACTTTAGATTTTGATATTAAGTTGATATTTTTTTTTGTTTTTCTTAATAATCTTACCATCCACGCTTGTCATCTTGTTTCAGTCAATTGAGGAATTGAAGAAAAAACTGTCATCTTCGAGGGCTGTGTATATTTCTCACATTGAGGCAGTGCAAAATGTGGTCCGTTTGCACAAGGCCAGCTCTATAGCTGGCTTAGAGGAAATTTCTTTGTTTGCTTCTTCCAGTGCAGAGTCTATTAAAGATGTAGGTTGCAATTATTTGAATATTTTGTTTTATCATTTTTTCCTTCTTTAATCATTCCATCAACATTTATGTATTTGTTTGATTTTCTTTTCAATTCAGTATCTAGCATCAGAGGCTGGACAGGTTTCTTTCATATTCGATGAGTTTCAGAATACTCTATCAACTCACCAGGGGGAAGTAGCTCTTTTTGCTAGGGAAATGCGTCAGGTTTGATCCTTTATCTTACCTTGTGTTTTTTGTAATTTTTATTTTGGTTTGGGCAGCCAGTCCTAATTTCATTGATACCTAGTGCATGTAGTTTTTTAGTTCTTAATATTATCCCTAAACACTTAATTTATCCGTAACTTGGTCTTTGTACTTCCTTCATAAGCTTTGAAAACCTGCTTACTGTTGTCCAAATGTGTACTTGTTTTTACCTATCCTAGTTGGATCTTTCAATATAACTTTTGCTGTTTCTTATTTCTTGTTACTTTGCTTTCATTTGGGTCGAACAGCGATTCCATGTCAGTAGCGAGCAAAGAAAGGAGGTTTCTGAATACATGAATGGATTTCTTGATAAGATTTTGGAACAATGCAAAAATCTGGAAAATCATGCGGTGCAAGCTGATGCAGTACAAATGAAAAATATTGATGATTTTCAGAAGGCTTATGAGGTGCGACATGGTAAAGTAACTAAAGATACGAGTGAATATGTTGTCTTCTGCCTTGCCAACTGAAAGCTTGATCCGTACAGGAGCAATCAAAATCAGATGCGGAGAAGCTTGTTGCTGATATCAACCATCTTGTTTCCAGCCACCTTCAGCATCAAAAAGAGCTGGTATTTTCTCTCTCATCTTTAATTTCATACTAGATGTATTGTTCAGATGCTGATGGTTAAGTTAATAGGTGGATGCAAGGCTTGCTGATCTCAGAGAAACTGCCACCGGAAACAAAGCAGTATTGGATGGACATGTTTCTTCGATGGAGTATGTTTCAACAGATGCAAAACGAAAATGGCAGGAATTTTCTATGCAGACAGAGAATGATGCTAAGGATATTGCAGATTATTCAGCTACCAAACATTGTAGAATGGAGTCACTCTTACAGCAATGGTATGTATGGTCTTCTGCTTGTAGTTGGAATCAATATCTTTGATTCTTTGGTTGGAATTGATAAAGTCTGTTCCCTTTTCTTTACTTTAGTGTAAGCACTGCTGGATCAGCTTTCAAGCGCTGGGAGAAGACACTTGACTCTGTGAATGAGATGGGAAACAATCATGTTTCAAAATTGGTATCCCTTACGAGGTACAAATGCCATATTCTCTCGACATCTTCAATGTTTAGTTATTCTTGACACATTCACTGTCTCATAGAACCTACATGTGCATCTTTATAAGGATTGTGGTTTTGGCTCTGGTCATAGAATGCATGGGTCAATATATGATTGCAGCTTTGCCCTTGTTGTTCTGTTGTTGCATCTAATTTTCGTAGTTGTGTCATTAAGTCAATTCCTCATCCTGTCTAAATTCAACCCTTTTCCCTTTCAATGCCTTGGTGAAGAAATGCATCTGACAGCATAGAGCAGCATGATGCGGAGGTTGGTTCTGCACGGGTTACAGCTGAGCAAGATGTGGCAAAGAATTCCGAAGATGTCCTCAAGCACATTGACAGTAAGTTGTATATCTTTCCTTTTCTTCTTTCCTTTTTTTTTTTTCCTGGAGTATAATAATCCTAACCTTTCACATGGTTAAGATTTCATTGAAATATTGTATGATAGGTAGTTAAATTGATTAAATTACAGTCTTGTGGCAATTCTATGGAGAGTTTTACAGTGATTCTGAATGTGTTATTTTTGTATTTTTTTTTTGACAACGACTCTTCCATTAAATATCTCTGTTCAGTATTCCAAATTATCCAGTCTTCTATTCCTTCTGTAAGTGTAGAAGCATGATTTTTGGAAAACCAGATACGGTTTGGAGAACACTGCGCTAGATGTTTAACGTAGTTAATCTACAAGATATTTTTCTTTGAAAGGGATTCTGACTTGTTTGAGCTGGCTTTTTAACATACGCATGCAGATTTAGTTATGCATAGTAGTTGAGGATCAGTGCATTTTGACATGCATTCACATCGAGTTTGTTACTTTATGATTAGGGGCGTGAATTTAATATTGATGTGAATCTGTTTACAGGAGTGTCAGAGGAGGAGCAAGGATCTGTGTCTAAAATCTTGGAGGCTGTTAAAGCTCACTCAAACACGCTGGAGACTTTCAGGGAGGATCACTCTGGTGAAGCTGCAGCTATCGATGATAGAGCAAAGGAAACATTTGAGCAGCAATATATGGTAAGTTGGTTGAGCACACCTGCGCCCCTGTTCAAGTAGTTGAAGGGGAAATAGATCAACTACAAGTTTTAGTAAATAAATGAGAAAACTTAGTTTGATCTTCTTCAGTCTTGGAGATGCACTATTCACGTCATTAACAATTCAAGTGGATGGTGGTGTGTGATTCTGCTTGGATCTCGTTGAAATTTTGCCAATCAATACTGGAATCGACTGATGTGTTTTGAAATTCTTAAATCACATGCTCTAGGGGGTCTAGTCATGCTCATGCATTTATTTCTACTACCGTGTTGAATTACCAAATTGAACCCCATTTAGATGCAAAAATGCATCATTCATGTTATGAGCATACCTGTTGTTTCAGCGGAATATGTTTTACTTGGGCGTAGATAGAAGGATGAAAGTCTTGCTTGCTGAGCTCTGTTGCCAGACATGTAATGAAATTAACAAATGCATGAAACTAACATCCGAATGTTTGCATCTGAAAGTTTAGGTGACGAATAACTGATTAACTGTTTGGGTTATTATTCTGTGTCAATTATTTATCCATGGTAGGAGAGAGTATCTACTAATAATTTACAGCTTTTTTGTTAATGCTTTCGTTTTCCAAAATCTAGCTTGGGGTGAATTTATGGCCTCTACAAAATAAAATTACAGTCACTCGATACGTCTCTTGATCTAACGTGCAGGATTATGAGCCTACAGGCGCAACACCGTCGAGAAGTGAGCCAGATGTTCCTAGCAAGGGGACCATTGAATCACTTCGGGCAATGCCAGTGGAAAATCTTCTCGATGAATTTCGAGAAAATAATACATATGAATCATTTGAGGTCAAAGAACTGAAGCCCTCTCTAATACCACGGTCACCCCTTGTTCAACTGAATCAGCAATAGAGTGGCTGTGTTCCATTAATGTCCCTCCAATGAATGCCGATCTGTATACACACATGATCGAAAATTGCAAGGCTGCAGGAAAGGGTGCGGTGGGGAGGGTGTATTGCTAGTTTCTTGTCTAGATTAATAACTCCCTTCTTGGGATTTAGTAATTTGTAGCTTAACAGAATGGATATTGTAAAGTGAGGCATAAAACTACACATTTGCGGTTCAAGTTTTATTTTCAGTGGTGGCTCTGCTCAGTTCAGTTCTGCTTATGTAAAGTAACGTATTGCATTCTTTGATCACTCAGAGCAGAAATTGAATTTTTGTTGGGCAGGTTTTATGAATCCTTCTGGTTATGAATGCTTTTGGGTCGATGTCCCTGTTGCTTTTGCTGTTGAATACATCAAATTTTGCAACCTTTTCTTATTTGCGTCAGCTGGGTTGAGGGTGGGGTATTTCACAGGGCTCCCTCGCCTGTAAGCTCACCTTGGGTACATGAACATATCAACAATATATTTGTAGCTATCATCAACCTCTCTCTCTCTCTCTCTCTCTCTCTCTCTCTCTCTCTTCTTTCTATCAACAATTAACTACTGCTATAGAGATGTTCAAACTAAAAAACCAAGCCATCCTTTTCTCTAACCATGGAATGCTTCGTTTCTTCTCAGCTTCTACAGCTGCTGCAGCCATCTCAGACGCCATACCGCAACCTCAACAATCCACCTTAGATTCCAATGCCCAAATGAAAGACATGATGGATCCTGATTTTTTTATCTCCACACTCTTCAAGTGTAGAAACATATTCCAAATCAAACAAGTTCATGCCCAAGTAACTACCACTGGTATTATTCATGACCTCATTGTTGCTAACAAACTCCTATACATGTGCGCAAAACACAAAGATTTGGTCACTGCTCATCTTTTGTTTAATAAAATGGAAGAGAGAGACCCAGTTTCTTGGAGTGTTATGATTGGTGGGTTTGTAAAAAATGGTGATTATGAACGTTGTTTTCAGACTTTTAGGGAGCTTATTAGAGCAGGGTCAAAACCAGATAACTTTTCATTACCATTTGTTATAAAGGCTTGTAGGGATACAATGGGGTTGATTATGGGCAGATTGATTCACTCCACGGTTTTGAAAAATGGGTTACATTTGGATAATTTTGTGTGTTCTACTTTAGTGGATATGTATGCCAAATGTGGCATGATTGACAACGCTAAGCAGCTGTTTGATAGAATGCCTAAGAAAGACCTTGTAACTCGGACAGTCATGATTGCTGGGTATGCTGAATGTGGAAAACCAAACGAATCATGGGTTTTGTTTGATCAGATGAGAAGAGATGGTTTTGTGCCCGATAAGGTTGCGATGGTGACTATAGTAAATGCTTGTGCTAAATTAGGTGCTATGAATAAGGCTCGGTTAGTTCATGATTATGTATGTGCTAGGAGATATTCTTTGGATGTTGAATTGGGGACTGCGATGATTGATATGTATGCTAAGTGCGGAAGTATTGATTCCTCTAGGGAAATTTTCGATAGGATGGAACAAAAGAATGTGATTTCGTGGAGCGCGATGATTGGGGCTTATGGGTACCATGGACAAGGCAGGGAAGCTCTTGATTTGTTTCATATGATGTTGAATAGTGGAATAATACCGAATAGGATCACGTTCATTTCCTTGTTGTACGCTTGCAGTCATGCAGGTTTGGTCGATGATGGTCTTCAGCTTTTCTCTTTGATGTCAGTTAGTTATGGTGTGAGGCCTGATGTGAAGCACTACACTTGCATGGTTGATCTCTTGGGGCGTGCTGGGAGGCTAGATCAGGCATTGAGATTGATTGAGAATATGGAGGTTGAGAAAGATGAGGGGATATGGTGTGCTTTCCTTGGAGCATGTAGAATTCATAGACAGGTAGACTTGGCAGAGAAGGCAGCAAAATTGCTTCTCTCGCTACAAACTCAGAACCCGGGGCACTACATATTGCTTTCTAATATTTATGCAAATGCTGGCAGGTGGAAAGATGTGGCAAAGATTAGGAATCTGATGGCCAAAAGGAGGTTAAAGAAAATTCCTGGTTATACTTGGATTGAGGTGGATAACATTATTTATCGATTTGGTGCTGGAGATAATAGTCATCTTCGATCAAAGGAGATCTATGAGATGCTGAAGAGTTTGAGTCAGAAATTGGAATCGGCTGGTTATGTCCCTGATACAAACTCTGTGTTACATGATGTTGATGAGGAGGTTAAGCTTGGAATTTTGCATGCACATAGTGAGAAGTTGGCAATTGCATTTGGCCTTATTGCCACCCCCGACGGAACTCCTATCAGGATTACAAAGAATCTGAGGGTTTGTGGTGATTGTCACTCATTTTGTAAGCTGGTGTCAGCAATCACACAGAGGGATATCATTGTACGCGATGCTAACCGATTTCACCACTTTAAGGAAGGGATTTGTTCTTGTGGAGACTATTGGTAATTGGTTCAAGGACATAGGCTTTTCTATTTTCCTTTCCTTTCCTAAGCTATTTTCCTTCTGCTGTGATTTTGAATTTGCGGAGAGGGAAAAAAAATAGCTCTGTATTTTTTTTAAAATTTTCTAGAATTCCTTCACAAGATTGTGAAAAAGATCTCACTTTCTCGTTTGTTTTGTGTGGATTGCAATTATAATTTTTTTTTTTTACATTAATTAGATAGTGCAAGCGTTAGAGTAATATAAATCATATTTTAAAACCTTACCTAACAATATAAATTCTGAGATTGAATTAGATTTTACCTAACTGCTTAAGCTTCGAGGTTAAATTAATTATTTGATGCAATATTAATGTTTTATTAATCAAACAATCAGGAATTTGAGACTTATCACCTATTCTATTTTCCATCTGATAAAATTAACTGGTAAAATATTATTTGAAGAGTTCTCAAAGTAGCTGTTAATCCAACAGCATATTTGAAGATGTATGAAACAAATCTCCATGTATCTTTTTTTGTGTGTTCAACTTGTTTGCTTTCTATCTTACATACCAGTATGGGACTTTTATAATATAAAAGTGTCGGCTCAGTTAATTTAATGATGATTCAACTGAGTTCCAGAAAAAAAGAGAGCCTGCTCTCCATTTCCTAAAGAAGAAAGTTGCTTTTATTTTGATCTCTATGTATGCTTTGTAGCTGGATTGGCGGTCTATTAAGCTGACATTTTTGCAGCAGCTAGTGTTCATTTGAATTGCAAAGTGATTGCAAACAAGAATACACTGCATGTCGTGCCTTTGGCAGAGGCAGTGATGGTACAGAACTGGTAATTGCATGCTTTGTGGTGCCATCATTGGTATCTAACATTAATATGGCTATGGTAAACAAGATCAAAAACATACGTGCGCCGTCATAGGGTTAAAAATCTGAGCTAGCTAGGTTAATGGAATGGTTTCCTTGAACATTAAGAATTTGATGGATCCACGATCAGTTATTGCAACCAGCGGCTTCGTTTCTGAGTTTTCTTATTTTGGGCCACCTTGAATTTGTGAAGAAATAAAATGGTGTCTGGATTTCCCAAAATTTGTGAATTGCCACGTTAATCTATTGTGAATTGTCCAAACTCAATTCTAGGTTATTTTTTAAAATTCATTTCTTTCCAAAATAAAAGTAAAATAAAATAAAATAAAGGCTGACAATATGGAGAAAGCAGGCTGGAAAATACAACTACAATTTTAGAAAAAATTCAAGGCCTAATTGTATCCCATTATGCCCAAAAATAAAAAAAACAATGCAAATCCAAGGTCATATTAAATAATTATTGGACGAATTTGCATAAAAATCAAGTCCAAGAACATAATTAAATTTTTAAGAGGCCAATTTAATTTCATCATGGGCCAAATTAAATTTTAATTATGTTTAAGAATTAATTTGAGTTTAATTGAAGAATTTAATTAAGTGCAAGGATTTAATTATACTTTAAATGAGTCAAATTAATTTTATTTAGAGCTTAATTGGTAAACAAATTAAAAGTTTGGGGGCCACCACCTCATAAGCATAGATTCTCTTGTCACATTGCTTGTTAGGAGTAATACCTTTCGAGTTGTAAGCTTCAATCATTTTCGCCAAGAGACAGATTTTGCACAAAAGATGAGTCAATGTCCCTTCTCATTAATGCTTGATAAGTTCATTATATTTTTTTGGAAACACAAAATTCACTAGTCTATTTCTTTCACCACCTCTCTAGCCAAAGGTAAGAAGGCAAAGCCGCGGTTCTCAATTTTTCCCAAAAAGGCATTGGTTTCAGCTAAACTTCGGCGACAACGAATGATGTCCCCTATCACATTTCGCGCATTGATTCTAATAATCCGAGCATGTGCAGCAGCTTCGTCCATTTGCTCGTCTGTCTTGGTCATCTTTTCTATGAGCAACATATTGGTTTTGTTCAAAGCAGCGTTGTTGGCGTCGATTTGGTCCTTGTGTTTTTCCATTGCTGCTAGCTTCTTGTCCAAATACTTCACATTTTCGCGTTCCGTGTCAAGTTTTATCCTCAAAACTTTTATCTCATTCTTCTTAATTGCTAACTCTGCATCAACAGTCTCAAAACCTTTTCTTTTACTTTCCTCTTTTGCAATCCCAGTCAAATGGCTTTCCAACTCCACATATTTCTTGTTCAAATCCTTATACTTCCCAATTCTATCCATTAGCTCAAATTGAACTTGTGCAAATTTCTCTTGGTAACATTTTGCGCTTCCTTGACAGTTATTAAAGTCAATCTTCAATGCTTCAAGTTCAGAGCAACTTTGTATCCAATCCAAGCTCATCCCTTTTAGCTCATTCTCACTTTCTTCCTTAACAATCTTCTCCTCACCCAGCTTTAACTCAAGCCTTGTTATTCTCGCACCTCTAGATTGTATTTGCTCATCTAGAAAAGCTCTTCTCTTATCCCCTTCCAGCATCATTTCTTCCAACATTGTCTTGTCTTTTCTGCTTTTGCTCAACTCTATCTGAAGTTTTTCCACTTGTCTTCTCAGCTCCTCTTCATTGTTGACCCTTTTCCTCTTAATAGGCTCTTCTACAGTTTGGGGAGATTTGACTCCTACACAAGGTATGGCTGAAGTAGCTAAGTCTCTCCATCTTGCATATCCTTCACTTGCACTTAGATCCCTCAAACCTTCCATCTCAACCAAAACCAGATGCTTCCAATCTCGTTTGATGATCTCCAAAACTTCTTGTGCAATGAGATCTTTGAACAAACCAAAGAATTGAGCAATTCCCATTGTACTTGGAACAAACTACATGCCCTCAAGTTGTCTTACCACAACGGGGCATGAGCATAACTCATGTCGCACGTGTGCGGCGTCGCAACGATCGCCCTCCACACTCAATGTGTGTGTATCTGGCAAATATAGGGAGACAAGGAGTTCTTGTCTTTTTATCATTGGAAAAAATAGAATGGGAGTCGCCACCTAGTATTCTAGTCACTAGGAACCCCAACTGGTCTCAGAGATCGGGTACGGAGACTGGTTGCGTAAAGGGAAGGTATTAGCACCCCAAATACGCCCTACCTAAGGTAAGCTGCATTGTTTTATTTGTCTGATCAAAATCTAAGGGTTGGTCGTGTTTTCTAATTGTTGGTCCTGTCTGTCTAAGATTTAAGAAAAGCCCTCCTTAATAAGGAGGTTCTTATCTTAATGGGGTAAAACCTAACCGTTCTAGCGTCAAATAAAAAAAAACTACCTTTTTAATATCGGGAGTACGTTTTACGTATAAATTCGTAATCCCGGATATTAACAGAAAACAAAATAATTTTTTTGGATTTTTTTTGAAATATTGGCCAAGTTCTCATGACTTTAATAAACTGGTTATTAAAGCCAAAATGCATGCTAAAACATTTTATTTTTTTTGAAGTTTTCTTTGTTGTATGAAAATAGAATATGAGTTTTTTTTAGCTTTGAGAGATTTAGCCGTATGCACGAAAACAAAAACATGTTTTTTTTTTTTAATGTTTTGACAAAAATCGGATATTTTAATACCGGATGTGTATTTTTACGATGTAAAAATACAAACCAATATTAAGCAAAATTTAGTAGAAAAATACGCGGAAGAATCAGGGATTTTCAAAAATATATTTTTTTTTGAAATTTTTTTTTGGACCGGGCTGGACCCGGCCCACTCATTTTGGGCTGGGCCGGACAAGTCCAGCCCAGTGAACAGTGGAGCACTCTCCACTGTTCACATGCAACATGAACAGTGGATAGCGACCGGAGAAGAAGCAAGAGAAGGGAACTGACCAGGCAGCGCTGGTGGCTCGCGGTGCTGGTCGTGGTGGCGCTGTCGTCGCGGTGGACGGCTGTGGTGGCAGACGATGGTTCTTTTTATTCTCTCCTCTGCTTCGCTACTTATTCTTCCTCTGTTTTTCATTCGTTCTGTAAACAATATTCTTCCCTCTCTGCGGTGGTCTCGGGCGGTGCAGCTGGTGACGGCCAAGAGGATGAATGTCGCGGCGGTCGGTGGTTTCAGACAGTGGTTCTCCTTCTTTTTTTGTTTCTGCGTGGCTTCCTCTGTCTATCTCTGTTTTTTCTTCTTCTTCTATTTCTCACGGTGCAAGGGTTGTTATCGATGACGGGGAGGATGGTGGCAGCTGGCGGTGATGATGATGGGGGTGGTGGCGCTGCTGCTGCTTCCAATGGTGGAGTGAGAGATGCACAGGTTGCTGTAGTTTCTCCTTTCTATGCAGATGCACATGCTTCTCCCTTTTTTCTTCACGAGCGTTGCAACGAAACTAGCAGGGGAAAAAGATGGCAGGAGGTTGAGGAAGAATGACGGTGGCGGCGCTGGTGTTGCTTCTGCGGTGGACACTGTTTCAAAGCTGAGGGAGCAGTGATGATGGGGGTGGTGGCGCTGCTGCTTCCAATGGCAGAGAGAGAGATGCACAGGTTGCTGTAGTTTCTCCTTTCTATGCAGATGCACATGCTTCTCCCTTTTTTCTTCACGAGCGTTGCAGCGAAACTACCAGGGGAAGAAAATGGCAGGAGGCTGAGGAAGAATGACGGTGGCGTTAGCAATGCTGGGGATGGTGGCGGCGCTGGTGTTGCTTCTGCGGTAGACACTGTTTCAAAGCTGAGGGAGCAGAAATGGTGGCCGGTGAGGAAGGTTTTTTTTTGCTGGTCGCTCTTCCCTTCTCCAAAAATACCCACCCCTAAAAGCTGTCGTTGGTTTCCACCCCCATTTCTGTTCTTCCCTGCCTGTATTTATAGGCAGCCGGGAGAGAGGTTCGCCATACCCTGTTTAAGTGCAGGGCATGGGTCTCCGTCTCATTTTTCTTCCATAATGCTTGCAGGGTATGGTTGCGTGGGTATGGGTCATGCGGGTTTTTTGGGCAAGTGGGGTGGAGAGAGAGAGAAGGAGAATAACGGGAAACAAAGATTTAAAATCTTCTTCTTCCCTGCCTCTGCATGCGCAGGGAAGAAGGAGAATAAAGCTAAAACGACACTGTTTCGGGTTGTTTTTTTTTTTTTGAAGAGAATGAAAAAAAATTTGGGAGTGACCCAAAAATGGGTTATGACAACTCACATAACCTGTAATCCCTACCAATGGCACCTAACGTCTTTTCCCACAACTCATCAGGACTTTCACTGCCGTTATCCATGGGGCTCTCCACTTGAAATCACTATTAGGCAAACCTTCTAATTTGTCAAACTAGCCTTGGTTGTCTAGTTCTCCCTATTCCTCTTCTTCTACTATCTTCAGGGGTCTTTGGTTGAACCACCAAAAATTATTGAAGACATGCTTTTTCGTTTTAATATGACTAACCATCCAGATATACAACAACTGCGTGCAACATCTCATAGCTCCTTTTCTAGTCCTCCTACAATGGTTAAGTGTCAGGATGGTTTCAGCTAAAATAGCAGCCACTAGATTGATTTGTGTATTCTCATACTCTACATAAGCAGTAGTGACATCCAGGCTTACCATACCTGTTTGGTTTGGGAATAACACAAGACCAAATATGCCCAAGGCAATCAATATCTTTTTTTTTTCCTGATCCTGACTTTTTTTCCAGCTCAGTTTCTAGTATCTTCCATTTCAAACCGGTAGCGTTCTTCTCTAAAAACTTTTCCAAATCGGAGATTTTGAGCAGCCTTGACAGTTCGGGGATGATCTTGTCAGATCTCAAAGGAAAGTAAACCCTATGCAGATGGTTTGGAAACTCAGTCAACATCCCATATTCCTCCATAGTGAGACATAAGTCTATGCTCCTAAAAGAAAAATATTGATAGTCTGGATCCCAAAAGTGAACTAGAGCTCGCACAGCTGGGCTTAAAACTTCTACCTTTGCAATCTCTACCAAGCATCCATATTTCCTAAGAAATGCAATCTCATCCACATTCTGGAAGTGAGCTATTAACTTGTTCACTTCATTCATAATGCAATTCAGGTTCTTGATTGACGATAGCTTCTTAGCATCGCTTCTAGGGCAGTCTCCTTCAGTCAATTGTGACAGTTCAAAATTTTTCCCATATTCCATGATGGAAAATTTAGCAGTGGTGGCCATTTCGTTCACAAGTCCTGTAGTTAAAGATGCCTTGGGTTTAGACTTGTTTTGATGCAAAAAGATATTATGGAGCATACACCCTAATGATATGTTCTAGTTCCTTTATGTGAGACATATGGTAGGTTTACTACTTGGTCTCTAAAGAGAGTCTTTTGTTGTCCCAGTGATCACCCTCGTAAAGGCAATATGGGGGCTCAACAGATAATGGGATGACACGTATACTAATCACTACCAGTCTAAGCACTAACAAAGAGTTGGGGTTTACACAAACTTAAACCTTGACTCAATTCATAAGGCAAGTTGCTAGTCCCCTACTTAACTTAAAGTTTAATGTGTTTGCCTTCAAAAAGATAATAATAATAAAAGTGATGCATGACATGATGCCATAAGATCTTACCCATATCCAATATACCATGCATGACAGGATGTAAAGACACATATTAAAGCTTTTAAACAAAGTCTTATTCATAGCAAACAAAAAAACAACAAAACATAACATCAACAAAAAAATTACCAAGCCTAGTCCAAGGGTTCCCAGTGGAGTCGCCATCCTGTTGCACCCTCGCGTGAGCGCGGCGTCATGACGAACCCTTCCTGGAGCGGGGAATTTGATTTCGGGATTTTTGTTTTTGTGAATAAAGGAGTCGCCGCCTAGTATTATGGTCATTAGAAAACCTAACTGGTCTTTCAGAGATTCTAAGGCAAGGGACTGGTTGTGTAAAGGGAAGATATTAGCACCCCTAGTACGCCCTACCTAAGGTAAACTACTTGGTGTTTGGTTTGCCTTGCTATGGTGTTGGTGTTCTCTTATCAGTTTTCCTAGGATAGGTTTGCTATGATAAATGGGCTTGGATTCAAAGTCTAAAAGCAAGAATCCTTGGCCAATATAGATCATACCTTTAGATATATTTACAGAGTGCCAAGAAGAAACCGGTGCAGATCTCTTAAAATCTATGTTCGATTTGAAATAAATTTATAACCTATGAATTAAAAGATAGCTAAGATAGAATCCAAGGAGATTCAATGTGCTTTAAAATCTCATTTTTCCCTTAGTATTTCAAGTGTTCGCGACTCGTAAATCGCAAGGAAGAGGGATAAAAATTTAGAAATCTAAGGAAATTCAGAGCGCTTTAAAAGTATATTTTTTCCTTAGTATTTCATACTCTCACGGCTCGTAAAACGTGGAGTTAAAAAAATTGAAATGTCCTCAATTATAATCGAGGCTTCTTTCAAGGATGTTATTCCTAGAAAAATATTTTGGATATTAACCACTTGGGGTTTCTTTATCCAAACATTAACAACGATAATAATAAGTTATTCCCAATAATATTTTGGATATTCATCCATTTGAGATTTCTTTATCCAAACATTAACGGTGAATAATAGATGAATTTTCCTAAAAATACAATTTTTGTATTTTTGGAATATTGGCCAATACCCCTTGGAGTTTTACAAACATGTTGTAAAATCCAGAATGCAAGAAAATAATTTTTGTATTTAAGAAATCCATGCTAAAACATATATATTTTTTAAAACTTCGAATATTTGTTTTTTTTTTTAAAAGAGGAAATTCAAATTATGTTAGGGTATTGGCCGTATGCATGAAAACATTTTTTTGATATATATATATGTATATTTGCCACATTGCGTCGAAAACCGGGTATTCTAAATATGAGGTTTGTAATTTTACAACATAAAAATACAAAAAACAAAACAAAATAAATACATGAGAAAACCAACGATCTTACTCGTTTTTTTTGGGGCTGGGTTTAGCTCGACCCATGTGGCTGGGCTGAACCTAGCATGCCTAGCCTGGTAACTGGCCCAAACCAGTGACCCGACTGGGCACAAAGGCATGCGTGAGTTTCCTCATGCGTGCCTTGGCTGATCATTGTTCAAGTGAATTAATTTTCACTTGAACAGTAACAAATGCACTAAGGATGCATGTAGAAACTGGGAATGACAAACCTAGAGGCGCAAACGAAGAAGCTGCATGTTGAGGGCGTGATGGCTGATCTATCCGTGTTCGTTTGTTTCAGCTCTTTTCCTTCTGTTCTGTGTTTGCGCCCGTCTCTTGTTTTTTGCATCTTCGTCCCTCTCTCTCTATTGGTTCATGCACTTTGTTCTCCCCTGTTCTGCAGATTTTACTTGCAGAAAATGGAGCAAATACCGAAAGGCAGTCCCTGCTTGCCTTAATCTTTTCTGTTGTTCCTTTCTAATCTCCCTCTCCTTCCTCTCCTCTGTTCTCTCTTTTGCCTTTTTTGTTTTTTTTCTCTGCCTAGTGCCGCTTGCCTCTCTCTTGTTTCTCTTCTCTTTCTTTTTTGTTTTGTTTTTTCTCCTCTTTTTTTTTGTCCCCCTGCATTTAGGTCAATAGAGGAGGCTTATATATAGCCTATATGCAGCTCCATTTAGGAAACAAACTACACTAATCTAGGATACTATTCCGGGTTACAATCAGCTCAAACAAACTAGGAAAACATGTTATTCTGATTGATATTCTAATGATTCTAGTGGTTTTTTTCCATGATTAAAGGGTAGTGTAGCACCTTTTTTCCCTCCCACAGCTGGTAACGTGAGGCCAATTGTTTCCTTCGTTATGAGGTAGGAAAAAAACGTGGTTTGCAACTCCAAAAATCAGGCGTGATGATAAAGTAAACCAGCAGGAATTTGCAGAGAAAAAAGAAAAGAAATCAGGCGGGAAGGTTTGTGCAGAGAAAAAGGAAAGAAATCAGATGGGGGAGGGGTTGTTCTCAAAATGACAATGAACAATACCTTGCTAATTAAATCCTATGGGGCTGTTACATACGCAGTATGGGTTTAAAAATGAAAGATTTGAACGACGTCGTTTGAAGAAGCAAAAATACTCCCATAGCGTGGCAGCAAAACAATTGAAATTATTATGAAGTTTTCTGATCCAGTCATTGTTTTTTTTTTCAAATCCTTCAACGTAACCAAATAACATCCCAAAATTGGTCATTAATTAACCCGATAAATTCTTGAACATTTAATCGGGTCCCTCGAATCAGACTTGCAAACTCGGGCTGGAATCCTTCTCACGGCAGGATTCTCTACTTTCACGCTAGATATTCAAACATGAATATCTTGAGCTTATGATATCGAAATCAAGCGATTCAAAAGCCTAAATTCATCTACACGTACAGAATTTCAACTTTCATGGGGGATCCAAAGTGAGATAAAATCTTTTTGAAGAACAGAATTGCAAAAACTCGGGTTGGAATTCTTCTCGCGGCAGGATTTTCTGCTTTCATGCTAGATATTCAAAAGGGAATATCTTAAGCTTCTGATATCGAAATCAGGGGATTAAAAAACCTAAATTCATCTACGCATACAGGTTTACAACTTTCATGAAGGATTCAAAGTGATATAATTTTTTTTTGAAGAACATAATCTGGCTGCAATCTGGTTGGTCGAAAGGATCTCCTAATCTGATTCAGGAAACTGACAATGCCGAACATCCCAATCTGACTGAGAGTCTACCATAAGAATAGTGAGCCGTATGACCCAATAAAGGTGTAGGTCAATTCTTTAACATGTCATGAGTGGCAGAATATAGCTGGGATGGTCAAATATTGCACGAAACCAAGTCAGAATCAAAGCCTAAGTTGGAACAAAAAATTGCGACAACAACAGAATCAGTTTTTTTAGTGCAAATTCTAAGGGATTTATCCGACCTTAAAGGCCAGATAAAGAAGGAATGAATTTAGCATTATGAAGACTCCTAATCAGTCTAAGAAACCTGACGATTTTGGCAGTAAAGGGGGGAGGATAAAGGGGGCAGAAAACAGCTCAAACAGGGTTCGAAAAACATTCTTTCTTCTCTGCTTTAGTCAATTCCTCAACAATCATGAACTAAACTCCTGCATTTGGCTCAAAAGAGGTATACATCGTCTCCAACACGTGGGGTCCAAAAATAAGTAACAACACCAAGGATCAAAGAGAAAAAAACATGCAAATTTGGGGCTCAAATTGAAGTTTCTTTAAGGACCCATTTGCATAAACTTTAAAGTTTGAAGTCGATAGGGGTGCAGATTAGATAAATCAGAAAGAAAAGGACCAAACCAAACTTTGCCAAAACGACGCCGTTTTGGTTACTGTTTATCTTCTCATTCAATTTTCTCTGAAATGATAGCTCAGGGAGGCTAAGTTGCAAGTGCATTTAATGCCTTTAACGTCCACCAAAGTTGACTAAACTTGCACGCAATTGATCACCTGACATTTCTCTACAACCACATATGGCCCGCTCATGCTGAATGAGAAAGAAACGGCCTCGGCGACGGCCTAAAAAGACTAACTCAGGCAGCCTTTTCCTACAGATTTAACAGCTCACGATGTACATTTTGAACCAACAGTTGGGATCCTTCCCAGTCGAACCAAAGGCCAATATTTGGCACCATTAAAGAAAAATTATCCCTCTTCCGCCCCTTATAAATATATCTGGATAAATTTTGGTAAATAAATATATAATGTTTTTTTAAAGATTAATCATTAACTTATATATATGAATTTTTGAAGTTAATAGTAAAGTTTTAATTCAAATACATCATCCAAAATATTAAAAAATAAATTTAAAAGTATATAAAATTGAAGTGAAAGTAAAAATAAATTCACTATTGAAGTTACATCCTTCGATGTTTTATAGAATATAATTCATCTATAATCGAATCTGAATCGATATTGTAGCAACCCCTCAACCGGAATAAAATAACAATCCCATGTCAAATGAAAAACAAAGTAAGTAAATTTTTTTCATCTCTCAATTCCCCCTTCCTTCACTTGATTCTTCCTTAGATTAGTGTTTTATAAGTTGGACTTTGTAAGTTTACAAGGTTATTCTCTCACTTTTTTTTTCGTTGCATTTTTTTTATGTTTTTCCCTTTCTTTTCTCTCTTTCTCTCTCACCTTTTTTTTTTCTTTTCGTATTCTACTTCTTCCCAGTTGGCAACATATAAAAGGAAGAACTGATTTGTTTTATTTTTGAATGGCAAATAACCATTTTACCCTTAATAAGTCGTTTTGCTTTTATTTGACGGTTTTTTTTTTGTTAGCACTACCAAGCTCCGTTCATCCTAAAATTTTAACCAGATTTTAGTCAATATATTTTAAGATCCCTCGTAAATTTTCAGCTCAATCTGATGGTCGTATTGAAAATTATGCCTAATAACATAAAACTGGTCAAATTGTGATTTTTCATCAAATTTCTAAATTTCTCCAAAACTTCTGAAATTTTAAATCAAGCTAAAACATCAAATTAGAAGGCTCCACGTAAATTTTCAGAATTTTTTGATAACTCAATCAAGAATTACGAATTTGTTTTGCACATAAAACTAGTCAAAATATATTGATAAAATCTTGACCTGAACTATAACCCACCCAAGCTTTTAACATGCCTTCGCCATTGATTACATCTCTTCAGTTTCTCCGGGGTCTCCATCACCTCTACTTAGTTTCAGTAAATTAAAAAATTGTAAGAAGATGAGTGATTACGATTGACAAACTACAAAATAGTATGTCCATAACAAG
>Ga0307515_10005684_pt1 | contig 25171 bp, 12 predicted proteins | sample 17_EM_MG_FD_194513 | JGI IMG/M metagenome (GOLD analysis project Ga0307515, IMG submission 194513) | Populus trichocarpa ectomycorrhiza microbial communities from riparian zone in the Pacific Northwest, United States - 17_EM | ecosystem: Host-associated > Plants > Roots > Unclassified | place... | reverse complement strand
TCAAATATTTGGGAGCCAGAGCAATTTAATTTAGTAATAACAGATACTAGCTTGAAGAAATAGCAATGATTTCCATACAATAAAATTTCATACATGGAAAGGCCTTTAGGTGATCACCCTTTGTTAATAGCCATCTAATCTTAAAAGCGAAGCAACTATATAATCATAAAATTTGGGGCATGGGGGTGAGATGGGGAAGATGGGAGAATATTCACTGGTATAAGCAGATGTCGAGCCACATTCCCCTTTCACATTTCACAGATCATATAAATATCATTCCGCATTATGCAACACCATGTGGGGTATATGGATTGCATCCCTGTGGGAAAATTAGTAAATCTTTGCTTATGAAAAAGAACAGAGAAGAAACATAGTGGAACCTCTTTCTTTCTTTTTTTATTGGAAACTCAGTGGAACCTGATATCTGGAATTGTTTACATGCACACCACAGGTGTTCCTACAGTCGGTTATGGAGTTTGCAATATAAGTTGGTAAGGTGATATCTCAAGCTCAATCTAGTCTAAGATTGTGTCTAAGTATTAATATATTTGAATCTCTTCCAAAGCATATGAACTAAGAGGTCAAAAATACTGAGAGGCTCTGCGATTTTCTCTGACTCTGGAAATGTACCATTAAAAACAGCTATTTGTTAGTGGCTTTCTGTTTTTTCTTGTGCTACACACTTCTGCAGTTTATACAGACCATATCTCTAATGAAAATTGTTTACAATTGAACAAAGCAAATGGACCAGGAGAAGCTAAGCAGCCATGTTATTAGATGAAAACTGAGAGGAAGCAAAGTACCTCTTAAATAAGAAACTCCAACATCAGTAACGTTAGTATTAGAAATCTGTAACTCCTTCAAGTTAGTAAGACCTGAAACATGAGAAACATGAGAAAAATGAGACTTTAGATATCGACCAAAATCTGGAAAAGGAAATCACAACAAATTTTGATCATCATCCAGTAAACATTCTTAAGCCTGCATCTTTTCTTTTCTTTTCTTTTTTATCTTAAATATGGTCAATGAGGACCTACTTTTTAATACTCTTTAACAATTCCATCTTTAGTGCTAAAAACTGAACCTGGGCCATTGGTATTCCCGCCAGCCAAGGATGGCAAACAGTGCATTCACGAGTCATTCAATTCAAGTACCCTCAAATTACAATCAAAGAAACAGGTATTGGGAAAGATAAGCATGTTCACAAAAACAGACATATACAGGTACCCCTACAGACAAAATTAAACAAGAAAGTAAATAAACAAGTACCTGATATAGCCTTCATGTCCATATCTGTGATGCACTTACAACATCTGATATTAAGGGACTCAAGTTTTTTTAATCCTGTGAAAAGAAAAGAAAAAAGGCAGCATTGAAGAGTGAGAGCCAGATCAGCAGATTAGCAACCAAATCCCACGTGATAGGATATAGAAGTGCTAGGCATAAAGGCTAACATTGAAACTCTATGAAGTCATAAGTAGGCTGAACTACTCTGTTCACACCTCTAGGAAGCATGCAATTTAAAGCAAAAATGCAATGTTCTCTGAAGAATACATCAAAGAAACCTGATGCATTTATCAAACAAAAAGACAAACCTTTAAGATGAACTAGTCCACCATGAATCCCAGAACACCTCTCCATATCTAAATTTTCCAAGTTGAGCAAGGTAGAAAAGGCACGCATTCCTTCAGCAGTTACAGAGCAGCTCTTTTTCAAACTCAAGGATGTAATATTTGTAAGACCTTAAGAATACCCAGCAAGTGATTGGTGTTTATTAGTGGAGTGTCAGAATGATTATTAAATAGGTAATTACTTGGACATGCAAGAGAAAAATTTAAACAATATGGTGAATGGTAAAGAGAACAGCCATCAATTTCAGACATCAAACTGGAAAACATCTGTTCACGTGCTACAAATGGCACATTAGGCAAGTAACATTCGGATAGTCAATTTGTTCTTTCAGATCATACCCTTGCAGCTCAGAGCTTACTTACACCATTTTTTTTTTCTTCTAAATGGGCACATGGCAACATAAAATCTGTTCACTGGAAAACATCTGTTCAAGTGCTACAAATGGCACATTAAGTGAGTAACATTCAGATAGTCAAATATTTTTTTTTTCAGATCATACCCATTGCAGCTCAGAGCTTATTTAAGCCATTTTTTTCTAAATGGGCACATGGCAACATAAAATCTGTGAGATCTATAATAAATAAATAAATAACAGATCTCTTCAAAATGCTCCAAAAATTCCTCCAAGCATGACATACTTCAAAATTTGCTACAATGCTTGAGGAAACAATTCAAAAGTACTTATTTAAAGCAACAAACAGGAACCAGATCAACAACTTGTCGTTCTTAGCATTATCTAACCATTTTCCTAGCATTAAATCTTTCTTGAAAAGAGAACCTTTTCCATTAAAACAACAAACAGGGAACAGACCAACAAGTTGGCATTCTTAGCATTATCTAACCATTTTCCGAGTGCATATTACATCTTTCTTGAGAAGTTGACCTTTTCCATTGAATGCTATGCAAAATAAGTACCGTCAACTCATGACCAACCAAAGTAACATGCAGCATTGCAAGATAACTTGCTCAGCATTTTTTACCAGAGACATGATTTTGTTACCCGCATAACATTCAGCATGGTTTTCACCATGGATGAATGCATGCAGATCGTCAATTACTCTATTCAAAATTAAACAGATTAAAAACAACAATTATAAATGACTTGACCTATTAAATTTTCCAAACAAAATAAGCATCTCCCTTTGAACTCCAAATTTCAACTTCATATGGTTAATGTAAACCCTAAACATAAAAAGATCATTCCATTAATCTTTGGTGGTCCAGTTGTGCTAAAGAATCAGCTTTATATTTGAATGTACCCACTACTATATTTCATATAACATAGCAGCTTAAATTTCCACCCAGAATATAGAATCTGCAACACATTGATTTTGCACACACAGACTTGGGTTATGGCAGCATGTATAATTACGAAGGTTATTTCCATAAAGCACATGGCAGAAAATAAAAACAGTCATCAACTTAGCAACAAACCATGCCCCATGTAACAATTATTAATATAGCAATAAGAGTTATAAAGAATGAAATCAGATTTTGCACCAACATAGCCAAAATAAGGGAGTCGATTGAGATGTACCACTTAAGTGTTTCAGACCATGGTCAGAAATGTTGTTGCAATAATTTAGAGCAATTGCTTGGAGGTTTGAACAGTCCTTGAGGAGACCCAACCCAGCATCTGTGACATCAGAATCAGAAAGGTCAACAGAAAGCAAAGATGAACCTTGTGAAGAGATGACATCCATCCAACTATCCATAACTCCAGGATATTCACCCAAAAGGACATCCTGTTAACAAAAAAAAGGCAAACTAATTAGTTCCATCCTGCATGAAAAACTGAAAATTGGCCCATGCTCAACAACATAAAAGTGTTTCTATTTGAAATACATTGAGAAATTACCTGAAGAGCACAGTCTCTAAAAGCTTCAAGAGAAGCTGCTGTAAGACTATGTGAGATTACCAATTCATTAAAGATTTGCTGACTTAAATCCCTTGGCAGCATAGAATATGATTTATATCTGCTGATGTCCTGTTACAATCGAGAATAAAAGTTTGAGCAAACTGTCAAAAAGAACAATCCTACGGCAACACAAGGCTAAGAAATAAAGTAACCTCGCGTATTCTGTAGATGCATAATTCCAGGAGAGATGGGAAACTGCATCCTGGCTGAAGATCAGCATTGGGTCGAGCAAATGTGGTCCCCAGCCATTTTGAACTTGAACTTTTACTATAGTTTCCAGAAACCCCTCTTCGTACTCTACCCTCTAAAACCTGCTGGTCTCTCTTCCTTGAACAAATTCCACCCATTGACTTGTGATCTCGCTGGTTATCTATTGATGTCATCAAACAAGCAGAAGATCGGTGTTGTTTCCCATTTCAAAGCCAAAGCATAGGGCAATAAGCCTAATATATCCTGTATGCTTAAAAAAAAGTATCACATTAGAATTTCTTTGACTAATATAGTAAGGAAAATAAGAAAGCTATAAAAGTTAACCATCTACCATAATCTAGGGTGACAACATGATAACACTACTGAAGTTGGTCCATCATATAGTTCATATACATTACAATGCAAACTCTAATGCACTATTAACAATTCCCCAGTTGAGACAAAGAAACCTTATGGATTAAAAACAACAAAGATAAAATTCCTTGTATCAACTTAAGAAAACACCAGAAGGTCAGCTTTCCTAGTTAGGCGTGCCATGTGCGTAATTCAGAACCTCAAAACACAAATCATCAGCACTTTTAAGAAACCATCTGCAATCAAAGTAAGCCAAAACAACATGATAAATTAAGAAAACGGACCAACTTCCATTTCTAAAACGCAAAGAGGGTGATCACAGATAAAATTCTTCATTTTTTTTCTTATTCCACAGGCAAGTTTGAAATGAATTGACAGAGAAATCATCCGTTATAAATAAGCAGGTCTCATCTCTCAATTCAAAAAAATCAAACCAATCCAACTTCCCAGAACAACAAAAGGGGGCACATGTAAATATTCATTTCCAACAAAAAATCACAACTTCAATCACAATCAAATGATGACCCGCTTCACTATATCAAGTTCTAAAGAAAAGTACAAAGATTTATGCTAGAAAATCAAGATTTACACCAACAAAAACCAAAACTTTACATGATCGTGCCCCTTTAATATCAGTTAATGATCATCAAAGTTACAGTTCAGGAAACAAAACATCATCAAAGTTAGTAGAAAGAAACAACCTTAGAAAAGCCAAACTTTGATGTGATCAAGTGAAAGTGATCAAATAACAAAACCGATTTGTCTGAACTAAAAAGGGTCTAGCATTGGAGAGGGAAAGAGAGGACTTTAGAGAGAGAGAGAGAGAGCACCGAACCTGAAAGCAAAAAAGGTCGGGAGGAGAGAAAAGTAGAGTGAGCGGTGAAGGAACTGGGGCTGGAACCGTTCGATGAAAGACACGTGGAAATTGAGTGGTTGATGAGGTGATAACTGATAAGTGTTTGGTTTTGATGGGTCCCACTTTGCGTCCTTTCTGCTTTATCCGGCGGGAGGAGAGAAATAATGGGTATGCAATTATTTTAATTATTAATTTTTTCCTTCTTCTTTTCCGCACTGTACGTACACAAATCGTTGCTCGTAGCCCTACTATACATTTAACTTTTTTGGGAAACCTCAATTTCGTCCATGACCTATATACTAATCTATATTTAGTCCCAAACTAAATTTTATCAATTTCGTCCCCCACGTTTCAGACAATATTCAATCAGGCTCTTTTGTTAATATTTTAAGAAATGCTTGCAAAAATTGACAAAAAGACCCTTCATTGATGCCAGAAGAAGCGTTTAAATATTTAATTAATAAATTATTATGTCTGGGACTCAATTAAAAATATATACATAAGTTCGATATTAAATTGATATTTACCTTCTTTTTTTTTCCTCGTGCTTCTAAGAATGATAATCAGGCATACTTAATACTAAATTATATGCAAAACTTGTTTTTTTTAAATGATGTTTAGTATTGCAGTTAAATCATGCTTTAAAAAAAAATATTTTTTTAGTTTTATATTAATTTTTTTGTATTTTTTTATTAGTTTGATATGCTAATGTCAAAAATAATAATATATATTATTTTAATGTATTTATAAACAAAAAAAATACTTTAAAAATCAATATTTATTACGCTTCCAAACATGCACAAAGAGTATGGATCATTATATCATTAGTTCAATCCACATATTTAATTTAATCAAGTATTTCACTCCAATTTACTTTAAAAATTCGATACTGAATGGAAACCCATGTATCATTTATTTTTTCCATGAATCCACTCGTCAAAAAATCTCCATTCTCGTATATCCAGAAGGTGAATTTCTTTAGAAAATCTTGAAGATCCAATCACTGTAGTTAATGAGTCAACGTAAGCAATTAATAGGGTAAAAGGTGGTATTATCATAACATGGACTGAGTTAGTATTTATTGTAAAATCGAGGGACTATTCTTATCTTTGAATCAGTGACTTTCATTAATCTCTACGGTAATACTAATAAATGTATCGAGATATTTTCGAAGAGGGCATTCATGGCCCCCTGTTTCGTCCATAGATTTATTTATGTTATCCACCTGAGACACTCAGCTGTGGGGCCGGCTGGCCGGGAGACGAGGACGGGAGGAAGGATGCTGTGGATAGAAGGAGTATTTTATAGAATTTATTGATTAGAGATAACCATGAAATAATTAATCATAAAAGTGCGCTAATGATACGAAGCTTAAGTGCAGGAAAGAGTATTTTATTAGCAACATAATGGGATAGACGGCAATGTTCTTTCCTCTGTGTACATTTCCATTTGTTTGAAGGGAGGAGGAGAAGCAATGGTAGATTCATTGACAAAGAATGTATATTTAAAGTAGTTGTTGCCCTTTCATCATTATTCCTGAGAAACATGAGACAACTTCCATAAAAGCCTTGAATCTTGATTGATTGCTTGTATTAGACGGCAATCTCATTATTTTTAATTCACAAGTGGTGGATTGAATGATTAGGAAGTTCCTTGCAAGACTTAACTCGACTTTGGTGGAATTAACTCCATCTAGGTGGATTAATTAGCTGATTTAGGATTTAATTCAAGTCCAATAATCAAACTTCTTACTTTTCTTTTAAGGGAAAAAACACAAAAAGTTATTTCAGAGTTTATTTTTTAAAAAAAAAACCTCTGCTAATTCCAGCCAATCCCCTACCTCACCTACCTTAAACGAAATACACTCCTGCCCTACTCTAAACTACATAGACTCTCTCGTTAAAGAGCTAGTTGTTTTTGCATTGAAACATGCTTTTAACAATTTTAAATTTTTATTTATTTTTAAATTATTTTAATGTACAAATTTCAAAAACAAATTTAATATATATATATATATAAATATATTATTTTGATATATTTTAAAATAAAAAATATTTTAAAAAATAATTGTGATGATGATAATGATAAACATTACCTAAATCTTATACCTATGTTATCTACAAATATTGCATAAAGAATTGGATTCCAACACATCAAAAGGATTTCACGATTGATTAACCTCAATATGAATAGTCCATTTTTAATAAAATAAAAAAGAGATTTTATAAATTAATCCATGTATATAAACTAATCCGAAAATAACACCTTGTTTGATGAGAAGTGTCAGCAACACTGTCCATCCAATCCAATACAAATAATTTGCCTTGGATGGAAGTAAAATGGAGTGCAAGTTTGAAACTCTTCGCTTCCAAATAATTAAAAAAAGGAGTATCTGACAAGCTTATTTCAAGATATCAACAACAGGTTTGACTAAATCCATGGGAATAGGATGCCTCAAATTACTCCCCAATTGGGGACTGTTCGTGGGGAACCACATGAAGTCAAAGAAGTAACAAAAATTAGATGGCTAGTGGTACATACAGAACTGCTGCTTTTCGGATAGGAAAACCCCAAAAAAGCTGTAATCCATGAAATAGGGTGCAGCTCTGGAAAATGAAGATCTGCAATATAAAAATTGAAAACATTGACAGGGACTTTTATGATTGTTAAGGGTTAACAATATGTAAAAACTGCGAGTTACATGGTAAGGTACCTTGAGCAATAGTTCTCTCTCTGTAGTACTGTGCCCACGTCTTTTAACTTTCACGAGATTACATGCTAGATCTGATACTCACTAACAGCCGCTACAAATATTTAAGAGGCCAAATTTGTACAAAAATTGAACACCTTTGGGGGGCAAAAAAGAGCAGCAATCAATCAAATTACAAATGGTATATCATATGCGTTTATGATACAAAACATATCAATTTCAGCTAGTATCACACCATCATGAAGCTTCAACTGTTCGGGCACTGCTTTTTCCAAGACCAAGACCACCCAAACCCAAGGGTGCGCTATCTGTTCTTGGCTTCCCTTGGTGATTATGGCTGCAATGGGAAGAATGGACATGACCCTGAGGGATTTTATTTTCTGAATTCACATTGATAGCCACATGGCCATTGCCATTCATGTGATGAGAATGAGCATCCCCATTTTGCAAGTTTGAATTCCTCGACATGTGCATCATTCCAATCCCCTCAGAATGTGGAGAATCTTCATTATAATCCACATCTTCATTGTAACCATTGATCAAGAAATCTGAGCAATTCTTTTTACAGCCATGATCATATGGGTTTCTGAAGCGGCCCCCTGGGCCCCTAAGGTAGCTATACCGCAGTGCATTTGCCATTTCATTGGTTGTTATATTGCGAGATATCTGTGACAGGAGAAAAAATGATTCAGAACTATTCATCTAAACTGTTAAAAGTGACAGCCCGAAACACTAGAGTTAAATGGCAAAGCACAGCTTGTCAACACATAAAACATTCACAACAAATAAAGTTGGATTACAAATACACCATATAATATCCTCTTGATGTGTAAATCTTAGTTAACGCGTGCTATCCTATCTAAGACCATCGCTTGGTATAGAATAGCAAATTAAGTGAACTCCAAAGAAAAGACTTTTTTTCTTCAGACAAGCACACAGCAATAGCAAGAAACTGCACTTACCACTCCATAAAGTCTAAAGATAGACAACTATAAAATGCATCACAACAGCAAGTCAAGTGAAAATATAAGCACGCAACTCAAGTTCATGAATTCAACTGTTCTGTAACAGCCGCTACAGAACAAATCACCTGCCACCAACAGGCTCTGATATTCAGCACTAGCAGATGTTTACAGGACTTACCTGAGAAGCTTGTACAACAGTTAATACTGCCACGCCAAAGAAGAGGAAGAAGTCCATAATCAAAAATGATATAGCACCAATATGATGAGAGCCAGCATGGTTTACCCATGCTCCCAGTGAAGACGGAGCAAATGGATCAGTCAGAACTCCTACATACAGCAATTATTCTCAATCAGAAAACCCCCACCAAAAAAAAGAAGCTAGAAATATGTTTAGAAATAGCTTGAATCTGAAAGGCTAATCATTCACATACTTGTGAGAGTCACTGCACCAGTTATCAACATTGCTGAAACTTCTAGAACAAGAAATGCAAAGAATTCCCATTTGTTTTTCTGCATCAGAAGCACATCACATTATTTTACACAGGTAAATACATTGAAAAATAATAGTGATGTTGATCATCTGTGCAAGGTAAACCACGAAAAGTAAATGGCATGGTCCCACTAAGGAAATCTCAAGTCATATGTATATAAACTAAATGTGAGTATTAAGCCAATCTATTTAAGAGAGTATTTGGCAGTGTGGTTGCGGTTGCTTTTCAAATAACTTTTCGTGCCGAAATGCATGTCAATGATGTTTTTTTATTTTTTAAAAATCATTTTTGACATCAGCACATCAAAACGATCTAAAACATACAAAACATATTAAATTTTAGCAAAAAAAAAAAAATTGAATTTTTTGGGAACGCGGTTTGCACCGCGTTCCCAAACGTATTCTATAAGTCTGTCACTCAGACATGCATTCCAAACAGTCACATGGACTTTAAACTGTCAAAGGTCAATTTATATGGCTGAATGTTATCAAACAAATTGCCAGGGCAATCAACTGAATTCTATTTTGAATGCAAGATGTTAACTATATTTTCCTTGCTAGTAAAATACCAAGTAGAAATATGAGTTGAAAGAAAAGACATCAAACTTTATCTACGCACCTTGCCACTGCAGTTAGATACCCAAGGGCAATGATGATCAAATTGTTATGAGTTGAAAGAAAAGACATCAAACTGTATCTACGCACCTTGCCAATGCAGTTAGATACCCAAGGGCAATGATGATCAAATTGTTCAACACATCGATCACATGTGGAACAGTGCTTTGCACGGAGAGGTCTGACAATCTGATTATTATATGAAATTGGATTGATATTAAACAAGCATTAATCAGAAAAAGGAAGACGAAACACTCATCGAGCAAGATACATATAGGCTGACAAAAATCAGTACCTTGCATGTTGCACAGAGCTGAGACCAATTCCCAGCTAGCAAAGCAGGGTTGTTTATCTCAATCTTCAAAAGTGGCTCCTAGAATAAAGGGACAATATAGATACAAAAGTAATCAGAGAATATACAGGGCCTGCGCCAAAAAGAAAGAAAATAGAAACCCTGTATGCCTTCAATGAAAGAACTGATTAGAAACCTATCTTTCTACATTCCAAAGAGCCATGAATAGTAATAATATAAACATGCTTAACATATAAGGGATGAAATGTACATCATCTTTCATATTCTGTGGATCATGCACATTCATTCTAATGTAACCTGGATCCTTCCTGCAAAGAAATAACACCGAGAAAAAAGAGAGCCAAAATCAATTGAGATTACAATGTTCAAGTAAGATGTTAAATCATAAATTTTCATGTACACAAAAGATTCACATTGTAGAATGAACAAAAAAGAATCAGATGTTTTATCATCAACTGTAATATATGCACAGGTGTGGATGCAAGTATGCAATCGATTGGAGATTAATATGCAAAGAGAGAAGCATTAATTATGTACAAAAAAACATATTAAAAAGTTAACTTTAGGTGATTACCGTATCTTGGGAAAGGAAAAGGTAAAATAGAATATACATAATTCCCAAAAATTAAAAAGAAAAGGAAATTTTTTTCTCTCAACAGACACAAATGTCTTTATGACAACAGACGAACATGACAATAGCCAACCGAAGCAGATCTGCTAAGACTCCAAAGGGTTCCGTGTCTATTGAAACATTCTGACCATAAATTTCAACAGGACAGAACTGTCTCAGAATGCTGCTCCAATAAAACAAATTAAACGCACATGATTTATATCACACGGAACAGTCCACAAACAGTCACGGCTAGACATGCAAATAAATTTTTCCATTTGCTCATAATTTAAATGGTGCCTTTAATCAATTCACAAACAGTGCTCCTACTGTATCTCAATATATCAAATCGCTCACTCCATAAATATCTGAATTTGAGCATTGCATGATAGCAAAACCCCCTGAGCCATTGATGGAGGCCTCAAATGCAAATAGGAACTACATCTCTTCCTTCACATATTTCTCTACTTATTAATGATTTCTTTCACAACAAAAAAGAGAAGTGATAGCACACTTAGACAACAGTTTTAGCATGGATTTATTCAACTATTCAACAAGTCACTAGAAATGCACAATAGAGCATACCTGCTACATCTATAAAACATAACTAGTCCACCAGTAGCCAGGAAAACAGCAAGCCAGGCAAGAAGGCCAAAGCCAGCTGTTAACTTTGGCAGATTTGAAGCTGCACCCAAAGTTATCAAATGAAAATGTAAGAAAGTGATGTTGTAGATGGTCTTGATGATAGGAATAAAAATACATTGTATCAAAAAGATAATGGAGGATACCCAGGATGACAGAATGAACATAGATCAACAGGAGAAGTATAATTATGAACCACAACACAGGTGCAAGCCCCAACTTTGAGAGGCGTCCCAGGCGGTTGTTCCCATCACATTGTTTGTCAAGCAACCTTCTAGCATTTCCCTGCAGAATGGGATTCTATCAGAAAATATAACTTGAAGAAAAACTTCAGAGACTTTCAAATTAGAATAGAACACTAGGAAACTTGGAAAAATAAACAGAAAACTCATCAGCATTTTCAAAATTCTTAGGAAAATTAAAGATTCAAATGCAAACAGAACACTAAGCCACACCTGGAAGGAAAATGAAAATTAAATGGGAGAAAAAGCATATGCTATGCATATCAGGTCTAGTCACATTCAGGTAGATTAGGTTTCCATCCAAACATCTATACATTAAAAGATCCTCCTGCAGTTCTCCTTCATCAACTGAGAACTAATGATCCTATAGGAATCTCAGCTGGCTTGCAAACAGTTAGACCAGTCCAAGAGAGAAGGTCTATTGCATGTTTGCATTGAGATAGGATGGCCATACAAATGGAGACACCTAGAAGGAAACACCAGACTCTGCATATAGACTTTCAAATGAGATTGAAGACCTTTATTGAGATGGAAGGGTTTCTGTCAGAAAAGGGTTTTTACAATTATAGAATCAAATCAAGCAACTATCAACCTAGAACCACACACCATTTGGCAACTATAGTTCACATTGGGGAGGAAGGGCTTTACCTATATGAGAGCCAAATAAGTGAATGTGGGGGTGATCCAAAAAGAAAAAAACGCTTTGAGATAGCACACTTCATATAACTAGATGCAACACAACATCCAAAATCAACAAGACCACAAGCTTCCTTTTTTCTGTGGAATCCTACCATTATGTTGTCTTTGTGACTTCCCAAGTTCCAGGTGCCTCTTGCAACAGTTCTAGTATACACTTCTTTTATTGTTATCCTTACTTGCTTGTGGCAATATTATTTTAATTCAGTCTTGAAGACATCATTTCAATGGCAAATCACTAGCCACAAAAAGCACTTGAGCCTCACATAAGAACATATGGAAAAAACAATAAATCCCTCAAAAAAGTAACATTGCTAACCAATTTAAATTATTTTTTGTTGTCGGACACATACAAGGAAAAAAGCAACTTGTCGATGATTTTTGTCAGAAGCAAGCTGCGCTGGAGTAAGGCCAGTGTTATCAGTCACCATCAAGTCCTCTTTCTTTCCAGCCTGTACTAGCACTGTGCATGCCTCCAAGTTACCCCTAATAGCAGCCCAATGGAGAGGAGTGCATCCTAATGTATAAGTGAAAAATGTTAAGGGAATAGAAACACTTATCCATACAGATTAACACATGTATATTTCACTAATTATTTATATGTTGACAAAACGGAAGTTCAAACATTTGGGAAGCTGATTTACCCTCTCTATCTTGGCGTCCTCTATAAGAATCCAGAAACAATAGAAGGCGTATAGAATCAGCAAAACCTTTATAAGCAGCCCTAAAATACTCCAAAAAAGAAACAAATGAACAAAAAAATCAAAACACTACCAATCACTGATAAAAAGGAAACTATGGCACGTAATTCTTGGTACAGGAGCTATTTAATACAACAAAATAATGACCGATAAAGGAATTGAGACTGGCTTAACATTTAATATCGAAGCTAACTTGTTGATTTTAAGCATGTGACCCACAGATATTTGTCAACAAAACCAAACATAAGCTGATATTCTCAAAACAAAGGCTAAGCAAGCTGTTGCATCATAGCGAACAAACCACAATGGTGTAGCCCAAGCAAGAAAACATTGAAATATTTTTAGATAAAAAAAGTGTTTCAAGAAAAAAATAACCTTTTCAACAATAAAAGGGAAGCAGAAGTTCTTATATACCAGTGTAAAGGGCTTCTTCCATCAAAGTCAGGAACATCGGGGTCAGCATTCCATTTTGAGACAATGTGATATAGAAAAGCTGTCTGACCATATTGAGCTGCAACATGAGTTGTCTGCATTGATGTCCAATTAACAACCAATGTGTTACTATCCTCAGATTTCACAGATAAGTACTGGTTAGAGGAATTAATAACCAGCAATTCAGGACAGGATAGCCAGAGCACAGCATCTAGAAACCTTCCGTTTTCATTTTCACATCAAACATGATTAAAACAGTCCAAGTTAATGGATAGAGAATAGTTATTGGTAATCTTGAGAGGGCATCTTCACAACTAAAAAAAAGGCACGGCAAAACTATGATTGCCTGTGCTTTGATAGCACAGAGTTTTAAGCATCGTTAACATTTTTAACTAGGACAGAATTATGAAAATTTGAATTTAGGATTTTAAGCCAAAGGTCATGCCAGTTACAGAAACTATTGCTCACCTCCTATATATTTCAGTCAGCATTGCAGCTCAGGGATTTCATTCCTGGCTCTCTTCTTTACCTAACCCTCATTCAATCAATAACAGGCCCCTAAACCATCTGTTATAACCAATCTCATGCTCCTATATGCTATATCCTAACCAGTTTGAGCCACATTTTTTTTTTATCAATTTTAAGCTGAAAACCTGATTTGCTTTCATTATTTTATTGAGTTTCAGCATCAGTTTTAAAAATGTTTCAAATAGTAGGAATAAATTGCAACAATTCACTTACTAGGTGCCTTTCTTAGAGCAGCACAAATTTAAGGGAATATTTAGAAGGTAAACAAGCAACCTGAGTTTATAAATAGAGACGGCATCAACAAGGTCACCGAACCCTTAAACACTCAAGACTAAAAAATGCAGGGACGAAAATAGTTTTATTATACTTCTTAAGTTCAAGTTCCAATCACTTCAACATTCAAACAGAAAAATCTGAAACCCCTTTGACAGAACCCATTTAGTGGATTACTGTAGAATTGCTCCCTTAAATATGGCAAATTTCGTCCCATTTTAAATGCATTTTCTCTTGATATATCTGGAAGTTTTCCATCGCTAAATAACCTATTAAATGGATGAAGTTATTAAAATGGAAACCAATGATCAAATTGTGTGTCCAAATACTGATTTGCAATGCTGACCTTGGAAGCTTTACTAGAACGATTCAAGGGAAATATGCAAACTAAACCATTTCTATGTATGATCAATGTTTCGGATTCCGTTTACATGTGAGAAAAGGCCCTCTTATACATATTACAGAATGTCTAAGCATAGCCACCGACTCCAGTTATATTGTGTTCAAGCAGCAACAGGTGATAAATTTTTTGCATAATTGATACATGATCTCTTGCATTGAAACTCTTGCACCCTGGATATAGAATCCCTTGAAGAAGAATGAAAAAAAAAGGCGAAGAAAGAGCCAGTAGCCAAGGGATCTGAAAACTCAATTCAACCTACTTCTTCAATTATAGTAAAAATCAATTAACCAAAGAGTACTAAGCTGACCTACTTATAACCATATCCAAGTGCCAATCAGAGAGGGAAAATCAGTACTATTCGACAAAAACAAAAAAAAAGAGTACCCTTGAAGGGGAAGTGAAGAGCTCCTCAAATGATCCTATATTTTTATCATTTGTGCATAAAATAATCAATCAAACTTCAACCGTCTTGGTTGCTAGCCCAAGACTTTTATCGTTACAATTGAAGATACACTCGCAAACATCTCTAAGGTGGGAATCAACACAACTAGTTAGGCAGTTTTCCATGAACAATGATGTAAACAATCATTGTGACATTATTTAACACTGTGAATTAACAGGCAAACAGATTGCATGAAGGTGTCCCAAATTTTTGAGATATCCATCCTTCCTATATATGTTTATCCTGAATGATAAACCACTGAGAGAAAAAACAGTAGAAGTACATGCACCAGAGAGTTGTCATGCCATTAGCATTCATGACCAAGCGCTAGAGGTACCAATTAAAAAACAGGTAATAATTTCACAACACATATATAACTTCAAACACAATTGATAAAACAGTTCTTATCTCTCCCTTAAACAAAGTGAAGGCATATTTGCACAACAAAGATTGCACTAACCTGATAGCCATACATATCGGCGGCATTTACCCCCGCACCCTCTTGTAGCAACAGCTCAGCAACTTGAATTGCACCCCGGACTGCAGTCCAATGCAATGCTGTCTGGCCTGTATGATCAACCACATTTACATCTCCTCCATGCTGGCAATCAGAAAAACATCCAGTACCAAATCAGTCGATCATCTTATATCATCAAATCCAAATCAGATATCATCACATATCATTAATTGAACTCTCTTCGATCAACACAAACAAACTAAAAGACAGAAACTTTGCCACAATATCAAGTTCCCAAAATCAAATTATCACTTTTTAACCAAAAAAATAAATAAAAATGAACTAACAAGCAAACCCAGTTCCACTATCAATACACAAAAGCACTTAAAAAACTCCATCAATGCATCAAACCTCAACCAAACAATTTGAACTTCGTTCAAAAAATTCAAACCAAAAGATACAAACTTGACCACAAAATCCAACTACCCAGATCAAAATCATCACTTTTGATCGAGAAATGAACTAACAATAAACACTTAAAAACATCAATAAACCCTTCAATACATCAAAATCAAACCCATCAGTCAAAACTAATCAAACATGCAAGGAGAACAAATCCATTGAAGAACACAAAAAACAAAAGAACCCATTTCAAGAAACCAATCAAAAAAACAAAATCCACCCAGAATTGAAACAAACCTCGATAATATACTGAGCAGCAGCCGTGCGATTATTCAAAGCAGCCCACTGTAAAGCATAATAACCAAGGTTATCAGGTACAGAAACAGAACATCCTTCACTCTCAACCAATCTCTGAAGCTTCTCTAAATCTCCATAAGCAGCTGCTGTGTAAACATCATTTCTCAAGCTGTCTTCTCCAGCAACAGCAACCCCATTATTACTAATGCCTCCATTAACAGCTGCTGATTCTCGATCGTTGGATTGGGCCACCACATCTTCCTCTACTATCTCAATCTCTGATGGCATCTTTGGAGATGTGAATTTATTGAAAGATTTATTTAATTGAAGATTTGGGTTTTAAGTATTTGTGCTGACGAGATTAAAAAGGAAAGCAAAGGAAAGGAAAGAGGATGCTTTGCTTTGTGTTTGTTTGGGAGCTTTTTCCTGGAAAGTTATGAGAGGGGTTATTTGGCCGTCCGCGTTGACTGGGACCTTTGGATTGTTGCTAGAGAGAGAGAGAGAGAGCCAGGAGGATTACAAAGGTCTAGAGGCAGTTTGCCTATGATTATGAATATTCCCCTTTTCCCCCCTCGATAATTCATTTGTTTCTTTGGATATTTTCATCTTTTTGCTTTGTTTTTTATAGTTTTTTTTTTCCAGGATGCAGTATATGGCAAGCCAATTTAGAAAAAAGAAATATATATATATATATATATATATATATATATATTAAAATATGGTGCCAATCAAGAAATTAATGATTTATTCTCTAGTTTTAGTTTTAGAATCATCAGATTTGATTTTTGTTTTGGTATTATTTCCAATCTACTTAGTACTTTTACTCAATTTCTTTTATTCTTTCTTTTTTGTTTTGTTTTATGCTTCTTCTAGGGTTTGTAATTGGGGTGGGAATTTTTTTCAGGATCTATGATGGTTTAGCATCTAGATCTAACAGTGAAAAACATATGGAAAGAAAAAGATTTTTCAAAACAGTAAATCTACCAGTGAATTGTTGGAAAAAATAAAGGCATTGATGATTTATTTATTTTTTGTAGATATTGGATTTGTCAACTGTGCTACTTTGTCAAAAAAAAATTAAATGTATTATTTTTAAATGTTTTTGGTATTTTTAGATATTTTAATGTGTTAATATTAAAAATAATTTTTAAAAAATAAAAAAATATTATTTTAATATATTTATAAATAAAAAACACTTTAAAAAATAATCACAACAGCTTCTACTAGCTAAAGTTAAGTATTTATATTAGGATCTCTTATTATTATTTATACCTTTTAAAAAAAAATATCCTTTCTCATTTATGATAATAATTTTCAAACACACCATATAATACATACACACTAAATATTTTTCGAGTTCAGATGAGTTAGCATTTAATAATGAAAACACCCACACAACAAATTTATTTTTATGATTTAATGATGTATTCTCCATAAATATATATTTTTATACAAGATTGTGAGCATATTTTCTAGTAAATAGGTGATAAAGCAAAAACATGTCATATTTAATGCAATTAAACACCTAATTTCTCCACTTATTATTATTTTTAGTCAACTGGTTTTTACCAACCACTCTTTTAATAACATGCTAAATATTATATTAAATAGTGAACACTAATGTTTTCATTAGTTAATTTTAATGCAACTCTTGAGGTGAGCGGAGATTTATAAATATTTTAAGTTATCGAGTAAATAAAATAAATCATAATATTTTTAGATTTGACATTTCGATGTTTCTTCTCAATTTCCCTGTATTTTTTTGCTTCGTACATCTAGTGAATTAAGCACTAGAAAATCGAGATTTAGAATTAGGAGAGAGCAGCGCACCAGGCTCAAGGACAATTCCAAGAGACACACGAGCTCTGACTTTTTCAATTTTTAATTTTAAACTTATTTTTATTGTTTAGTTAAAGTGAGATTGACATGGTCAACTAAAAACCAATGAAAAGTCCAGCAATTAAGAATAAGAATTCGAAGCCAAAAGCAAGGTGTTGAAAAAATCAATCATTTTTTTTTAAAACTTACTCATACCATATCCAGATAGCAACAATCTCTAGTTGGGATTTCAAGGGGAAAAAACTCTCAAAGGATAATCACAACACTCTATGAAAAGCCTAAGCAAACCTAGCAGACTGTACAAGAAAGGAGTAAAAAGGAGGGAAGAGAGTTGAGAAGGCAGAATGAGGTTTCAAGTTTTCTTTATCCTTTTTGTTTGCTTAGCATTTCTCGTTAATGATTGCTTAGGACTTAGGAGATGCTAATTGTGCATGCTCCTGTGCTCAAGGTTGTAAATCACAAACACATTGGTATCAGTTTGGCCCAGTTTCTAAGTTTTGCCTCTGTCAATGCGTATGCCCACCGCCCCATTTTCATCTCCCTCCAACAGCCAAAGATCTCCCGTCTCCACCAGCCCCCAACCCCACCAGCCCAGAATCCATATGTGCCACCAAATTCTAGTGAACAAGTGCAGAAATGTCATGAAGCTGTACCAGGCATCCTTAGGTGTGCATGCGACATGCGAGCTTGTATCATCACTATCAAATCCAAAAATTGAGATTAGTGCTGACTGTTGCAGTGTGGTTAAAGTGGTGGAGGAGAACTGCTTGGCACAAGCGTGGGTTCCTTATATCAACTTGATACTCCCTCTCAATCTCCAACAGCACTGCAAGAAAGGCTAAATTATGGTCCCATTGTTAGATTGGCTAAATGTTTTTTGTAGGGTTTTATCAGGGTTTTTTTTTTTTTTTTTTTTTTTTTTTCATGTTTAGCTTTAGGAATCGAATTCCCTCGTTGGAATTTTCTTCGAACTTTTCCTCATAATTTTGCGTTGAATTCTATTAAAATATTTGGTAGAGACTCGATTCTTTTTGAAGAGCCCAAACTTCACAATAACCACCTTCAAACTCAAGCATTTTCTGGTGATTGATCCTGTAAGTTTTATAAACCCTTCTTGAATCTCGAGGATATTCCAGGAGATGAATACAATAGTGCTATCTTGCGACTCAGTTCCTTCTAGGGGCAAGCAGATAACCACCAACAAACAGACAACACAAAAAAGATCACAATAAAAAAAGATCATCTGCATGTGAAGGATGAACAATTGTAGGACACGAAAACATCTCAAGGTTACAGTATAACTGCATTGTTCCAAGGTTATAGTATAACAGCCTTGCAGAACAGAAATAATTTACTGTTAGAGTTCAAACTAGCACGGCCAAGAAAAATAGAATTCACTGCCCAGATAGATGCCTACAGGAGAGTGCAGCTGCAGCAGGACAGCAAGATGCATTCAAGAGAAGAAAATTTAGTGCTCTTCAGAATTGTCTTCGAACTGGGTTCCAGTGCTAGAACCACTTCCACAAAATAAGCATGTGCTGAGATAACCTGCAAAAGGATGAATGAATGGATAAATCACCATAGCAATGCCAACGGAAATCTTATTGTCAGATTAATCATAGTTGCAGTTTGAGAATGACATCCTCATTCACTCAAAAGAACATGCCATATCGTGAACTTTTCAAACGATGGTATGAATTTGCTGTCCCTTTATAAGTGAAAGCACGGCATAATTAACAACATGCAGAGGACTTGCAGACATGGCTAGAGCAGAAAGAAAAAAAACTGCCTTTCTTTTGCCTCTTAACCAAGTAAATAAAATGTGCATCGCTACTGCAATTCTTCACCTCACCATTTAAGAAACATGTGATGCAAAGTGATAGACATGAAAAATCTGCAAGTTCCTGTATGAGGAAAGCTATCAAATGCAAGAGAATAGGTACACTTGTAAGCTCATAGCCTGGTTACCTAATAACAGTTGATCAAGAATGCATGCCAAGAAACTCAATGAACTCTTTCAAGAGCCACGAGGAACAACTAAACAACCCAAGGTAAGAACTGAAGTGAATTTTTGATAAACAGACTTGGTAAAAGTAGTGAACAGAGCAAATAAACTTCCTTTGAGGCAAGTGAGTAGCTAAGCCACCTGATCAAATTGTTTAGTAGTTTGTGAAGACTTCTTAGTTATTGTAAATATGGATGAGCTGACAGGCATCTGGACACAACTCATTCCGAGGATACGTAAACATATTGGTTTTCAAGAGCAAAAAATACTGCACACAAAGCAAAATCACTATAGTTCTCTGGTGACTACATCTCATCTGTTATTACAGAAGCATTTTGCGGTAAATAGGATGCTCCCAAAAAAATTCAACAACTGAGATTAAATTGAAGATTTATTTACAGTGCCCACCTAAGCGATCAAAATGAGTGTTAGCAATTGCAAAACAGAATCAATTATCAATCGTACAAAAAAGAACGAAACCACATGTTAAACAAGAAAAAAATAGAACTTTGCAGAAGATGTATTACGCAACTGGCAACTGAATCTCAGACAACGAATATAATGAACAAATGTCGAACAATCAGTGACTAGGCATCTAGCTTCAAAAGAATTGGCCAGGTTTCATGAAAGAATAAAAGAGAAAACATACAAATGGTTTCCTTGACCGTTGTCATTTCCCAGGCTTTGACATTTATCCAGGATAAAGCTATAGTGCTAGATCACATTAACAATAGAAACACCATCATTCAGCAAACAACAGTCCTCTCACAAAACATCCAAAATCATCTAGTCACTACTCAATAACTACAGAACAAGTAAAGAGTGCAATTTTCTAAAGCACCAACAACAATACATAAAAAATAACAATGAATGACAATCATTCACCAACAAGCAATTTTCACATGAAGAATCATTCAGACATCAAAAGGAAAAATAAAACACAAATCCGAAAATTAATCTTTCACTTACTAAGGCAATTTCCCAGCTCGAAAAATCGCAAACTTTGACACCTCAGAGTACTTGTAATCAATCCCATTCTCCTTCAAAAACCCTTCAAGCTCTCTCTTAACTCTTTCAGGATCATCGCTCTCACACTCAACCTCGTAACAAACTCCAAAACTAAACGTACTCTCATCAACCTCCAACTTCAAACCTCTCCAATCATAAACCTCTCTCACATTTTCGAACCCACCTAAACACACAAAACCCACTTCCCCATCAATCCCAAACTCATCTTTACACCTCTTAATAACCCTCGACTCAATCGACCCCAACTTGCTAGCTTCCTCCACGCATTGCTTTCCAATCAATGGCTCTATTTCCTCCTCATCCTCCTCGACACGACTCACCCCATTAATCAGTACTGCCTTTGCCTTGAGTGAAAAAACGCATCGCGTGCTTTCATCGTTGTTATCATTGAATGAGCGCAAGCGAAGCACTGCCCTTTGAGAAGCAAGAACGCCATTAGCAGAATCATAAAATACATTTTTTTGGTTGAGTTTTTTTAGGTGAAATGGTGAAAGGATTTCTTTTAACAGGCTGTGATTTGCTGCATCAAGCAGACGCAATTTCACCTCCACCTCCATAAGGAATTCAATTGCTCTGTGGATTTTTTGTAAAAACGTTTTGATCTTTTTAGTGGTTTTTTGTGGGGTTTTGGTTATGGGGAGAGACCAATATGGTGGGACTTGGAGGGCTCAAAGAGGTGGAGGAGAGAGGAGGTGCTGGTAGCAGTGGTTGAGGAGGAGAAGGTGGTTGTTGTGGTGATGGTGGGTTTTCGGGATTCTTGGAACTTGTCTTCAATTTTGACTTGGACTTTTGTTGTTTTTCGTCTTGGCATTTTTTGGTTCATGGAAAGAGGTGGGTAACACTGGTGAGAAAAAATCGTTGTAGACGACTTGTCATGCCTACTACTTGTTATCAAGCTTAACCATATTTGTTAACCTCGGCTTACTTGGTAGGTTTATCTATAAAACATGTGTCGAAGCCCAATTCAAATTGATTCTATAAACTCAGTTGATCGAGGAGGATTTTTAGTGATTAAATTGATTTGTTTAAGCACAATTCAAATTTAATTATGTTAATATCATGAAATTAAAAAGAAAAAAATTATTTAACATTTATTTTTTATTTCAAGTTGATAGTTTAAAGCATGTTTGATATTACAATTAAAATATTGTTTGTCAAAATTTTAATTTTTTATAATATTTTTAATTATTTTAATATACTAATATTAAAAATAAGTTTTAATATTAATTTAATATTAATATTAAATAAAAAATATTAATTTAATATATTTTTAAATAAAAATTATTTTAAAAAATAACCGTTATTATAATATTAAACATAAAAAAAATTCATAATTCATAATTACTATAGCTTAATCTAAGCAGCTAGCACGTACATGTTATTTTTTTTTAATTAGTTTCTTAATGTAATATATAACAAGATTTTAAATTTATTCTTTAACAAGAAATTAAAAATTCAAGGGATGTAACTCAACTGATCAGGTTCTGAGTTTACTTTTCAAAAATTAACAGTTCGAGTGCCACAAACTTCAGGTCTATTATAGGTTTACTTAGTTGTTAACTTCAGGGTCTCGGGAGATTAGTCGAGATACATGTAAACTAATTTAGACACTCATAATTACCAAAAAAAAAAGAAGAAGAAAAAGAAGGAGGAATTTTTCATTAATTCCAATACAAGATAATCTTCCACCATGACCAAGACCATGGCACCAAAACTAGTTTCCATGCTAATGATCACAGGGTGCATGGCAGCCATGTTGATCCAAATCAATGGGGTTAGCTCGTCCGATGGCACCGCAGTCTGCAATCGCACCTACAAGTGATGGTGAATATCATGAGCAACAAATCCCAAAAATCTCTTTAAGTTGTGCTTCATCTTCTGCAGATTTACCAGAATGCATTGAACTTGCCACCAAGTCACCTATTACTGCTGCTGCTAACAGATGTTGCTCGGCCCTTTCTGCAATTACTGGTAATTGCTTGCCCAGGATGAAGATTCCACTCCCTAATCTCATCACTACTGCATGTTCTTTAACTCAATGACGAGCTCGCACCGAACTCAAGAACCACTTGCTGTCAAAATCTTGAAATCAAATATCATCTGCACAGATTATTTTCCTTGTTTTGATTCGTGATTGGTTTTTATTTTTTGTATTATTAGCATGAGTATGGTGGATTTTTTATTTCAAAACAATGAGAAAGGGGGATCGTAACAGTACTGGATCCTACTAATTTATGCTTACATTCAAAAGCCAGATATTTATAAATTTTGGTCCATAACTAGCAATGCTATTAAGGTTTACAATGGGACAAAACTACTAAATTTAATTAACTTAGAAACTGAAGAGCATAATTAACGACCCAAATTAGGGGGAAAAAAGCTAGAAAACCTTAACATGGTCAATGAACCAGATTTTTTTAATGTCTAAAAATGTCTGTTTGGTATTGTGATGGAAATTATTTTTCAAAATATTTTTGCTTGAAAATATATTAAAATAATATTTTTTATATAAAAAAATTATTTTTAACTTCAGAACATGAAAATAATTTGAAAACACTAAAAAAAATATTAATTTAAAACAAAAAAAAATAAAAAATAAATTTTTTCAAAAATATTTTTAAAATACAAAAATAAACAAACTAAAAATGTGATTCCTCACATCCAGTGGCAGAGACAGGGGCTGGCAGGGGCCTCAACCCCTACAAGAAAATTATTTTTCCAATCCCTCCCTTAACAATATTTATATTTTTAGTCTAAATAATAAAATAATTGAAATTTTAACCCTTCTTAATTTATTTTTTCTGGTTTGCCCCTCCTCACATCCCACATGAGCCTCACATCCCACGTGAGTTTGAAGCCTTGCACTAAAACCTAATGCAATATAGACTTAAAGATTGGGGATATATATATATGTACAGATTTACAACATAGCGTACACGACTTTTTTTTTTTAGATTTTTTAGTTTAATGTGGGTGTTCGGATCAGCTTGCGCGCACCTCGACTAATCCCACGGGCCATGAAGTTAACGACCATGTAAGCCTCCAGTATGAGCAACCACAAGACTCAAACCTGAGACCACAGAGGAAGCAAATTTCTTAATCCCAAGTTTTTACTATTGGACCACCACCTAGATGATTGCGTACATTACTTTTAGATTTGGAGGTGGTGGTGGGGGCTGTAAATATTGACTTTGCCATTAATTAATTATTATAATTCTAGATTTGAATTCTAACAAAGATTAATTTTGGAAATCTTTTTATTGTGTATTCTTCTATCTTCTATACATGTGATACAAATGAAAGACAAGTCTTAAGAGAGTTTAGTTTTAATCCTAGGTAGATTTCATGCACGATGCCATTTGTTTGAAAAGATTAATTGTAATTGATTTTAGAATGTACGTGTTTAACAAGGCTAAACAAGGGTAAATACGAAGTTATTATATCATCCATGTGTCTTCAATGAAATAAATTATTAGTCGGTCCTTTTATTTTAAAAAACCTAATATTAAGTAATATTTGATTGTAACTTGATCCTTCTGTTGGTAATTCATCATGATGATTAATTCTTCTTTCTTTCAAATGTCCTTCATTTATAATCTAAATTCTCCATCTGATCTTCATTTAAAATTCATCATGATTAATTAATTGCTTTAAATTAATTTTTTCTTGGTGTTTTTATATTGTTTTGATTTGCTGATGTCGAATATAAATTTAAAAAAATAAAAAAAAATATTATTTATATATTTTTAAATAAAAAATATTTTAAAAATTAATCGCTATTATAATTCTAAAAATATCATAGTTTGAAGAATTTTCATATCATATGCTCTATCGGCAGCTCAACGGTAGAATACTAGTTTGGAATTAGAGCTGATTAGGTTATATTAAATAGGAAGAAAAGTTAAGGTCCCTTCCTAACTCCTCTATCCCATAATCAATTAAAATAGCTTTATGGTAGACATATTAATTAATATACATGCAAATAAATAAAAAGAAGAAGCAGTAGCCCTTGTGATTTTTCTTTTTGATGAATAGCCCTTGCCAGTAATATATATCTACTGCCTCCACCACAAGCTTCAGAACTAATATAAAAGAAGTGTTTGTGTGTGT
>Ga0307515_10005683_pt1 | contig 25172 bp, 13 predicted proteins | sample 17_EM_MG_FD_194513 | JGI IMG/M metagenome (GOLD analysis project Ga0307515, IMG submission 194513) | Populus trichocarpa ectomycorrhiza microbial communities from riparian zone in the Pacific Northwest, United States - 17_EM | ecosystem: Host-associated > Plants > Roots > Unclassified | place... | reverse complement strand
TTATCAAAAAAAAAAAAAAACAAAGAAAGAAAGAAGGTTTATGCAAGCTCTTTAATCTTTTAGTAATAGAACTTAACATCTAGCATCATGATATCATCTACAAATATTATCCCACTAAGCATGTTCTTTTTTCCACAAGAAAATGGCACCAAAGCACTTTGGGAACTAGCTACATCGACCTCCTATAATCTATTCCACATGAAGCACAAACATCTTTATATTGGCCAATGGATATCTCTGCCTATTCCCTTGGTAATCTTATTAGGCAATTCCCTTTTTGGTCGATTTCGCAATTTCTATGATTCTTTTGTTTTGCATAAAAGATTTTAAAGGAAAATGTTTTCCAGATTTTTTCATGTTTATTTCTGAAAAAAAAATCCTAAAAAAATTATATATTTTTCTCGTAAAATATTTTATACAAAAACTGGTAATGAAAAATATTTTACAATCAATCTTTAAACTTTGTTCATTTACTGAAAAATATTATCAATTTTATTATAAATAGTAATTCACTTACAATATCATCCAATTATTTTAACTACTACCTCCATCTCACAATTACCATCATAACTACCACCATCTCCTCTTATACCACCACCTCCTATTTTAACATAAATATTTTCTAGAAACTATTGGTGATTGCTAACTAATTATACTCATCATATAATCAACATACATGTGTTATTTATATTACATGCATATTAAAGATTATCTCACTCACTCGAAAAATAAAGGCAAAAGACAAACAGACATAGAACTGAAAACTATTGATAATCCTTAGGAGGAACGTCAGCAGAAACTATAACAAATACAAAAATTACTCAAAAACAACTCATTGCACATAATATAAAAGATTTCAACTTTAAAAATAGAGACCAAAATGAAATTACAAAACCAAAACAACCCCCCCCCCCAAATGATCTCAAACATCTCCCAAATTGATTGAATCAAAAGGAACCGATGAAACCTCACTACTTATGCAACCAGTCGACCAAAAGAATGAACAAGTCAACCGCCCCATAGGTCAACCGGTTGATCGGCACCATCAAGCCAATCAATCATCTAGTTTAGTCAATCGATTGATCAGGATTTCAAAATCCTGATTTGCTAGTCTTTCAAAATTCTGTAGATCCTTAAAACTCAAAAATTCCAGTCTTTATATTAAACTATTTGAAGCCAAACTACCACCCTAAAACATTAATTAAACATCTTAAATTATTCAATTATCAAATTAATATATACATCATAAAATCCTAACATATTTTTTTAACCCATCAACTATAAAACACCTAATTAAAAACAACAAAATAGCGAGAAATTTACTTGTTTCTTCAAACCATTTTTAAAACTTAAAAGCTTAAGTTTAAAACTGCATTCCTTGGTATTTTTTAGAGAAAATTCACAGTAAAAAAAGGAAAAGAGAAGAAGGGAAAAACAAATTCTTTGGCAAAAATTCTCTTTAAATACATAGGTTAGGTTGGGTTCTTCAATTATACTTGGGTTTGGATCTAATAGGTCAAAACATAGATATCTTACAGCTTTTAAAAGTAATTCAATCATTTTATTGCGCTTTAAAATATAAAAAGACTAGTTTGTCCTTGTCAATCTTAAAATGACCAATGGACTCTTGTAAAAAGACTATATTACTCTCAATAACCAATTCATTTGTTTTTACGTTGTTTAAATGTACAGTATAATGTGTACTAGTTTTGTTTTTTAATTGTGATTGTCATTTTACTAAATAATATATATATAGCATGTTTGTATCATGACATAAGTTTAAACACCTATGTGTGATGTGTGTCTTTGGTGCTCCAATTTGGTTGTTGCGCAGAATAGTCTGAACCATGAGGAGACATGTTTTCCAAACGAGACAATTGCTTTTCATTCAAGCTTTACCCCATTGCTTGCTTTACCAGTGGACAAATTATCTGATTATGATAAGCACCAACTTCCACAAGTTCAATCATTATTATTTTTGCAGAAAGAATTTTTGTTTTTAATAGGTGGGAAATGATCAAGCCAGTGACCTGTTCTAAGTTATGATAAAGCGCATTATCGAAGAAGCTACAAGTTCAACGTCTCATTTACAGAGAAAAGATTCATATCAGATATATCCATGAAATAATAATGCAGAACAAGCAAGGGAACTCGTATCTAATTATGATATTGCATTGCTCATAAATCTTAGATTTTGGCCTAATCCATTCTTAAAATAAATCATAATTTTTCGTTGGCCTTGAAAGCCATTATAATTTTACAAATTCTATTAGTTGTCGCAACATCATCGTCTAAAACTAAAATTATCCATGAATTCTCCCTCCGCCTCCAATGTTGGAAGACAATGATCGATGTGCTGCTAATAATACTGTCAAAACCTGAACTGTTTCAGCTATAACCTAAAGTGAAAAATGTTTGGCCAAGGTAAGTGTGTTCGGAAACGTGATAGAAATTGAGCTTAAGGTAAAATATAACCCAACTATACATAAACTTCACCTACAAAAACTAGTTTTTTTTACTTTTTCATTCTTTTTTCTGGACTTCATTCACAAATATTAACCTCTACTATGTTCTTAAACACACTCTACAGTCTTCGTGTATGGTCAACAACAAGTGCTTTGGGCCATTCATCTAATCTCTTACCTATAATTCGGTATCGGAGCACTTAAATACAAGAGCATATATTTCATGGGGTGAGATTGGTGTTTCTATATGAGTGGTTGTGTGTCCATTCTGCAGCATGACAAGGCAGGATTACATTCCCCATGGTCAAAATCTGATTTGCAGGAGCCTCTTTTGTATTTGCATCTTTTCAACGAGAACATGATTCTTTGACTATAAAGTTGATATGAAGAGCACAAAAATTTGTAATTTTCTTTCTTCTTGGTGTTATTAGAGTTATCCACGTCTTAATGATACCCAGGAAAAGTACAAAGAGATAGGATGTAATCAATGAGAAGAAGAAAAAATTCCCATGATCAGTACATGCAAATTACAAACAATTTAGTGGATTGTCTTGAGAAAAAATTAAGGTTTAATGAGGCATGCATCAACATTACAACCATATGACTAGCAGATAAAAAGATTGAACCACGCACTAGTTTTCTTACTCAAAAGCTATCAAGAAGCTAATAAACTAGGAGTACAATATCTATTCCAAATTCTTACTCAAAAAAAATATTTGAATATATTTTGGATTGAAAAAATAACAATGATCACAGTACAAAATACTTATAGCTGCCCACTTCCAAAAACTAAATTGTCATGTGCAATTGTTTTTGACCTACGTAACATTGGCATCACCATCAGTGTGGCATCATACTTCTCTCAACTGGGTAGCGAGCGTGTAGTGCATGCGTAGTCTTCCTTGAAGAAAGCTTGGTTTTGTGTACTTTTGATTTATTATTACATAAAGAATGCAATTAGGCTTAGCAAACTTCATACTTGAGTTAAAAGAGCTTGGGAAGACTTTGCTCAAGTTTCATGCTCTTTTTCTTCTGAACTACCTTTAGCTTTTCCCCTTTTTTTTGTCTCGACTTCTAATTTTAAAAAAATTCCAGGAATCTTTATATTACCTTTAGCTTTGGAAAAATAATTCCACTTTTGTCACTTTTTCTTAATTTCTCAAATTGACTCATTGCAATCACACCAAACAATGCGCTATATAATTTAATTTCTTCATACCCATTTATATTTAATAAAAGCCCTTAATTAAATTTAACCAATTATTTAGTAGTCAATTTACCAAAACACCTTTTGATATTTCAGGTTTGTTGCAAAAAGCTTGTACGAGGACAAGACAATAACGATTCTTGTGGGATGATGCATTCTTTGTTGTTTTGTGAAACTGAAGAGAATGTGGAAATTGTTCTTATCTTGGTTGACAGTAATTTTGTGTCCTTTATTATTGTTTAGTTGTGGTTGGTTGTGTTATGGGTTTTTATATTTGCGAGTTTGATTTTTAAGGGGGGGAAAAAGGGCAAAACACTTAGGTCCCACCGAGATTTGAACTCGGGTTACTGGATTCAGAGTCCAATGTCCTGACCACTAGACCATGGGACCACTTCTTGCAAGTGTTCAAGCCTTTAAATTAACATAGGTGAAAAGACAGATACCTTTGGTTCCATATAGCGCTCGAAAGCCCTCATGGTGGCTTTGTTTTTCTCTTTTCCCGTTCAATATGATGGCCTGTGTATTTTTACAGCCTGAAATGCAATGCTTGCGCGGGCCGTAGGCAAAGCAAGTTTCCCACATTAACTTTTGGTTTAAATTTCTCCCTTTTCGGTATACTTCGGCCATGTTCTCTCGAATTCTCAGTTCTTCATTAATTTGCTCTCGTATATTATCACAGCACCGAAACTATTTTTTAAAAAATAAAAAAGTACACAGCTGAGACACCCACTCGACGCAAGTCCCAAAATAAGTAACCATAACTTTACAGCAAGCAAATGAAATGCAGTCGATCACAAGCTGAATATATGAGGGGCACAAATGACCGTTCCTTCGAGGAGATGGCTAGGTTTTGCGATCTCTGTTCCTTGAGAAGAACAACGCAAAGCCTTTAATGAAAATAAATGCAAAATGATAAGTGGGGCAAAAGAAAAAAAAAAGACCCTTTTAACATTTACAATTGGAGAGAAAACGAAAAACATCAAAGCAATAACTATATAACTCTTTATCTTCACTTGCTATAAAGACTACTGTAAGTCTGTAACCCTATGTTGTATCCCACTGTAGTGGAAAACAAAATGAGAGGATCCACTGTTAGACCGACAAAAAAAAATGGATAAAGAATGGATCATCGTCAAAGCCAACTATGCACGTATCTTATCTACTAGTCAGAAAATCCTATATCCCTTTGTTATCTTGTTGAACCTAGTCAGGCAAAGGCTCAAATATTCATCTGCAACGGCAAGCAGCTAGGAACCTACGGATAGATATCTGAGTTTTGCTGAAAAGGAACCTGTAGGTGATCTCTGGGTTTTACTGAAAGAATATCTGCCAAAAAAAATTTGAACTCTGTCTTCACACCATAAATAGGTAATTCAAGTCATCCACGGTTAGGCGAGTCTGACGACCACCATTTTCATCCTCTCCAAAGGCAGATGCCACCATCTCTCTCTTCTTTTGCTGCAAAAAAAATGACCCCATTATTTTTGTTTTACAGAAATAATTCAGAGCAAAAGTAGTAATGTAGTATAATAAAATAGACAATTAAAAACACGATTATCCAATAATAAACATTCGTGAATGCTAGATAATGCACTTATCAAAAAAAAAAAACAACTACAAGAATATGCAACAAAACTGAAGGTACAAGAGACGCTGGTCATTATGTTGGAAATTTGGCCAAACCTTTGAAATTATCAACCAGAAAAGTGTTCAGAAATGCATTCGAGTTTTGATTTTAGAACATTGCTAGGTCAAATAAACTAAAATGCAAACAAGCCAACAGCCTATTTGGCTGAAGCTACTTTAGCAAAAACACCCCCTTAAATGCTTTGGTTAAAAGCAAGCAAATGTTGTTTCTATGGTACATTAGGAACTACAAGGACCAAAGCAGGCAGCTCAAAAGCACTTCAAAAGAAGGTTTGACTCCTTTAAGCCAAAGCATCCAAAAGGCTGCTTTTGGCAAGAGTTGCTACAACTTGCAGGCCCAAACATGAGCTCAAAGTCATAACCCATTGATCATGTTAAGCATGTTTGTCCAAAACAAACATCTTTTTCTCAGCCCCCACACTTTTATTGGCTAAAACCAAAGAACTAAAACATGCACTTGACCACACTGAGCTTGACACCTTGAGCCCATCCAAACATAACGTATTTACAGTGACCATTAAAGGAGGTCTGTTCACAAGTTCAACCACTTCAATTATTCTACGAACATTATGTTGATGGCTTGAGCACTGTTAAAGCAAAGTTCACCTAATATCACAACCCATCCCCTTTTTCTGCTCCCCTTACTCTGCTAGTTAAAGTTGTTATAGCAACATTACTATGTTCACTTAAAATACTTAGTTGAGCCAAGTTCACCTAATACCCAAACTCCAAAGATCACATATGATATACAGCTAAATAGTGCGATTAATCAATGAATTCAGTTGGCATCTGAACAACCATTGACTTTAAGAAGTCAAATCTCCATGGCATAGGTGAAAAACGTTTGCCTCTAGCCTCTAGCCTCACCAAAATGAGAAACACAGTTCTTAATTCATCTACAGTGCTGCAAGCCTGTAATATCAATTCATTAACAAAAACTACGCAAATAACAATGGCAACGGAAGAACCAAATACTCCTTACAGACCTTGAGAGCACCACATCTATCATCTCCAAGTAATACTTTCCATTGTTAAATAAAATTATTGCATGATTAACCATGAAGGGGCAATTTAAACAATTTATGATGGAAAAAGTGATGAGCGATGTCCCTTTAAATGGTGGGGAAAAAAGTTGGCTACTTGATGAGGAACTGTGTAACAAAAATTTAATAGAAAAAAAAGTACCTGGAGAGCTAAGATACGATCTTCAACAGTGTTTTTTACAGTTAATCGCAAAACTGTAACTTTACGAGTTTGCCCAATACGATGTGCCCTATCAATTGCCTGATCCTCAGTTGTAGGATTCCACCAGAGATCCAGAAGCAACACATGGCAAGCTGCAACCATGTTCAGTCCAAGACTAGCTGCTTTCAGAGACATTATCATAACAGATACCTGTGGTGCAAAGGGATCAAACATCAGGGAGAAAGAACATGTGAAAACACTTGAGGGGCATAAAAAACCATTTAGCATAGATCTTAGAAGTTCAAATGGTTAAAATCCCACAGACCTCTGGAAGGGTATTGAAATCCTTCACAGCTTTATCTCTGGCAACAACTGACATTGTTCCATCCAGTCTTCTGTACTGAATGGAAGAACTCTTAAGACAAGCTTCAAGCAAATCTAGCATCCCCGTCCACTGGGAAAACACTATGGCTTTCTCCCCAACAACCTTAGCTGGGGGGTGTCTTTTATCAGTTCCATCATTAAGTGAGCCTGTAGAACCAGATGAGGTTTCATGACAAGCAACATTTCCATCAACAGAATTCTCTGACAAATTGCATTTGGACAAACAATCTTTTGGTTTAGTGAGCGATTGCAGGACTTCAAGAGTTGCCCTGATTTTTGATGAATTATGGGGACGGTTGTCAGAGGATGAGCTAACTGCAGCAACAAGCTCAGAACCAGAAGAATCTTGATCAGGCTCGTCAGATAGAGAACTATTTAATGTGGCTTTGGAAAACACTGAAGACACATTCAGGCGAACTTTGCAGTTTGACACAGGGCATTGGTTGTCGTCACCAGTAAGATGCTCACAGATACATTGTTTGCAGAATACATGACCACAGACTGAAACAACAGCATCTTCAGGCGGATCCTGTATGAAAATCAGCAGAAACGTCAGAAAACATAGAGCATTGACAACTGTATCAGGTCACAGAAAAAGAGATAATAAAGCAGTTGGGGTAAGCTACATGGAAAAGCAGTTTAAGAAATAATAAAAGAAAACTAAAATATAAAATAAGACTGATAGATACACTACATTATAAAGAAACTATTAATGGCAGCAACCCTGGCCAACAATTTATACAGGTGGGGGGGGGGGGGCTTCATCATGTGCTTAAGCTTTGATTTGAAGCTCCTATATATTGATCTCGCACTAAAATTTACCTCAAATAACTAGTTTTTAAAGTAGAACCAGCCATTATTTTATCATTTTTTTCTAACTTATATTTTAGCTGGGATACTTTTATCTAAATTCTCTAAAAACACCAAGACTTCTGAATGGCATGTACCAGCAACAATGATTCTTAGTTGCTTTTATTAAGCCTTTATATGCTTTTATCTAAGTTTTCTATGCAATGTTTGCTTTCCTAACAAACATCGTAACATTACTATTAGATAAAAGAAGAAATGATACTCCTAACCAAACAGCAGTCCTGTTGGAAGTACCTTAAAGTATCCTAGAGGCTTCGAAGGATTTGGAAAACTATTCTATGTGTAACTGTGAAAGCTCTAGACAAAATAGCACAATGATCTAAGGAGCTATTGAGCACTTTGGGATGGAGCAATCAACTTATTCCTGGAGGAAATTAGTTACGTATGGTCAGTATGATACGAAGGTTAGCCTCAATACAAGGAACCTTTCTCCTCAAAAGCTGCAAACTGAATTCCCACAGAATTCAGCCAATACAAGAAGCCTTTCAAATCAAAGATGTCAACACCAAATCAAATAAAAGCCTATTCCCCCATTCCTGCTTACAAAACCCTAAACCTAAAAACATCTCAACTATTAATGCTTGAAATTTAAAGATCCTGTTTCTTATACATGTAAGAGACATGCATCTTCATGACTATCTTTTCAGGAAATCCAGAACAAAGCACTTGCAACAGCATCCAATTATCTTAAAATCATGTTTCAGGTCCCTTAACTGATTGAACAAGCTGACATTTAAATGAACAAGAAAGACAAATTAAGATGAACATGTTACAATAAATGCATGTGCACTGAGAATTATTTTCATAATAAGCATCCACAATATAAATGTACCGATGAAGTTAACATATGGAAACAAACCAGTGAAGTTACAAGAGAGAGAAAAGGCGAACGTAGAAATAAGTAGAGTGATCGGGCAAGAAAAGAAACGACATACACTACAGATGCCACAGATTGCCAAAGATGCTTCTAAGCATTTGAGAAGGCATAATTGTTTCTCCTGAGGAAGCTTCTTGGCCATCTCAATTGAGGATCCACCTAGAGAATTTGAATCTAAACCCTTGACAAGAAGAGGATGATCACAAGCTTGTCGAAGACGCAACAGCATCAATAAGATGTTAACATAATTTTGTTTAACAGTTCCAGCAGCTGCGTATTCCTGACGAACAAATGGAGAGGTTCAAAGAATTGGTTAATTTGCATACAAAAAGAGTATAGAAATAACATGTTTACCACATAACAATGTTACGATTAAATTTTCTCAAAAAGGAGGGAAAGGGAGCGTGATAACCAGAAATATGAAAGAAAATTGAAATAATTTCTAAATTACTCTTCCAGTAAAAGCATACTTTAAACTGAGCTCGTGAATCAATTTCTAGTCTGGTGTAGAAATCACGTTCTTCCTCTGTAAAGTCCACTTTTTTCAATTCTACTACTTTGGGTGGAAGGTTAATAATAGGTTCCCCGTCAAGAAGAGTGCCTAGAGCAAACATTAGCCATCAGATGAGTCAAAAAAGAAACTGCAATAAGTTGCACAACATCAGCAGCCTAGCTAAAATTTACAATCTATATGACGCAAACCAGACAAGAAAAAAGCATGTAGACAAGCATGCAAAGACAGAAATTTTGCAGGCAACATGTTTCAAACAGATCAAAGGAAACTCGTATGTTTATGCATTACAAGACTTAAACAAGTTGTGTGAGTAGTAAAATCATATTTGACGGCACCTGTTCATGCATTGAAACATCAAAGGATAGATCATTTTACTTGTAACTAAACTCCATCAACTAATCACAGTATTAATCTTGAAGATGTAAACTTTAGAGCAGCCCACAGCAAGACCCTCGAGGCAAAGACAAAAAGAACTAGAAACCACATCACTAATTTAGACCCATTCTTCTAGTTAAAACACTACTAATCAATTTGTCAACAGAGAGAAAGAATGGAAAGAGTAGTTGAAAGCTGTGAAAAAACTTCCTAACTACAAACCACATTCTAATTTAGACCAATTCTTCTAGTTAATACACTACTAATCAATTTGTCAGCAGAGGAAAAGAATGGAAACAGTAGTTAAAACCTGTGAAAAAACTTCCTCAACTATCAAAGCAATCCCAATGAATTGGAAGACAGACAAAACATTCAAACAAGGACAGATAATCAGCTCCCAGCCAAGCAACAAACCTCGAATAGAGAACAACTAACAAAGGATCTCAATTATACAATACAATAAAGGAGATAGGTAGGTAGAAGATGCTGGGGTTTTTTAATTTATTTTGTAAAATAAATTAAGGATCTTTAGGAAAATCCAGAACAGAATGAATTTCACCACATTGACTGACAAAACATACAAAATTAATGCACGGGAAAATCGTAAGATATTACCTTTGGTTCGACGAAGCATTACTGTCTTCAAAACAGCTTGTAACTTTCTGTACCCTTTTGCTGGATTCTTTTGAATTGGGACCTTTATTGCTGAGCAGAATAGCTTGTAGACCGCATAAGGTTCATATCTGAGGAATCTGAAATAGCTATAGAGATCATCGATTGCATTTTGGATAGGTGTACCGGACAAGCACCACCTGCGTTTTGCCCGAAGACCCCAACAGGCCCTAGCCACTTGAGTTCTGTGATTCTTGATGCTCTGGGCTTCATCAAGGACAACCCTAAACCATGCCACCTTTGCAAGTGGCCGGGCAATGGACTCAAGCATTGCACTGTCCATTCCCTTCTTATTCTTCAGACCTTTTTTGCCAGAAGTGGGAGGATATTTCCTTTTCTTACCATATGAAAGTCCTAGGTGCGGAACATCATCACCTTCCATTCTTTGTTTCTCTTCATCTTCATCAGCCAGAGGCTGCTTCGGGACCTCCATGCTGACAATTGAATATGTTGTAACAACAACATCATACTTTGCCACCTCGGAAGGATCTTTTGTTCGATTGCTTCCATGGTATACTAGAACAGAGAGATTGGCTTCAGTAGTTACCTTCGTATGCAGCTCATCAGCCCACTGTCGCAAGACACTTGTGGGGCAAACAATGAGAGTTCCAGCAGCTGGCCTTCCCTTGGATTGCCCAGGAGAATTCAGGCTCTTTGTTGAACTTCGATTTGACTTAACTTGAGAACCATCAGCACCTTTTTTCAATCTATCAATCTCAATAACCCCATCATCATCATCATCCAAATTTAAGGTCTCGCACTCTTCTTTCTTAACAGCCACAGCATCCACTCGACATAAAGGAGCTCTTTCCTTGAGTATAAGCGCAATGGTTGATACTGTCTTTCCCAATCCCTGAGAGAAAATGATTGTATAAATGCCAAAGCCAAAAGATAAAAACAATTTCTCAATGCCAGAACTATTAACTGGCTTTAGCAAGTTAATAAAATCTACCTGATCATCTGCAAGAATTCCTCCAGAACAGTGCAAGCTAGATGTTTCCTTCTGAACCATCCATGACAAAGCAATTCGCTACACAGGAAATTATTGCACATCAGTGGGATAATAATGCACAAACATGCATATCCATAAGCACATAAAAAACACACATGCCCATTAGAATAGAAAAGGGAATCCATATATAGTTTTCAAACCCCATCTTGCAAGTAGGAGTGAAGAAATGCAGAACATCACAAATAGAAAGCATATAACAATAAACAAGTACTACAAAAACAATAGTTGACTTCAAATACAGTTAGTCAATGCCAGTTGATTTTAAATTGCTAAAAGCCACCATAAAAATCCACTTCAAATGTCAGTTTTGCCAATCCCAATTGATTTTGGATAACTATACAAACTACCGTAAAAAACAGGATCCACTTCAAAAGTAAATTTTGCCAATGCCAGTTGGTTTTGGATCACTAAACAGGTCAGACTGAACTGAAATCTCTGTCATTGCATTAAAAACCCAACTCATCAATATCTCTAGCTCTATAAATGTATTCTTTCCACTGGCACAAACTTGAATTTGATTTTGTATATATGGATTAACATGAAAAAAGCAGAACACAACTCAAAACAAATTGTGGCCAACCAGAAATATCCATTTTTGGCTGCCACTACAGGCATTTTTCCTTGCTACTAGAATGGAATATAGGAGATAAAAGTACATTCCAAGCTTGTTGATCCACATCTGGTAACTGCAAAGAGATTGTCTGAATATGGAAAACTATTTCCTCGTGTATAGAACTATTGGGAGGAATATATTAGAGTCTGCTGATAGAAATCAATTCCATAATACATACCGATTTCATGATGTGTCTAAAGCATCAAGAGTCCTATATAGCCTTATTTCTTTTATCTTTAGAAAAAAGAAAGTTCGAACCTGGTGTCTCAAAAGTGGTACTGCCAAAACACCATCGGGTGGAACAGCTTCTGACTTTGGTTGAGCAAGATCCTGTCAGTGTGCCATAAAATTAGTCATGTCAAATACTCACAATGTAAGTCATGATCTAAAAATCATGGAATCATGAAAAAGCTCTTTAATTTCCTGATAAAGGAGACAATGTGGTATGTAGCAATATAAAAATTCTGAAACATGAACTAGTTGTGTGTATTATTCAAGATGGCAGGACCATGTCTCTATTCATACATGAGAAAATCAGTTAAATTTCACTAGAGGATCACAGCATTTTTTTTATTTTTTTCCGTTGAATATTCGCTAGCAAGGACAAATTCTCCATAAACAAAATAAAATTATGTTCCTCCTAATATGTGAGCAAATTCCTGCACATTGTACTCATGCTTGTTGTAAGGACATTTGGTGAGAATGTGTCTATGAGTCTGTGACACAGCCTGTGAGCATCCAAACAAAATATTTCAGGCTGAGGGAAGGAAATCTCGTATCAATGTGATGACATCTGACCAGAAAGTAAATTGTACTCCGGCTCCAATGATTTCCAAATTATGTATTTATTAGTTTCAATTTCTTTTGAATTCAAAAGGAATTTAAAAAATCATTTTTTTTTGTTTTAGTGTAACATAGCAGGTAGATTCCCTAGCTCACAATACTCACCTGCAATGCAACTCGAAGTACAAGTTGCTCATCATTGGCCTTGAACCTTGTGCCTTCTACTGTGGAATGATGAAGAGAATCATTGTATGTAGGGTGTTGCAAAGGAACTATGGGCTTACTAGGAGCAAAACATTGGTTTGAGCGAGCAGGTTGACTGATATCGTCAAGAATACATATATCAGGATCATCATCAACATGGGATTTGCTACCAGATGAATTACTCTGAATTGATTCAGGGCTGACTATTGAAAGATGAGAACCCAAGGCCTTAGAATGAATAGGCAAGCCTTGTTTTTCATCCTTGCCACAACCCAGCTGCATCTTGCTTAAATGGGATGTCGGAGCAAAGGGCAAATACTGCTCTGAAGCACTTAAATTCAAATATACACTATCGAAGGGAAACCTACCAGCAATCCCCTCAACTTGAGCTCTTGAAGATCCAAGAGCCATGCCCCCTCTGTCATCGTTGGTGTAAATCACATGCTTCTGACTTTGCACAGATGATAAAACACCAGAAGGTGACTGCTGTTTGTCTTTGTAAACAAAAGTACCGTTTCCATCGCTCCAAGAACACTTCCTGTCAACAGCTTCGGTAACACCTTCACCAGTCTGCCATGTCATGTTCCTACATGCAACCAATCCATCGGTTTTTTCATCCTCTACACAAACTGTTTGGACCTCACTGATGCCTAACTGAATATCACTGGGTGGCATAACCGATGCTTTGTCATGGTTAAGTCCATCATCAGCACTTGATGAAAATTTTCTGGTCTTTGGAAACGTATAGCCATCACCTTCAGATTTAAAATTCATCCCATTTACATCAGAGCAAGGCATCATCGAAATCTCTGGTCCAGAGCATGCATTCTCAGGTTGAAATTCATTAATTTCTTGATTAATGGGAAATAATCCAAAATTAAAATCACTGGAAAAATCAAAACCTGAAGAATCAGTATAATGTGCATCATATCCATTCATGCCAAATTGCATAGCTGAATCATGATCCCTAAGTTCGCTATTAAAACCAGGATAATGCCAGTCAGCGGACTTGGTAGAAATCATATCATGAGAAAAAACAGCTGTATCCATCAAGGGCATGACCATCGATCTATGAATATCAGTTTTAAGTTCTAGAATTCCTAAGCTATCATTGTCTAAAGCATCACGTGATCCAAATTTCTCATCCGAACCATCCATCCGAGGACCATGTGAAGAACCTGCAATTATTAGAGAAACATAAATGAGAACTCCAATAATGAACACAGTGATCTAAATCAACCTACCAAGTACACATCATCAAACATACAATACAAAAGCAAAAAAGAAAACGAAAAACAAGTTTACATGCCTTTGGATTCAACATTCCCTTCCACATGCCTCAATTGGTTTCCATTATCATCCAAAAGAAGCTTTAGGTTCAAACCACCTGCATGATCTGCAACACAGCTAGACACTCCATCAGCAAAAGTAGTAGGTTCTGTAATGCAACTGGCTATCTCTGATTGTGACGCTCCTGCCCTCATTGTTCCCTGATCTTCTTGAAACGGGAAGCAAAACTCTCTACTACTTCCAGAGCGAGCATGCATAAGAGAGCTCATTTGTCTCCCTGTGTAATCAATAGAACCACCCGAATGCCCTGCCCTAGCATCCGAACCTTCTGGATTGTGCAAAGAGTAGGCAGCATGATCCATGGATTCTCCCCCTAACCCATCTGCCCCTTCTATCTTCTGAGACCCTAAACAGTATATGAACAAAAAAGGTAATTACAATCTACACAGCGACACCCAACGCCACATCATATTCCAAGGATTTCAGTTCAAATCTATTACCACTTTGGAGCGGCCAGTTTCGGCTATTTCCAGCATCCAGCACCGTCTCATCCAAAAAATCTCCTTTACCACTCTGCAATTGGACATAACAGAAAAAATATTCACTCAAGAAGCAGAAAACAGCAAAAGCATCACTCTTTTTCTCTCAAGCAACAATATTCCGCCTTTAAATAATCAATCATACAGCATCAAATTCAATAATTTAATCACAAAACAAGTTAAAGTTCTCCAAATCCTAAAATCCAGTTCAATTTAACCTAAAAACACAAAATTCTCAAGCAGACCGGAATCTTACCGGAGAAGCAGGCGACGGTTCTTCTCCGAGAATTGTATAAAACAAATCGACATCCATTGACAAATCCTCCTCCTCTCCATCGCCGCTATTACCGTCACCAACGGCCATAATTTCACCACCTGGCATAACACTCCCCGACCTCCCGTCAGCCATTATCATGATTGTCGACTCAAATCACAAATCAACCAAACAAAGATAGAAACCCTAGCAGTGAATTCAATTAAACTCGTTCTAGAAATCCGAATCGCATTTTGATTGTAACCGCTTTTAAGAGAGAGAGAAATTGAAGCGGAGTTTCGGGTTTGGGGTTTATATGGCGTGTGTTGTTGTTCGTGGACTTTTCTTCCCGATCAGAGAACCGGAAAATCAAATAAAATAAAATTGTGTATAAAACGAAGAAGAAGAAATAAAAGAAGGGGAAGTCTCGTGTAGAAAGCGAGTGGCGGAGATTTAAATATAGGGTGAAGAGGGGGTGGGGGGTGGGTGGGTGCGTCGGTTAACGACTTTTTCTTTGGTTTTTACCTCTCTTTTTTTTTTTTTTTTCGGTGATGGAAATAATGGATGAAATATACTATTTATTTATGGCGAGATAACTGATGGGGAGGGGAAAGTGCAAGGGTCGGAGTAGCTTTGGGTTCGGTTGCTCTGTTTCTCCCTTCGGTTTGTCATTTTCACACTTTAGATTGGTCGAAGACCGTGCATGTGAGGGTTTTTGGTGTTGCCTAATGTCATCTTTGAATTAACATAAAACCCAATTGAAAAGTACATCTAGAATCTAACCTCGTTCGAGTTGGATTTTAAAATAAATAAATAAAAATTAATTTAATTTAAAAAACATGATTGTCATCTATAATCAGGTTGATCCGTTCACAACCATGATTGATTTTTAATTTAAAAAACATTAAAATTAAATAATTCTTTTTTTTGTCTATATATATATATATATATAGCGTGTTTTATGGGTTGAGAATGATTCTATTGCTTAGAACGGGATGTTATAGGGCAGCAATAGTTGCATCGAATAGAATGTGCTTCATTTTCAGAAAGAGAACTTACGTATGGCGGTTTGCAAGAATTAATTGAACTTTCACGAAATATCCAAGAATAAGACTTGAGCTCGTGATCTTTCCATACTGTTGACAAAACGGTGGCCACTTACATTAAATATCAACCTTATATTTATCGTTTGGTTTTTTGTATTTTTATAGCCATTCGGTTGCTTTACTTGTTGCAAAGAGACTCGCCATCTCCGAAATATCTAAGAATAAAATAATATTTTTTATTTTAAAAAAATTATTTTTAATAGCAACAAATCAAAATTATTTAAAAAATAATTTTAAACAAAAAAATTCAAATTTTATCCGATTTCTGTTTGGAACACAGTACCAGATGGAGTGTAAATTTAGTATATTGTTCTTTATTCTAGTGTTGTAATTTATTATCAAAGTTGATCTTAAAAACGTTACCATATTAGAAAGATATGTGCTAAATCCCATTCTTTATAACAACGTGAAATCTTTAATGTTTTATTAATTAATTAATTAATTAAGAAAGGAGTAACATTATGTGCTGTTATTAAGGATAAACATTAATTAATGACACTGACAAATCTTCGTACTATTACAGAATAAAAGGCAATGGTTGAGACCAAGACAAAAAAGAAATTGTTGAGATTTTTTTATTATTATTATTATGGAGAAAATAATGGTTCGATAGAGCTTGTCGACAATGGCTTTATGACAATTAATCAAAGGACCATATTGTCAAGCTATGGAAAATTAGAGGATGGCATTAAGCCAAAGCAAAGGGCAAGGAGAACAAAGTAAGTGGGATGGGTAAAAGGCTACTAAAGTGAGAGTCGTGAACGGGCGATGATGGCGGGGGGGATTGGGTTGGTATCTTCTACGCTTTGAATTCAACGCTGATTGTGCATGTGATGACGAATACCAATAGCCAAGCATGAAAACACGGATTTCGAATGGACTTCTACCTTATTTGTTTTTACGCATAAAGACGGTTTTTAATATTTAATATATTTCTGAAAAAAAAATTAAAAAAATTATACTAATTACAGCATAAGAATTTTGATTTGGGATGGTGAGCTGAAACCTAGCCCAATACCACAGAGAAGTATAAGGGCAAAACTAATCCCAACACAGACGAAAGGAGAGCAAAATTGAAGTCGAAATTAAGCGAAAAATCGAACCCAAGGAGAAGGAAGGAGGAGGAGGAGGAGGAGGAGGTGCTAGCTCAAAATGGAGCCCGTTAAAGCTGGAAAATGGATCCAAATCCGAGTCCATCATCCTTCTGTTTTTCTTGTAATTTTCTTTGCTGACATGACTCTTCACTGTTATGAACATGTTAAACAATGTCTAGACATAATCATCCCACTCCGATTGACCACCGGAATGCCCCATTTTGCAAGACAATTCTTGTGGTTGCTCACTTGAATGTTTGGTGTCACAAGTCAACAGTGTGATTGCTTACCTCATCGTCTTGTTTTACAAGTTATCTCTGCGGTTTTTCATGATAAAGATAATTATTTCACATGAGTACGATAATACTAGAGATAATCGCGGATAAGAAGGATATTCTCCTTCATTTCATTATTTTAAAACTATGTTTTTTTCTTGTAATTTGCTTAGTGAAGTATCCAAAGACCTCATATCCTATGTAGGAAGCTTGTTTTGTAGGAGAATGGGAGCCATTAGTCAAACCCAACTTAAAAAAAAAAATCAAAGTTCATTAAACATTTGTAAAAGGGACAAGAATTTTTAAGGTTTTCTCCAACTTTGTCGATTTGATAATATCTATTGAAAGAATTTTTTTTTTATCGCATTTAATGATTCTTTTTTTTAATATGGTCTAGAATAGGGGTAATCATTTTTTGTTCGGTTTGGTTTTTATAAAAAAAAAGATAACTAAAACGAAATTTTTTAAAATAAAAAAAACCGAACCCGGTTCAAACCGACCGGTTTCTGTTCGGTTCGGTTCGGTTTTTTAGAACAAAAACCGGTTCAAACCGGTTTGACTCGGTTTTACGGTTTGGCTCGGTTTTTTCCCGGTTTGGCTCGGTTTGGGTTCGGTTCGGTTTTTTCGGTTTTAGGCTTATAAAACCAAAATCGAACCAAACCGATCGGTTTTTTTTAAATTTTAATCGGTTTAATTGGTTTTTTTTCATGGTTCGGTTTTTTCGATTATATTTTTTCCGGTTTTCTCGGTTTTTCAGTTTTTTTCTCACCCCTGATCTAGAATCAGAAATATAGTTAGGATATTTGTTTGAAGACTATCTTAAATTACACGTCATTAATACTAAAAAAAAAATGAGAAATTATGTGAAAGAAATCATAATTTCTTGTCCATTTTTAAGTATGAGCGAGAAGAAATTAATTAGTGAATTATGCTGCATGTGTTGAAGCTTCATATAAGATATATATTAAGTTCGTTATTTAATATTTAAATGGTCTTGTATTCGATAGTTTTATATCTATATATTAATTTTTAGTATTTAATTAATCTTTCTAGCTATTATTTACCAATTAAAACTCCAAACATTTTTTTTTAGTAATGATGTAAGTTTTTCGTTAAAGTTTTTCCCTAACTTAAGATTTTATGTTAATACGAAATTATCAGCAATCTTTTTAAGATATTGAATATATTTTATCGACCGATTTTTTTTCTTTTTCAATACGAAATACACACACAATATTTTAATTTTAATCAGCTAGATTTGACTCTTCTCATATTTCAAACGAGAGAGAGAGAGAGTCCATGGCATTCCTACTCCTCAAATGTCTCTCTATTATAGCTCTATGAACAGTACTCATGCTGTAGCGCTCTTCGACTAGTGGAGGTGACAATAGCGGAAAAAAGAAGAGAGGAGGACTTGTTAGAGGCTGATTCGGCTACTGTTGCGGTGGTTCTGTGTTGATGTGGAGGTGATCGTATAGGAGCGGGGTGGCTTGGGTGTGTTCTTGAGAAAATGAAAAAGATTACAACAAGAAGAAAAGGCTAGCTAGAACAAGAACAATTACAATAAAAAGCTATTAATTACTTTGCAGTAGTATAATTTATGGAATCTTAGTCAAAGTGTTATATCCAGCCTTTGGAACTAATCCATTACTTTGCAGATCATAGCTACAATTTGTTTTTGAGATTAGTGATGGAAGATTAACAACTTTATTCGGTTGGTTCCATTTCTTCTCAACCAAAGTACTAAATATGAGAAAGAGTCGAGAAAACCAGTTCTCAAATGATGGATGTGAAGGCTTTATTTCAATCGACTGAATGCATTCAGAATCTATACAAGAATTGTGATCAAAGGATTGATGTTTGATGCTTGGATATTTAAATGTTGAATGCATGATTTTTGTGATTATTTTTCAAAACGTTTTTCATTTGAAAATATATCAAAATATTATTTTTAAAAATATTTTTAACATCAGCACATCAAAATAATTTAAAAATACAAAAATAAATTAGTTTTTTCAAGAGTGGCAAGATATTCTTCAAATACGGGGAAAAGGTTGCATCATTGCATTCCATGAACATGCATGGAATGCCATATAATCAAAATCAAATCAATTCCAATTGTATAATCTTCTTCAAGTTCTTTGTTCAAGAAAAAAGATAGAATGTCAAATTATCAAAATGATTTCAAATATATAGTTTTCTCAATTAAGTTAGCTAGCTGATTTCCGCGAATAAATACGTGTAATTAAGAGCTTGACTTTGATAAAAGAATCATGTGCTTGTTAAAAAATTTCATTGCCAAAAGGGAAGGAAAAAAAATAACAAGGGGGCACTCTTAACTCCCATGTATGTTAGTTTCATATTACAATCACAAGCAAGTATTATCTCCACCATTAAAAGATTTGGACTTCATGTAGCTTTACTTTTCACATTAACAATGAAACTTCTCTTTTTTTTTTTAATATCTATCCTTTTTTTAACAAAAATCTTTCGATTAAATCTTTTTATGGTCCAATCAGATGACATTGAGTTTAAAATTGTGGTACAAGGACCAAATTAAAAGATAAATAACTAAAATGTAAAATACATAAAAAATACATGATTAATCCCAAATTAATAACAATTTTCATTCTGGTCCAAAAGTTCATTAATTTTTTTTTTAGTCTCTGAGTTTCAAAGATGAAAGAGAGACTCGTTGGATATTGATGAAGAAGAGAGAAATTCATCGTTTTGCCATGTTTGAGCCACAAAAGAAACCGATATTGGTGTCAATGGATTCCATTCGACGAGAGAATTTTTTTAAGGTGTTTTGAGAATTTAAACTTGCTTGAAAAAGTAGATTGTAGTCGAGAGAAAAAAAAATGGTTTGATTTTATGTTCTTTGACCAATTTAGATATATGTTTGTTGAAATATTGGTTTATTTTTTGTTTTTATGATGTTTCTTAAGTGTTTTGTGTCAAAATAGGTTAAAAATAGAATTTTGAATCAAGAAACACCCCACTCTGATTTTTCAGCCATCACAAGTTGTCAAAATTTGAATTAACAGACAACACTTCATTTGCATTGTTTTCAAATAAGAAGGGGTGAGCGACATGTTACTCATCTCTTAGAAAAAATAGAAGGTCAATCACGTAGGCTTAGCCTCGGCTGCCCTTGCAAGCTCCACACGTTTTTGCCCTCAATTTGTTAGGCCAAGCCCTGATCTTTTTTCCATTTCAAATTTTTTTAAAAAAAATAGATTTAAATGCACTAAAAAAATTTACATTTTATTATAATTTTCTTTCAATTTTTTCATGTTTTTTAAATAATATTATAGATTTTTATGGGTGTGTTAACATTCTTTGTTTAATTATTATGTGCCATATGATGAAAAAAAAAAACTCATGAATATTTAATTAACATAAAATTTCTGATTTTTAAGCTTTTTAATAAATAGTTTAATTGCTAAAGCAAGTGGCCGAAACATTTCTCGTGACAAGCTCTTAATAAGAAGTGAAAATCAACATGAAGAAAATCTTTGTTTTATTTTTCTTTACTTTATTCACAATCTTACCATAAAGTAAAAAAAAAAAAGAAAAAGAATTAAGTAAAGTGATTGCAAAACTCGCTCAAATTTAAGATGTCTTCGTCTTGGAGCTTGGTAAGGATATTTTTTTAGTGGTTCAAGATTCTTACCCTTAAAACTTTAAGAAGGAAGGTAAGCAATGTGGATTTATTTAATTATTTTTAAAAGAAAAAAAAAGTCTACGATCTACGCATAAAGCAGATAGAAAATAGTGGAGAATAGAATGATGGATGCCAGTGCTTGCCTTTACATGGAGGCAAGATACGCGCACTAATAACACTAAAAGACTCGACCATCTAGTAGGTAGATAATCAGTAATAAGAATTTAAAATTAAAAAATTTATTTTTTTTGTGATTTCAGGTTCTAATTTTATTGTTGCTAATATGATGGCTACTGAATCATTATATGATTATTAACTTCAAGACCCGTGGAATTAATCGAGGTGCATACAAACTGACTCGAATATCAATATTAATAATAAAAAAAAGACTATGCTTCTCATTGGTTCAAGGATTACAAATTAGAAATTTATTTGATTATTAATTTTAAATTTAAAAAAAATTAGTTGAAATATGTGAAAAACCTATAATTACTTTAAAAAAGAAAGTTAATTTAATAATAATAAAAAAAGACTGGGATTCCATTTGTAGACAAAAAGTAAGGCAAATTTCTCAAAGATGCCAAACGTGAATCCGAGTTAAATATAATAAAACTCTTAGCGACCCACGTTCCTAAGAAAGTACAGGGCTGGGTACATGTCAGGAAATTTAATTTAAACCATGCAGGCAGGCAGCAGGCAGATTCTTCTTCAATTCGACTTTCACCTGTGTAGAAAACCCTTGGAACTTTCGTGTGGAATCTGCCGAACTAGCGTTTGGCAGTTGTCTGTCGAGGAGAAGGCATCCACCCCGTGATTCTTGGCCAATTCCGATGGCAGCGACGTGCTGCCTATCCTAACCCTACAGTAGTTAATATGTACGGGCACAAGCCTCGAGTGCTTAGAACTTTTTTATATACGCGCTTGGCTCAATCATTGGCATGGTGAGAATAATAAAATTTTATAGATTACTTATGTTTGTGATATTTTAGAGATTACTATTGCATTATGTTTGTGATATCATTGAGATGTTTTTTTTAATAAATAAAAAAATATTTATATGTTGCTAACATGTTTTTTTTAAAAAAAAATTGTCTATAAATTTAAAATTAGTTGTATATGTGTAACAACCCGGCCCAACATGTTGTATATTGTCCGATTTCTCACCTTAAGACGAGTCGTCCTCGGCTCTAATACCAAATGTAACAACCCGGCCCAACATGCTGTATATTGTCCATTTTGGGCCTTACTACCCTCACGGTTTTGTTTCTGGTGACCCGACCCACTGCTGTATATTTTAATTTGTTTTTCATAAATTTGCATCTAAAAGAAGGGCAAAAAAAAGCCCAACATCACATGTCTATAGCCCAACGCACTAGGCTTTGGAAGAAACAACCCAGGTGTGTGGACCTTTAAGCCTAGACTCTCATGCTTGAGTCTTCTTTTTATCATTTAAAGGGGTAAACGACCTATCATCCATCTCTTTTTATTTTTTATTTTAAAAAACACAAAGACGATGCGTCGTCTTCTACCCAGATTCCAACCACCATTATGGTAGCTAGAAAATCAAGGTTATAAGTTTTTAACTCAACAAACCCATTTTTCAACTCATTTTAAGCCAAAAACACCCCAAACAAATCCTAGAACATATGGAAACCAATTTAGCAACTCAATAAACCAAAAAAAAAACAGCTTAAATCACAATATCAAACCAAATAGATTTTCTCCTCCTTAACCTAGATATGTTTTTTTGGACAAAGTCAAGGCTAAAAAAACAATCACTATAAAACTCTTCTCGTCGAATGAAACTTATTGACATCAATTTCAACTATTTTGGTGGTCGTAATAAGTGTAGACGATGAATTTCTCCCTTTAAGCCATAATCTAGCAGTCATTTATCTTTTCTCACATAAAAAGATTGAAAAACGAGGGAAATGAACTTTGGTACCAAAATTGGATTTCTAAAAACTAAAGGAATTGATCACCTATAAACTAAACAAAGTTTGGGGACTAAAATAATTTTTTTATATGCAATTCAAAACCATCACCTATGTTACCCGCCATTTTAACTTTGGTGCTTAGATTTTCAACCCAACCTTTTCTTTTAAAAAAATAGGCAATTGAGTGCAAATTTAGACTTAAAATGGCTCAATTACGTTGGAAAAAAAAGTTGAAGAACCAAATTAATTTTTTAAAATTTTAGCTATTTCAATCTATTATGATTTGTGAGATAATAAATAATAAACATGCAATAGTGTTTTGGCCACATGGCTTAATGTTTACTAGATGTCATGCTCGCGTGTTGCCGCGGACTTGTGGTATGTATGTGCGTTGTCGTGGACTTATGAAAAAAAAACATAAAAAAAATCATTTGGAGAAAGATTGTTGCAATGTACAATGTTTTCAAGAAAAAAAACTACAGCGATAATTTTAGAAAAAAAAACATAAAAAAAAGAAAAAAACAATCATGTGGAAAAACACTGTAGCAAAATAAAAACCATGTGAGGAAACACTGTAGCAATCGACAATGTTTCAAAGAAAAAAATTATAAAGCTAAATTCTCAACCAGTTCAATAGTAAAAAAATAAAATCGACAAAAATAATTAAAAAAAAACAAAAAAAAGAAGAAGATAATGTGGGAAAAAAAACAAAAAAAATGAAAAAAACAAGGAAAAAAGGAAAAAAAATGCGGGGAATGGGAAAAAAAAACATGTGATAAAAAAACTACAGTACTTTCCCCACGCGTTTTAGAGTATTATTTAATTAATAATTAATAATAATTATTATTATTTAGTTTAGATTATATGCGATGAAGGGCTTTCCATGATTGATTCTCGGCTTGAGTGCTTGGTTTGGATGTTGAGCTTGCTGCTTTTATGCGAAAACAAGTTCTCTTTGTAATTTGAGGATCTTCTGATGTTTAGGTTAATGAATTGGTGAGGAGGAAAATAAAGAAAAAGAAAAATGAGTGAAAACAGGGAGAGAAAAGATTTGTGTAATGGTGGAGAGGCTATTATGAATTGTCAGTTGTGCGGGTGGTCTATGTTATTTGGTCGGAAGATTAAACCTGTTTTTTTTTCATTAATTTTTTTTTAAAAATATTTTTTATATTTTCAAGTTATTTTGATTTGTTAGAATAAAAAGTGATTTTAAAAAAATAAATAAATATTATTTTAATATATTTATGAGTAAAAAATACTTTAAAAAATAACAATTAACATATTCTAAACACTTTAGTACGGTCTCGTTTGGGAAAACAGTTCAAACCGTGTTTTAGGGGTGAGCAAAAAATTGATAAACCAATTAAACCAAAAAAACCGGGAAAAAAATAAACGAAAAAACCGAACCGAAAAAAAAACCGAATTAACCGATTAAAAAATCACAAAAAAGTTCCGATTCGCTTCGGTTTCGGTTTCTAAAATCTGAAACTGATTGAACCGAACCGAACCGAACCGGTTCAACCAAGCCAACACTAAAAAAAAAGAAGTATAAATAGGAAATATTTTAACCCTAAACCTAAAGTAGCATTCCTAAACAAATCAGCCGCCGCTCTCTACATCTCTCTCTTCCCTTTGTCTTTGGTCTCTATATCTCTCAATTCTCTCTTTCTCTGGATCTTCAGCAAGCCCTCCCTTTGTCTTTGCTCTCTGCATCTCTCCTTCTCTAGATCTTAACCAGCAACCCCCCCACAGGCACACACACAAACACCTACTTGATAAACCTCACAGACAGACTTCTCCTCGACTTTTTCTTCTTCTTCATCAAACTCTTCAACTCAAACGAGCTATGGTTGTGTCATGGCTGATGTACAGATTCTTCAGTTGCTTTTGAAGCTTTCATGCGATAGCAAAAAAAAACGAGACAATCCTTTACATGTAAAAGGTTGTGCCATGGTTGATGTACAGATTCTTGATAAGGATTGGGTTGCTAAAAGCAAACCCCTGTTTTGGCTTGATAAGGATTGAGTTGTTAAAATCAAACACTTGTTTCGGCCTGTACAGATCTTGATAAGGATTCAAACCTCTGTTTTTGCTTGTACATATTCTTGATAAGGATTGGGTTGCTAAAAGTGAACCGAACCGACTGGTTTGGAAGGGAAAAAAACGGACCGAACCGAAATTAATCGGTTCGAACTGGTTTTCG
>Ga0307515_10005682_pt1 | contig 25174 bp, 18 predicted proteins | sample 17_EM_MG_FD_194513 | JGI IMG/M metagenome (GOLD analysis project Ga0307515, IMG submission 194513) | Populus trichocarpa ectomycorrhiza microbial communities from riparian zone in the Pacific Northwest, United States - 17_EM | ecosystem: Host-associated > Plants > Roots > Unclassified | place... | reverse complement strand
AATGCTTAGTGGTGTTAGAATTTTGTAAAAAAATGAAACCTGGAGATGTTAAGAAGGGTCAAACATTTTAATACAAAATTATTCTCTTACTACTTTTCAGTTTCTCATTATATGCACGCTGTTCAGTGCATACCAAGTATAGTAGAATTGGATCCACACTGGCTATAAGTTTTATTCATCTTCATGCAGGCTAGTTAGAAAAACAAGTGTTCATGTAATGCATCTTTACAGTTTTATATGATCATAGCAATTGATATTTCCACTTATGAAATCCTTTGCCAATAGTGGTGATTTAAGTTTATGCTATGTTATTTGACTTTTTTTTAAAATCGTTCTTTCTTTTTTCCAGATCATTTTTGAAGGGGTGTATGCTCTGCATCCTGAAATCCGAAAATCACTTGACCTGTGGATTGCTGTTGTAAGATGAATTTGCATTCCCTTTTTTAGGCTTTATTTTCAGAGAGACAGTGTGCGTGGATGTTCTGATTTCTAAAGACATTTTCTATTGATGATGAGAAAGTTTAGTTGTGAAGTAACTTCATCTTTTGTGAAAACAGGTTGGTGGTGTGCATTCACATCTTATTTCTCGAGTTCAAAGGGATAAAAGTAGAGTGGGGTGTTTTATGTCCCAAAATGATATCATGATGACAGTGTTTCCAATTTTTCAGCAGCATATTGAGCCGCATCTTGTTCATGCGCATGTTAGTAGACCCCTACTGTCTGATCTTCTTATTGTTCTTTATGTTTTACTGTGAAAGGTATTTCAATGTTTTCCATGTTTTAAACATTGGTCTTGTCAATAGTTTTATCTTCCCACAGAGACACATGTATGTGCTACTGAGATAAGCCTTCTTTTATTGAGACATCATCTTGAAAAGTTCTGGAAATATCTATAACATTTAGTAGAAAAGGTTAAGTTCCTTGACTGCCCAAGAAAAAAGAATAAGGTCACTTTGTCACATTAAAAATTGAATGCCATTAATCACATATTTTTCGATCAACCAAAGATCAAAATTATCATTGTCAATATGTTAATAGAAGTTCAAGTCATCATCAAAATGGATTGCATAGAACCTCTGAAATGCCTTTTTTTCAGATCTTTCAGGAGAAGAATACCATTCTTGATTTTTCACATTTATACTGGTGCACTTTCACACTCATTTGTCTACATCTTTTATGTTGGAAACATACAAACTGTAGTTAGTAATGATACATGTCCCTTCATGTTTCTTGAAAATATTGATGTTCTGTTACAGTGCATTTCTGAGGACTGATATTCTATTTGCAAGTTTAACTTGGAGGTTTTTCAATATTCTTATATTGTCGCAGCTCAAAATTCGAAATGACTTTGATCCTGTTCTTTCCCCTGAGAGTTCTTTGTTTGTTTTGAAGAGTAATAAGCAAGTAAGTTCACTTTCATGATGATTTGGTGGAAGATTATGTACCGTGGTTTGTGTCTGATCTACTTCTATTGTTTGTGATCAATAACAGGTGGCTTCTCAAGATATTTTGAAAATCTTAGATCCTGTGAAGTTGTGCAGTTTTGTTCAGAATTTCATTGATATATATTTAAGGCTACCTGGACTTCCTACAAATGGGCAGCTGGCAGAGAGCGACTGCATACGATTCAGAATCTGTGAGGGTAGATTTGCATTGTTGATTCGAGAGGTTCGTATATAATGTATTGGAGTTATATGACATGTTTCCTTGTCAATTTATAATGTATTTTCTATCTTCAATATCTAGTGAATGCTTGATTTTTATTTTCTAATGTTTTCAACAATAGCCTATAAGAGAAGGGAATTTCATTATTCAACCAAAAGTGGATTTTGATATCAGCACCAGCACGGTCGCTGGCCTTCTTAACCTTGGGTAAGACCATGTGTATAGTTTTGCTTTTCTTTTCATATGAACTTATCTTCACATTTTTGTTCCTAGTTAAGACAAAATTTAAATGCTATAGCATGTGTGTATATCTATCTTGTTGAGTCCCATTGTTTTTATAATTGAGGAGTTGACATGCTCGAAACCCTTGATTAAGTGGACACTATTCCATCCTCGTGCTTTTGTATCACAGCACGTGAACAATCCTTCCATCTTCTGGATATCAGTGAAGAACAATTTGTTTCTTTTAGGCAGTTACATAAATTTAACTGCTGTAAACAAACAAACAACTGTTTTTCTAGCGTTTATTATGTCATTATTTTGGAAAATACAAATGTATCATTTACTTTTGATGGGCTGTATATAGCATTTTCTGCTTGTTTTAAGCATTCTAGTGTTCTTCCTTTTAATGCTTTACAGCTGAACAACTGATGGATTTTACAATTCATTGATGTATTCTCTGTTATCATGCAATATCAGGTATCAAGCTGTAGCATGCATTGAAGCATCTGCATATATCTACCAAGATGGAAAGGTATAATATCACTGGATTTCTCTTGTAATTTATACGTCCAATCTTCCAAATTGCGTACAGTCCTCGGTTCTGTTTTTGTAATTAAATTTGTCAACTTATTCTATAGTTTTTGGGCTTTTTTTATCAGTTGAGCTGTAGCTTATCTTGATATTGTCTTAAAGGAAATTTCATATTAAGTACTAACCATGGATATTGATTAAGTAAATTAAGAAGCACGACCCAGGTCTTTGTGGTCCAAGATAATTAAGCCATCATCAGTGCCTGATAATTATTTCCATAACCTTAAGCACTAATGCTTGATGATGCCAGGTTTTCATGTATTCCATGCTTCTTGTCTTCTGTTTCCTGTATATAAGCTTCTCATATGTGTGGCTTTCTGAATGAGTTTCATTTTTTTTTCTGATTTGTAGATTCTCATTGAGGTTGATCATCTGCAAGACACCCCTAGTCCTTACTTACAGATCAAAGGGGTTAATAAGGAAGCTGTGGCGGCAGCTGGTTCAACACTTAAACTGGATGGTTCATATACAACTAAGGTTTTGCCTTCAGTTCTGCTTGTATAGTTTTATCTTCAGCCCTGGGACTTCTTCGGCTTCTCATTATTTGGATTGGTTTTTTTGTTGTACTTTCAGAGTTATCTGCAGATCATTTTGGAAAGATTACCAGCAATGCAAAGAAGTTACAGTGGAATTCATGCTCAACAAGCTGCAAGGTTGCAGGAACTTGTTGAATTTATACAATCTCAGGTATTTTACTATTATTGAATGGGATAGCAGCCATCTGGTTGTGACATTTGATTTTACTTGAGGGAAAATTAGTGTAAGATATCAGTCCTGTTCAGTCTTCAATGTTGAAATAGGCAGCATGTATTGATAGAGGGCCAGGACATCTTTCCAGTTAACAAACTGCTCAATGAGAGACAACCTTACTGTTTGATCTTCACGGGGCACCTTATAATCCCTTGCCCGGCCCACTGCTCATGCCCCCCCCCCCTCCCCTTTTTTTTTTTCCTGATTCTGATTCGATAGGTTATCTGTTAAGTCCAAAAGAATTAACCATTATTTGAGAAATGACCTTTTAATATATATTCAAGGTTGAGCCGCTGAGGAGTTCACTGTTTTTATATTACCATGGCCAAACTGACAGGGAAGCAGCTCAGCTTCAGAATCCTCTCCAGGTAGGGACGCTGCTCCTTTAGAAGGGGTAATTGAGGACATGCAGGCTAGAATCAAAAGGCTGGAAAGATGGCATGCTATCAACACGGTACCTAAATTCTTTTAGTAATCCATGTGTCTATGATGACTTCATTTGGATTTTTATTCAAATTTACACTCTTTTTGGAACCTTAAATGCCTGCTTTTCCAATGAAATTGATTTTTTGAAAATGGCAACTATGGACCATGTTAGTAACTCCAAATCTCTTTCCATATGTTGCAACGATGGAATTGGCATTCAAGCTGGATGTTCCCTATTTCATTTTCTTTTTTGTATTGTTTTTTCTTCTTTCTTTATGGAGAGAAAAAGCAACCTTCTATTGTTTCACTGGTTTAGTATCTTTGGAATTGGAACTGGATGGTCTCTATGCCATCTGGTCAAAAAGAAATGTGATACTGTTCCAACTACATAGTATCCCTGCATCACTGGTTAATGCATTCACTGTGCAGGTGCTATGGACTTTTCTGATGTCTGCCCTTGTTGGTTATTCGCTTTACCAAAGGAAGCACCAATGACATTTCTCGGACGTGTTGCGAGTTTTTAAAGGTAACAGAGTCTCATTGCATTGAAGCGCGCAATGTTGGGCTAACAGAAACTTCTAACAGTCGCATGTTTCTCCTGATATGTGACTTTGAGTTGCAAAGTTTTTACCTCGAATCTTATTTTCTTTTCAACAAACTTGGAGCCTGCTGTTCAATTGCTCCACTATGTAAATACATGAATTGGGTGGAAATGTGAATAACTATTTGACGTTAGAGAGTAAAAATGAGTTCTCTTGTAATCGAGCTAAGAGTTCTCTTCTTTTTCTTCGTTTGGTTCACAGCTTTAGCATTTGATTTTATGTGTGGCGACTCGGTTAAAACATTAAATAATCCCTCAAATATAAAGTAGGGCAGCTGATGGGAAGAAATGAATCACAGTTTACGCGACAGTTCTCTGAATCCATGCCATGCTACCAATCTGGTTTCTGCCTTTTTTTCTTTCAGCATCATGTTCATTCGGACATTTAATTGCCAAAAGTTTCTTTTTAAAACACGTACTTGGTAAAAGAGGAAGATCAAATTCTCTCCCTCTTCTCTACGTGGATTGAGATTTCAAGCAACATTAAGTAAATAACAGCTGAAATAAACAAAATTTAAAGGTAGACGTAAAACAATAACTAAACCGGGTCCAACGAAGGAGAAATAACAGGTGTAAATATGACAAGCTCAGATATGCTTGACTGAACTAGAGAGGTGAATTTATCTCTGATATGCAAAATTTGGTTCGATGGATCCGATCGTAAAGCTAAAAGAAGATGACAAGCTCCATCAATATTGTTGATAAGCCTAATGCTAAGTAGGATGATCTGATCCAGGAGTCAAGCAAGCAAGATTTTTTAAGGGAGTATTTGAAAGGTGTAAACTGTGTTTTTAAAAATTTTAATTTTTTTTTGTTTAAAATAATTTTTTTTAATGTTTTTAGATTTTACATATATCAAAAACAATTTTTTTTAAAAAAAATTTATTTTAATGCATTTCTAAATGAAAAACATTATAAATCATTTCTGTTACTGCAATTTCAAACAGGTTCCAAGTCGACATTATGGGCAGGAAGATAACGATTAATTATATGAAAATTAGTTTTGTATAAATAAATCTCGATCACCTCTAAACCCTTGTATTCTCCATGCCATCTTTCTCTTGTTTTTATAAAAGTGGTTACCAACTCTCTGATTAAAAAAAAAAAAGGCGCGTAATAAACCAGGTGATAAAGGGGTCAAGGCACTCAGACTACAGCCTAGAGGCCTGGCATTCGGCTACGCTCCCTACACGGTTTCAGATATTTAGGCACAAAAACCATAAATAAGACTCAATCCAGATACATGGAGTCTAGGACACGGTGAAATCCTAAGCACACAAACAACGTACATAACAACTCGTGCCTTCCCAAGGTGCACAAAAGATGCTCACAAACTGCTGGTGCAGGTGCACCTGGTCAGCGCCGGATCGCTTCTGTCCACCCCCGACCATCTGATTTTTCTATCCAAGTTTCGTATAATTTCAGTGACAGGATCTATCAAGAGATAATAAAGCATGTAACAAATATTCCTGCAACCACGACAGAATCTAAAATACATCCACCAGGCCTTTTCCTTCTTCTTTTTTGTAATTAATGTTGATTATTAGTGAAACTGTATTTATATGACAATCAATCATCTCAACCACGGGAAATTAAAGTAACAAAAAAAAAAAACCTTACAATTACGGGATTTGGACCGAGGAAAAGTCAATGGTAACAAATCATTAACATGAGATAATAAAAAGAAAAATAACAGCGACATGATAATTTGGTTAGTGAAAAAAATAGCAAGATTTGGGGATATTCAACATGATGAAAGCCAAGCAGGGTATCAATGATCCTATGTTGACATGGGATCTGATACCAGGGTCGGAGTCCATACAAGTCAGTATCAATCCACATCCCAACAAGTAAACTAGCCATAATTTGGTGGCACAGTTCAAGTACAGGCTCTCTGTCCTACATAACAGGTAACACTACATTCTCAAAACCACATCGCCATTATTGGACTGTGATGCTGATAGGCTCCGACCTATCATTTACAATGTGGTGGCCTCTATTCCATAAATCATAGAAAAATTCACAATAATTTGGTATAGCCAATATCTAGACAAGAAAAGGAAGAACTTCATTCTTCAAGAAATATGCAGCAATTGCAAGTATAATGATGAATATAATGATCTGCATGCTTGATCCCCCTGCAGCTAAACAAGAAACAAAAGAAAGTTCCTTATGCTAAGAAATGAGAGAACTAGCATGTCAAGAAAAAGGGAAATGCCCAAAATGGTTTCCCAATCAATTTTATCTTTTTTTTAATCTCCATTAACAGTACATCCCCCTTCACATATCAAACTAATTCCCTCCAAAAGACCAATTATATGCCTAACCTTTCAAAAAAACCTTAGGAGTATTAACTGCCTCCTTGACCAGTAAAATTCCCTTTTTTTTTTCTGTCCAACATTCTAGTTTTCTCTAAACTATCCCTTTTAGTAAAATACTCCAAGCCGTGTGTCAATTATTGGTGAATTACCACAAAATTGCAAGCATAAATAAATATAAAGAGAAAGTTTTGATACAATGGTACTAGCACGTAAAAGTCATCACTGAAAAGATCACCATATTGGCAGTGTGCATTTTACTTTCTGAGTTCACAGTCCACTAATACCAAATATTCAGCTTACCATATTATTTGGGTAAAGTCATATCGTGATTGCCCTAAATCAAAGTCCCATAGAGATTTTAGTCTGTGATTGAGTTATCAGGTCTATATCCAACCATTGCAGAGACATCAATGACAGGATGAAAAATCTGAATCGCAATGTACATACCACTTCTGTTGTCCTCAATTAGTGTCACCCTTGCACTTGAGTCCATAGAGGCAGAGACCAAAGCCCTGTATTTGAATAACACATGCTTAACACTCAGATGTCATCCCTAAATGAGAATGACCTGATTAAAATGTTGATTAAAGTGTATATGTAGACACAATGTTGTCATCTAACCTTGAATCATGAGAGAACGCCAATGCAGTTACTATGCCAAGATGTGCTTTCCTAACTAGTGTTTGAACACGCAAGTTGGTTGAATTTACAAGCAACACATCTCCTTGAGTCATACCCCTGTCAATCAATCACAAGAAATTAGAATATATCTTAACATCAGGATCTTGCTAAATGAGCTCAAGGACTTCAAATTAACAGTGGAGATTCTGTACATTGCAAGAAGCTTTCCATCAGGTGAGACATTGAAGGATGAAACTGGTTCACGGGCTACATGCTTTGAGCTCATTCTCTTCCATGAGCTTGTGTTCCAAGTCACAATACTTGAACCTTTGTCTATGTATCACAATATCTAGGATGATTAATAGAGAACAACAAAGGTCAAAGGGAGCATGGAAAACTTGGCTTTCCTGTATGAATAGTCACCTGTTATTGCAGCGATATAGAGAACCTGAGCCTGATCACTCCTTTGAGAAAATCTGCACGATGCAAAAATCTCATCCTGGAAGTAAAACACAGTAAATCCAATTAGCTCAACACTCATTTGATAGAAATAGAGTAATATACTACATGTGCCAGCCATGAATTGTGAGACCATAAGTAACTTAGAATAATTGAGTCATGGGATTACTCAAATCTACTTTCTAGTAAATTGATCAAGATGTTTTTTTTTTTTTTGCTGAGACCCAAAATGAAATCAATAATAAGTACAATGACTATGTTAGTGCGAAGGTATTAACCACTTTGACGTGGAGGGTCAGAGCATTTGCTAGTTAGAAAAGAACTTAGTCAAGAACTAATTATCATTTACAGCTTACGTTTTCCTTTGGTAAAGAGGCTACAGCTGTGGATGAAGTTACATCCCAGACTCTACCAAGGTCACGCTGTCCCATTGAAACAAGAAATTTTCCATCAGGGCTGCAACACAATTAAGCTAATCAGCATAAACAGATTACAAATTCTTCATGGTAACATCTCCAGGAATAGAAATTTTTCCTAATATCATTGCCAACCTGAAACACAAGTCCTTTAAAGATGCATGGGCTTGAGTCTCATTAAGAATAATTTCCATGCCAGGCCACTTGAAAACCCTTAAATTGCCATCCTGTACTGCACCAAAATTAAAGCATCATATAGCATGTTATCTTTCAAAAAGGGATCCTGGCTCTCTTCCATATCATCATTATTAAAAATAAAGACCCAGTTGGGGAAATTTCGATACTTTGAGTGGTAGGTGAATGGCCAAATGGCAGGTTCTAAAATCTGATATTGGAAGATGGAGTGGTGGAACATAACTTAAATCCTCACAAACTATATCTACATACCAGTCATCTTTAGCTAATAAAATTACGAGTTAGAATGCAATAAAATAATTAGAAGCTGGAACGCAACCATCAGAAAACAGTGAAAGTTAATGAAAAGAAAAATTTGACCAAAAAGTTTACTTTTTATTGCACCTTTCAATTGATCATATAAACTTGTACAAAGTGAGAGTCCTTTAAAATGTGCTTTGTCCACAGCCCAGGACAGTAGCATCTCTTCTAAAAATTGGACACTTTCCTTATTCTTTAATTTTTTAAGAATTACATAAATTGTCTCCCACGCCTGCTTTCATCCTTCCCTCTCTTTTCCTGATGGAAATAATAATAAGAAAGACCACAAAAACAAGGAGAAAAAAAAAATCATCAATGTCTTCTCGACCTAATCATGGAGGGAAGCCAAAAATCCTATTATTGATCCCCTAAGTGCCACAATCTCTATTTTAGATGGTTAGTGTTGATGCTGCATTCCTCTTTGGCCAACTTGGTTCATACAATCCCTACCAGGCCTTTTATCAGTTTTATATATGCTATCAAAGCTGACTAGCAGTTTTATCTTTTTGTAAAAAATCAAGGAAGAAGAGTTATTAGCTTCCCATGCTACCGGACTGGGCAGGAGATTTAAATAAGTTCAATTCTTTTAATCCTTTATATGATTGTAGGGCAACCACCTTGTATATGCAGGAAAAAAAGAAGACAAGAAAAGAAAACAAAGCAGTATCTTTTAAGCGTGTCTTCCTTGTGTTCAGAATGCCTTTTCCCTTTATGTCATGCAGCATTTACATTGAAATTAACGGAAGGAAATGCAAAGAACTCTCTACCTCGCCCCCTACAGCAAGTACAGAGCTGTCACTGTTAAAGGCCAATGCTAATTGCTGTCCAACATCTTCTAATTGTGTCAGTACTTTTTTGGATGGTTTAAGGCCCAATTTATGGTCTTCATTGTCCTTGACTTCATCCCAGTCAAAAAATCTGCAAAGAGAAAACATAGTAATAAATTGATTATCCTTTTGTTCGGTGCAAGTAAAGGTGGAAGTTTTCTAAAAAAATAAACAGGCACAATGTTTGTAATGTGTATTTAGTGAATCAGACCATAATATATATGCAAACAGCAGCTGTGGTGCATTTGGAACTAACAATTAATGGAGTTTTAAAAATGCTCCTGACTAGAAAAGGATCGCCTCATATGCCAGTATATCCAAAAATCATTCAAAGCAATTGGAGAGATTCTTCTCAGAAACTCATTTGTTTTGTCTCCTCCAACATAAAAGATAACTAGCAGCATACTACTTTTTTGGTAAGTACAAAAACACTACTCTCTCTAAGCATTTAAACACAGGAATTTTACCTGGCCCTAACACAAGAGAAAATTATAGCTGCCACACTAGCAGCATTCCATGATGTTCCCATCATTGATTTCCAAACATGAGCTTACGAACATATCTTCATTTTTCTCATTTTATCCACTCAAACTCGAGGATTTTGGTCTATTGAGGTGAATTACTACAAAACATTACTGTCAGAGCAAGAAATTTCCTCCTTCCAAAATCAACATCAAATCCAGCAAACAAGAGAAATCACTTCAAACATTTTTGTAACTTTCCAAATACCGGTTAAATGCAAACCCATTGCTTTCTTAAAATACAAGCGCAACTTATCCCCAAACCAACCACTTTTAAAGGGTTCTTGTCTAAACCCATTTCTCTAGGTGAAACTTACAGTCCTTCCTTATATTCTCCATAATGAACTATTTATGACCTCAAATCTATGAGCAAAGAACAGGGAAAGGGAAGTTGTGGCATTAAGTAAACTGGGAAGCAACACACAATGATGTTAACTAGAAGCAGGGTTGATTTCAATCAGACATCGGGCATCACATCCACATAATAAGCATTCCAGATTACGCAGCACATAAAATCTGCACCTTGAGATTCATCTTTCAAAAGAATTTGTGTATCTATGTACATTTAGATTTTATCCAAGTTACAATTTGTAATATGTATAACACCAAAGTCTCCTAGCTCTCGTCATCATTCATGTGAATCCAACCTCTACATTATCAGTCTTCTAATTACATTGACTCTTCTTCGTTCCCTGATTACACCAACTCAACAGAGCTAGAGTAAAATTATGTTTGCCTGATTGCACATACTCATTTGCTCATTACTCAATATTCTCATTTGCTATTCCATCAGGAAATCATAGATAAAAGATATAGAGCAAAAGTGGCAGTGGTGGTGGTCAGTTGTGTAGAGAATGTACTATCTCCAACATGGAGGATACTGATGGTGCAAGCTAACAGCATAGAATTAGCGTAAAACTTTCAGAAAAACAGTGATCTAACTAGTAGATTGACATGAATCAAAGTAGGAAGCAATAAGCTCAAAATAGCTAACTCTAGTAACAACAATCAAGAAATGTACTAAATTGGCAACCTCAGAGAGATGTTGCTCTAGTTCATCATTGTTAAATATTTTTTTCGACAACAAAAGCAGTTATTAAAAAGAATTTGAGTACCGGCAACTACTGGGGAATGCACAAATGACTCCATCTCCACCGGGGTGAACCACCATTCTATAGGGTAATTGAGAACCAAGACCAAGCTTAGCTACCTGAAACGCAACATAGAAATACATACATCAAAACAATAAAAATTATAAAATCAATCAATTCAAAATCTAATTTCGGCTATCTCATAATTATACAGAAGAAATAAATATATCCCAGCTAATACTCCAAGATATAAGCAGACTGAGAATTTATATATTGAGAAATCAGAGAAATTTTAAACATGACAAACAGATGCAAAATCGATCAAAAGAATAGAGCGTACGGGCTGAGAAGCGAGGGAATTGGAGGAGAAATCAAAACAGGAGAGAAGGACGGCGTTGGGAATGCCGCTGCTGCCTTCACCGCCACCGCCGGCCAAAACGACGTAGTGTTCATGGGAAGAAGCAGAGGGCTTGGGGATCTCCTCCTCCTCCTCTTGCTGTTGTTCCTGTTGTTTAGAGGAATCAACGTGATCGTCACGGGGTTGTAGCTTGGATCTGAGCTCTTTGTAAGGAAGCCAAGCAGCAGAGTATAAAGGAACGCCGTATTTTTGCAGGCTTTGAGGATCTGCCTCTCTGCTCTTTCCCATTGGTTTCCTTCTGCTACTACGGTAGCTTTGTTGTTTTTTATAATATTTTTTTATTTTTTTAAATTTATTTTTACCATTAATATATCAAAACAATTTTAAAATATATAAAAAAATAAAAATCAAATCAAATTTTTATGGAAAACAATTTGATCCACGTTCCCAAACTGCGTCTCCTACTCTTTCACACTGCGTCGTTTGCATTTGGGGTGTTCAGTTCACAGTGATCGTGAATGAATCAGATGATCCAGCTCTAAGTTTTGATCCTGCCTCTATATATATATATATATATATAAAATAAATTACTTGTCATGGTTTTTTTATTTTATATTTTTTAACACCGATTCTATTAGATATATTGTATAATGAATAATTTGTATCATAAAATATTTTTTTAATATTAAAAGCTTTGATTAAAAATAATATTAATTTGATTTTTTAATCAGATATTAATAAATAAATAAAAGCTCACATGAAAAATAATAAATCTCTAAAATCTATTTAAAAATCTAAGATTTAATGTACACGTGTATATATTTGAACACCTAATTCTACCATCATAGAATCGTACTCGTTCAAAAGATAAAAAACAAGATGTTCTTTTACAATCATCATCATCATTATCATCATCGGATCCTATTATACCCAAACGAAAAAGACAGTCTCATAAAAGAAAAAGGAAAAAATACTCGCAAATCAACAAAACAATAGCCATCCAACATACGCCGAGAACCTTTTAAGAAGATTCATGATGATGTTAGTGCACAAATATTCAAACGGGTGCTCAAGACTTGGCATTCTGTCAGGGAAAAAAAAGACGAGAGAGAGAGAGAGATCGGGGGGCCTAAATTCAACCCTTAATGTTGGAATATAAGAAGACAATAAAATTTGATAGTAGAGGTCAGATGGCATTGGAATTGTCCTATTCCTATAGTGGAACCTTTTTTTATGAATTTTTTGGAACCAATTCTTCTGAAGAATTCAATTGAAAGCATTCATCGGCTGTGTTCGTGTTCCAAGTCATGCTATTGTGAAAGAGACGCGCATTTGAAAGCATGCTGGTTTTCCTATTTCTGGCAACCTCCTGCTTGATGATGCTAATTTACAGATTCATTTAGTTTAAGATGCGATTCAAATGTTTTCAAAATCTGAATTCTAGATATTGCCTGCAGGGTATAACTGTTTGAACTTTGATGAACTGCAATACTGTAAGAAACATTAGCATAGAAGATGCCTAAGAAATACTAAGTCATGCCATTACATTCAAGTTGCTGAAAATAAAAATGCTTTTCTTTTCTCTTTGCACTACTGATACAATTGATGATTTTCTTTGTCGAATAAGAAATCAATCGGGATAAAACTTGTCTGTATTCTTTCATTGTTACACATGGTTCGATGATCGGCCCTTCATTGTTGATGAGAGTGCAGCCACAGCTTCTCCAACTGTCAAATAAAGGGCGTCAGGGCTCATTACATCACGGACATCATCGGCCCTCTGCAGTTTTTCCAACACTTCCCCCCCAGGATTCACCAACACAAGCTGCGATGTCAAGGATAAACCAAAGTATTAGTTGCAAACAACTAAAACGCAAGACAGTTGAAAAGAGAAGGCAATTTAGAGCTGCTATGTGCTTGCCTCAGCTCCCGTATTTTCCAGTGCTTTCTTTAAATCCTTCAAGAGTGAGACTCCGCTTGTGTCGATGGAGCTGACAGCTGAAACAAGTACAGGGACTATTTGTAATCTGTTTAATTTACATGGTTGATAGTATGACTATACTACATTGCAATTAGGACTTGATGAGTTAAAGTAGTCAACCATAGCAGGAAATGGTTCAAATATCAATTCCACCAATATAAGCTCTTAAAGAAAACCCAGCTAGCCTAATTTCAGATGCGCAAGATATAATTATGCAATCTATAAAGCTTATAGTTGGAAACAGGAACAAGGAAGAACACAAGATTTTCTGTTTTTAGACTGTTTCAAGATAACAATGCTAATTTCTGCAAAATATTAGCGGTGAACTTACCTGACAGGTCTAGGATCAGAAAATGAATACTTGACTGTCTCTTTGTGTCTTCTTCAGTTTCATATTCATCTATCCATCTCAGAATCCTGTTACAAAGTTAAAGGAGAGTTACCCTCAAAAAAGAAAAAAGAAGGAAAAATTAAAGGAGAATTGTTAGAGTCACGATGGGAAGTGCAAGTATGCTTTATGAGCTACGGAATGCACAGACAAACCTTTCTTTGAGGTAGGTTGTATTGGCAAAGTTGATTGGAGCTTCAATGCTTAAAATGAGGAAACCAGGGATCCTCATAGCTTCCTTGTAATGATGAAGATTACGGAATATATCTGTCCCAGGTATGTTTCCCAGAACCAGAGTCTTTGGCCTTGTGACTTGAAGAAGGATCTTGAATATTGATATCCCTACCTGTTCATCAACAGCATCATGGTTGTTTTGTATCATCAATAACATGAAAGCAGGAATCACTTCATAGTGTCTTTTCCCAAGATAATTGGAAAAAGGAAAAGCAACTTAAATCCTAATTAATAAGTAATTCCTGTTTACTTTTTCAAGCCTGGACAGGTTTAGTTCTGGTAACATTATCTAAAACTTGAAAACTCACCGCAATGGCAAGGCCGTCCTGGACAGAGACAAGAATAACACCAAAGAACGCACACAACATCACAACAAAATCAAATTTGTCGATCTTCCATATCTGGCAAGCAGCTGGGATGTCTATAAGGCCAATTACTGCTGTTACTATGATGGCACCCAATACAACATTTGGGGTGTATTGGAATAGAGGCATTAGGAAGAGGAGGGTCACCATAACTGTCACTGACATTATAATGTTGGAAACTGCTGTTTTGGCTCCTGCATTGTGATTGACAGCAGAACGAGAGAAAGCACCTGAAATTCAAAGTTCTGTTATAATACCATTGATGTGTCTTCTATTTTTAAGCACTTAATAGCATAACACAAAAGAAAGACAGGATAGTAGACTGTATATGTTAGCACCTGTTGTAACATAACAGGAAGTGGCGGAGCCAATCACATTCATCAACCCAATTGCCATCATTTCCTTGTTACCATCTACCTGGTAGTTCTTCAAAGCAGCAAAAGTCCTTCCAACTGCTATGCCTTCCTGTTTGAAATAAAGTTCAACATAAGCAAAAGCATACCAGCTTTTCTGTCTAACGGATGCCAAACGTCCAAGGCAAGGTCAGATTGTATGATTTCTGGTTATGATACTAAGTGTTGGCAATCTGCTGCCTTAATATTTTCATTCATCAATGTTGCAAAACTCGACTCTAATCAGGGCAAATGATACCAAAGTCAATGAAAATCTATTGCGCCTGTCATCCCTATAGCAAGTCTGTTAACTATTCCTTCGCATTAACAACACATTTCATAGTCAATGAAAATCTATTGCGCCTGTCATCCCTATAGCAAGTCTGTTAACTATTCCTTCGCATTAACAACACATTTCATAAGTGTATCCAAACAGAAACTAAAGAAGTTTCGGTTCCTATGAAATTTCTGAAAAAGCTGTATTTCAAAAGTGCTAAGCCACTTCTAGCACAGTGTAAAACACCAGTAATCATAGAACTTGAAACTTCAGCCCATCAGCCAACCTGACCATAAAGCTTAGTTTAAACACAGTCCGTTCAGGATTTTGAATTGGTTGATCCATGTATTGTTAATCCCATTAAACTAGCTATAGCTTCTAGATAATCTAGCTATTAGTCCAGAAGATATGAAATATAATTGCAAGGCAGATCAGCTCTATCCATGGTTGCTCGTTTAAGTTTGAAAAATCCAGAGTCCAGCTTAGCCGCGCAAACACTATAGATGGTATGAAAATAATTGCAAGAAAGTAAAACAGAAACTTACAGTGAGGGAAATAATGCCAGTAACAAGGCCAGTTTTCACAACTAGTCCAAGGTAGCTTCCATGAAAATGCAACATGTTCCATGAGGGAGGGTTTAGCCCTTCTTGTAACTTTCCAATCTAATAAATAGCAAAAGGGCCTAATGATAAGCAACATGTATCCATGAAGGGGTGTTATGTTAATGTGGGACTTGAAAACTTACAACACTGATTCCATGACGTTGAGCCTTGAATGCAAAAACCAGGACAGTAGATAGTATCACCGACACAAGAGGGGCTCCAGCTGAAACCCAAAACAGCTTTGGTTTTTTCATGCTCTGCGGGGCACACATTCCAATGCAAACAGTCAAACACAGCTTCAAATGCCATTCGTGTGGTTTTAAGAATTTTTTTATATATAACTGGTTATGATTTTTTTTTAAAAAAGCAAGTTTAAAAAAAGCAAGATTTAGTTGAATTTAGATACATGTTTGGTAAAAATTATGATATATATAATAAAAAACTTGTATAAAATATTTGGTAGTTGTGTGATTGCGGTTGCTTTTCAAAATATTTTTTATTTGAAAATGCATTAAAATAATGTATTTTTATTTTTAAAAAATTGTTTTTGATATCAGCGCATCAAAATAATTTAAAAATATCAAAAAAAAATTAATTTGAAATAAAAAAAATTTAAATTTTTTAAAAGCGCTTTTAAAACTAAAAAAAACAATATTTTACGAAACTCAATTAAAAAACATGTAAAAATTACTTCATATCAATTTTTTAATAATTTCATAATATAAAACATAATTTTTACAGTTATTAAATATTTTAATGTGTTTTTTATATCACAAATACAGAAACAGGTGAAAAACAAACGCATCATGCATCATTAAACGCAGCCTTAATCGAGGATAATATCTTTCTTTCATTGAGGGTACTAATTAAATGCATCGGACTTCTATATCACTGTAGATAAAGAGAAGGCTCGTCATCCGTCCATCTATTTGCGAGACCATCCCATCCATACGATTAGAGGAAAATTATTCACAAACAAATAAATTATACTAATTTTTGTCCTTTGACAGTCTTTTCTTTAGTGTTGATGAAAATCTTATTTCTTTGATCATTTACTGGAAATTTTATTTAAGTTTTTCTTTTTTCTTTTTTGGAATCCATTTTATGATTTTAAGCTGTCAAGATGAAATCATCGCATTCAAAGGAGCTGGCTCTTGACTTGAAAACATCGGGTTTCTCCATAGATTTCCGCCTATTATCTAGTCCGTGGGATCCACTTGAGCCCATAACAGAAGTTGGGCTGGCTTATATACCAAAACATATCTGAACCAAGCCCATTTAGCACAAAAGGAGATTTATATATGAAAAAATATGCATTTTCTTTTCATTTTATTAACATTTCTTTTTCTTTTTTTCAAAAAATTAATTTCTTTTTTAATGGAAATACGCCGCTCTGACGGCACAGAGTATCTGTATACCATAGCTAGCTTACCTACAGTGAAATAAATTAATATAAACCAATATATAATGGCAGAGGCCAGAGAGAGTATATGATATTCTTATCGTCATAAGAGACGATATATGTGACAGAACTGAACAGGAAAGGATTCTATTATAGCAGAACAGGAAAGGAACGATTGCAGTTAATGATAAAACTGAAAAGAGGCAACCAGGAAGATGCTAAAAAGGGTTGATGATGAAAATAGACAATAAAACCGTCTGCAATATATTTTTTTAGTCAAATAAATTAACGAACAGGATTTGATTCTTTAGGCGGTAAAAGCACTTTATGAGAGTATACAAATACCATGTACTCAATAAGTTTCTTCAAGAAAAGAGATGAAGAGAGTGGAAAGAATGACGTACAACGTGTCTTGCCAGTAGAAGGAACACGAGGAAGCAAAATCCCATCAGTACTGTTTGCCATGACCACTGCAAGAACATCATCCAAATGGTCAGGATTATCCAGTCAATTTTTTATTAGGGTTCTAGGAGTATCATATAATTAGCTGAAAAACTGTCAAACATGTTGCGCAAGACTCTTTTTTTTTTGGTTCAGGGTAATTGTCTCAAGCGGCTGCATAACGGGATGGCCTTTCGATCTTTCAGAGTTTGAACATGAAATCTTCAAATAAAATCTCAAATCTTAACCCTTGGATTGTCTGTCAGGTCTAACTTTATGTAGTAATGATGCATAATGATTGGATAATTTTTTTTTTGGTTGAATAATGATTGGATAATTAAGATAGGAAGGCCTTAGCTAGTTTAGCAGCCACTCGAGCGATAACACTCCCATCTAAGTTTGTTATCAAGTGGATTAATTACGCTATAATTATAATGTCGATTGGTAGAATAGTGGGAACCTCACCTTGCACAAACTAGGAAGGGGTGTTGTGGTTGAAACTATGATTAATGCTTAAACTTTCAACTCCTTCAATTGATTATGTATGTTTGTGCTTTGGCGAGGGGTAAACTGACTAATTACCTCATTGGTGTTGTGGAAAACGGAGCTCAAAACAGGAACCAGTTCCATTTGTTTGGTGAAATGAGTGATTCCAAGGAGGCTTTTTAATTGTTGTAGAGAGACTATGATAGCAGCTCCAGCCATGAATCCAATTAGAGTTGCCTTGGAAAGAAAATCAATAATGAAGCCAAGCCTGCAACCATTCAGTCCGACACAGAATTAGTACTTTTCAAGAGAAAATTAGAAAATTTAGAAGAAGAAAAATACCTGAAAGAAAAAAAAAGAAAAAGAAAAAGAAAACTTACCTTAGCAATCCTAATGAAGCTTGGAAGAGGCCAGCAAAGAAGGTTGAGGAAAAAGCTAGTTGAAGAAACAACAGAGGGTCATTGGTAGGAGATACTTCTTGCTTAAGCATTGATCCCAGTATAAGAGAAGCAATAGAAACAGGTCCTACTGCAAGGTCCCTAGAGCTTCCAAGAACAGCGTATACAAGAGGAGGGACAAAGCTTGAATCTGCATATTTTGTTTCAAGGAAAAGAAAATCCAATCAAACATTATTGTATACGAGTAGTAAGATGAAAATTACAAGCCAGTCAGAACTATATTTTACTCACAAAGACCGACTATGGGAGGTAGACTTGCTAGCTTAGCATAACTGATGCCCTGAAAAGATGTTTAGACAGAAGGGTCAAATTAATGGATAAAGATATTGTATAATTACAATCTTGTTCTTAGGAAAAAAAAGACATTTGGTTACTGACCTGTGGAATGGCTAAGCTGGCAATGGTAAGGCCAGAAACAATATCAGATTTGAAAAGCTTGAAGCTGTAATTAGGACCCCATTGAAGAATAGGAAAGAAATACTTAGCAGCAAGTATCCATTTCTTTCCCAATGGCTGTCCTTTGAATTGCCGCAGAGGGTCATCAGGGAAGAAGGTTTCTTTAAGTCTGCTCTTGAGCTTCTGTATTGTGCTCCTATGGGGTGGTGGGACAACTTTGTGCACCTCCATAGGTGTTATTTCTAGGCAATGATCAGGTTGCATGCTATTGCTGGCGTTTGGCTCCATTATATGGAGAGAATTTTTGTTTTCCTGGTGTGGTTTGTTTGAGCAATGCCTCTAGTTTTATTTGAGTCTCCACCCTATTAATCAAATTTCTCCAGACCGCTAACAAACAAAGCACCTGTCACCAAGACAGCAAGAAAAGCTATGGAGAGAGAGACAGAGAGAGAGAGGGGGGGGTCGGCTGTTGATTAGGCCTTATCAAACTAGCATTCCCCTATAGACCCCACAAACTCCTTTTGCTTCTTACAAAGATACACACCTAAATCAGTTTCTGTAAATGTTGCATGTTCACCTTTTTCGTATGGTCGTTGCCCTGTTGTCTATTGATATCTAGACGAAGAGTTGATTATATTAGAATTTAATTAACAAGAACTAGCATTTAATTAAATTGTTAGTATCCCTGCGAACGGTCCACAGATGTTCCAAATTTCTAATCCTAAAGGCTCATGACTTTTGATTGGAAAGAACTGCATGCCATGCTATATGTGTACGAAAAGTTCATTAGCAGAACTGTTACTCCTTTTTTAAAAGAGAACGAAAAGGTGACGAGGTGCTAAATAACCTGCGGCACCATTCATTGGCGTTCTGGTTGCAAGAATGGAAGACAGGGGAGCTATCCGCACATTTATAATTATCATATGATTCATATCCACACTTATCTCAAGGGATTTTACTTTAAGCATACCGTAATGAAGTTTAGATTACCGCCATGAAAAAGGTCATGAGACGTATAGAGTTACCATCAAAGGCTACACTAAAACTTAATCCTCACATTGCTAATCAACCAACCCCATGTTAAAGGCTATGGTTCATTAGTGTTGCTTCAGAGCACTACGATTTGAATTATGTCTAAGTTTAATCTCGTTTCTTTTAAAATCAATGTGCTTGAGCTCAATAAATTTGATCAATCGTACTGTTTCTAGCACAGCAGGCTCTGAAATATTCATTTGAAAGCCAGATTCCACTATTTTTTCTTCCTTTTGGAGTTAAAACTTGAAATCCCAGCCTTTCGATGGGGCATATTTTTATATCAGCTTTGTGTCTTGGATATATATCAGTTTATTTAAATCATCTAGCCTCATTCAATCTTCATGTCTTCGCAGCTTTACTTCTTCCAACTTTTTTGACTGCGCCCCTCTTTTGCCGGCAGATTATTAACATGTGAATTAACTGGCCCGTGATCATCATCTCTAAAAATTTGAGTTTGCAATTTAAGAGAGGAGTAATGAACATTTAAGGCAACATTAACGAGCATGCCCTAGAGTTGGCCATGTGGCAAATGTGGCTTGCCGAAGTTGGAATATCCTGAAGAATGTGCTGCCTCCCCGGTCTTCAATTTTGTCTCCAATTCAGATATGGTGCGTTTCTCTGTAAGCTGGTTATGGGTTTTATGAAGATGGTTACAAGCCTTCAACACAATACAGAGATGGACATCGTGTGCATTCTGTACCACTAAGTAGACCGTCTGTAGAAAACCCAAGTTGCCACACACCTCAGCTGCCATGACATGCCACAAAACAACGACCATTCGTGGTTTTCTACATTATTATTATTTTTATTTAATGGATATTTGCACAAGTTTTGAGTATCGAGATTAAATGCCTCATTGTTCGAATCTTAAATAAAAAATTTATACCCGAACTCTTGCATTTATGAAAAGACTATAGCTCTATTAAGTTTTGATTTACAGATAAATTAAGTTTTGATTTACAGATAAATTTACTCGGAACACTTTTGCTCTTGTTCGTGGTCCTGATGGAATTTAGCTGCAAAGTCTTAGTGACCCTCTTTAATATTGGGATGGCCACCGTTCCTGTGCTTTCTTTAACTGCGATGCGAAGTCCGAACACACGATAAGTCGAGATTGTATATCTCCTTGGCCCAGACTCCTGTCAGAATATGTTAACGACCCAATCTGCTGCTTCATTGCACAAAAACATGTGCCTTACGATATGAAAGAAACCCTACCATTCCAAGCTGGATGATTGAATATAGGAATAAGAAATCAACATGCAAATGATACCAGACAAATCTACACGCAAGTAACTCTTTATGTCACGGAGTAGGGAATCTTCATTCAGTTTAATTAATTACTCGACTGATCAGCATACTATATTTGTCGTGTCACGGGAGAGGTGTGAGTAATATCGGCCGAGCCCTGACCTTGAATACTGATCAGAGGCAATCACACTACCCCTATCAGGCAAGAATATACTGAATAGACTGGTATCAGTGGAGTGGGGTGCAGGTTTCACTTTCGAATCCAATTAGCATAGTTTATTCCACTTGCTTATGTTTAATGCTTAAGCTTTTCTATAGGGGAGTGGCTGTATTAAATAATGTTAGCTTATCCTTGTGTAAGAATATCTTAAGTGGCAATTTGGACCCACCGGAAATTAAGTGGTTTTTCACCTTTTCAGATCAGCCTTACAAGGGAAGGCCACCTGTAACTGCCAATGTATAATTATACGCACCACAATTATTTTCGAAGCTCATATGAATGACCACTTTTGAACCTCGACTGTGACAAGAGATAAGTTAGGCTTTGGATTTCCGAATCGTCATCAAAGCTAGCTCTTTTATTCTCCCATGCTTGGCGATTCCCTTGCACTTGCTTTGTTGTGGAAACTCAAGAATGATAAGGTTTTAAAGAAATTAAAGGATAGAAAAAGAAGAAGGGATTGGAAAAGAAAAAAAGTAATCATTTTTTTTTGTGTGGAAAGGATTGACAATGCGACACATAAAGTTAAGGTCCAAGTAAAGGAAAAACAAAGGATTGTTTGAGGTGCTTATCTTCTTTGTTTTTTCATCTATCTGATTGAAGCCATGCACTCATCAGCTCACTTTCTAGCTAGTGTGGCCACGGGCCACTAGTCTTGAGTACAATCAGCCTAAAATTGGATCATGGTCGGTGCACTTACATTGCTTGCTAGATTGTGTAGGTTGTGGATTTGTATGGTTATGGTGTTTATATAGATGGTCCAGAGTCACACAATTGTCAATAATTATGACTGCTGACTTATGTCGCCACCAAAACACATAATTGCCATCGTCTCAAGTAACTTGGGATTATTTTCTTCCATGATTTTTTTTCCAAATCAAGGTGCCCTGCTTTGAGATGCCAGAACACATACTTCTTTTACTTCGAACCCAACTCTTCGAGAAACATGAGCTTCTATCTCGAATGACGACACACACATTTTTTTCCTTCCCAGAAGGTTATTGGTTGATTTTAAGTTATCTTTTGTAACAGAAGAAAATGACTTTGTACTTTGAGAGTGAAGGATATAAGCCATCAATGCGCAGTTTAAGGTACAAAGTAAGGACCTTCTAGTTAATTTCATGATTTGCATCAAGCTTAATTATTGCCTGCTCATCCTTGAACCAGGCTAAAAAAAACAAGCATTCGTAATTTGCTGGTGGAAGACCACTAGACGCTCTGTATCGCAATGCTATATATGTAGGATAATCCGATCAAGTCTTGAGAAAAATGGCATATGTTAACAACATGGGACGCAATTTCTTTTTTGCTCGCCAGTTCTGAAGCCCTTGATATTCTGAATAATTCCTTTTTTTTCTTTCTTTTTTGCATTATGTTCTAATTAATTGAACGCCCTTCTCAAATCCCATGGTGATGAAACTGTATACTATTCATCATCGTAGGTTTTGTATTTTTTTTTAGCTACTAGCATTCGAGGAACAACATATTAATTGAATTTTGAGATTTTTTTTTAATGAAGGGATAAAATTTAGAGATGGGAAAATACTAATTTATTGTGCTGCTCGAAACCTTGTTAAAAAAATCTCCAGTTGTTTAATTATTGCGAGAGAGACCGATGAGGATATGAATATTCAGTGAAGATTATGAAATGGACAGCCACTTCGAAGATTCACCCGAATAGATCAGCATGATCGCAGCTAGCAATCCTACGATTAATATCAATAATCATACTATAAGAAATTCTCAGACCATGAATCACTGCACCAACTTGTAATTGCAGCTGATCATGCGTACAAAGGCATGAAAGACATGTCTTTCTTCTCGGCCACCACCAGTTGTTTGTTTCTCAAAAGAAGGATCGATCATTCGCACCTAGCTCTACTTTCTCAAGTATGGTTGACGACATTACAAGGACCGCATCTTCTTTTTCCTTCCTTTTTATATTCCATCTCTCATCACCTTGCCGCCCAAGACATATGGCCTGTCTTCGCTGTTTCAAAAGGTTTTCAACATCTAATTAAAGACAACTGCTACTTTATACGAACAGTAGCATCACATTTTATTAAAAGTTGTGGTTCTAACTTTATTTTCACGTGTGGATATTATACCTGTTCCGTGAACTTGTCCTCAGTGTCCCTGGAAGAAGAATTCCACTCCACAACCCAACATCAGCTGAAAAATGGATCTTAACAATTAGGAGAATTCCCTGAACTGCTCCTTGGGATCCCCTAACAGGTCCCTTTTTAATTCACGTATTTATCCTCTAACAGGTCCTCTTTTATATCACCTTTTAATTATGTCAAAGAACCATCTCAATCCAATAACTTAAGCTATTAAGTAAGGTCTCAGGATATGATTTATATTATTCTCTAACACACCCCCTCAAGTGAAAGCCTTTTGAACTTGAAACTTGCACAAACCCACATTATCTTATGCTTAATTTTTTTATCAAATAAATGGAGATGGTGAGATTCTAACTCGAGACCACTTGGTTATCAAGGCTCTGATACCATGTCAAAGAACCATTTCAACCCAATAGCTTAAGCTATTAGGTAAGGTCCCAGGATATGATTTATATTACTCTCTAATAAATTATAATGAAAATGTCTCCCAAGATATCAGAAGAAAATATGTAAAAGAATTGGAAGTTGAGAAAAACAAAGCAAAGAAATAGAAAAGGTTGAAATACAAAAAAATTAAATGACTTGTAAAAAAAGTGAAACCTGAGATGTAAACGGGAAGCTTGGAAAACCCTCACCACCACAAAACTTATATTGTTCTGATTGGAAGTGGAAATTCGCGCCGTCGCCACGCTATGGTAACGGTTGTTTTAATATATCTTTTTTCTCTTCTCTATTTTTTGTAGGTTTTCCAAATTTTCTCTATGTTTTCTTTTTTCTTTTTACTATTTGTTGTATTGGTGGAGAAAGTTTTTTCGCTACAAAACACACAAGTGGCGAAAAAACTTTAGCATATTTGTTGTATCCTCTACTTTAATATTACTTTAAATTTCTGCATTCCACACGTCTTTAATATTTTATATTAATTTAATATATAGTAATATATAACTCAAAATATCACAAAGATAAAATTACGTTTTTGTTCTTTCTCTCCACAAAATAATAAGACTTATAGGTTATAAATACACTATAAAATCTTTAAAAAAGAGAGTTCACAATCTCTTCATTTTATGTTGCATATATATTTTTCAGAGTATCTTTTTTTAAAATATGAGTGTACCTTCTCTCTCTACAAAGCCACTGATTTTACCGATCCTCACATTCATAAAAAAAAAAATTATTTTGCAAGTAACAGGTTTACGAGACATTACCTGCCAGAGCCAGTTTGGCAGTGTGGTTGCGGTTGCTTTTCAAATAACTTTTCATGCCGAAATGCATGTCAATGATGTTTTTTTATTTTTTAAAAATTATTTTTGACATCAGCACATCAAAACGATCCAAAACATATAAAACATATTAAATTTTAGTAAAAAAAAAATTTTAATTTTTTTAGGAACGCAGTTTGCACTGCATTTCCAAATGGTATCTTAATTTACCAAATATTACTTGTTACTATTTACTAACCCTCTGAAATTTTCATATCAAAATAACTAGATATTTTAACTATAAAAAATATATCACATTATTCAACTAAAAATTTAACTAATTATTAACGTATCAATTTTATCCATAAATATCTTGGATTTTGATACTAATCCGAAATGTGTACCCTGGTCCCTGCGAATCAACGTTTCAAGCAGCTGCATCAATTATTCTCTGTATCTGAACTTTTCATCTTAACCTGTCTGAAACTCTGCGGTGGTGCATCATGGCAATAATGGGGGTCTTGGAACGTTGTCATTGTCCCTCTTGTATGATGCAT